>Ga0114966_10004131_pt1 | contig 12522 bp, 11 predicted proteins | sample M_130207_XF_Meta_FD_87029 | JGI IMG/M metagenome (GOLD analysis project Ga0114966, IMG submission 87029) | Freshwater microbial communities from Lake Montjoie, Canada to study carbon cycling - M_130207_XF_MetaG | ecosystem: Environmental > Aquatic > Freshwater > Lake | place: Lake Montjoie...
ATCCGGCCGCAGCAGGTCGCGAACGAACAGCAGGCCCCCCGGCTTGAGGACTCGCCACAGTTCGCGCAGCACCGACAACGGCTCCGGGATGTGATGCACGATGCTGTTCGACATGACGATGTCATAGGTGGCGTCGTCATCCGGGAGCTGCTTGCAGTCACTCAACGTGAGTCGGATCGAGTCCGCTCGTCCGGCCGCTTGAACGTTGGCCCGTGCGACGATCAGCATTTGTTCGGCCAGATCGCTCGCGGTGATTGTGACGGCGACCGGACGACTCACCAGCTCCAACGGGATCAGCGCGGTGCCGGTCCCAGCGTCGAAAATCTGCCACGCTCCGGACGTCGACTTCGGAACCGTGGCCGCCGCCGCGAGCAGTTCATCCACAAACACGCGATTCACCGCGCTGTGGTCCATGCGGTTGTAGTCGCTCGCTTCCGCAGCGGTGTCCATCACTTCGGGTTCAAGGATGCGAGCAAGCATGTCGCGACTTTCTATCGAGAGATCGTTGGCGTGAAGAGTGGGCCGCAGAAACGTAACATACGCCCGCCGTGGCGCGATGCGAGCGGCCAGTGGGCTTTCAGCCCCCGGATTCTTACATCGACGAGTCCGGGGGCTGACGCCGCCCGGCTCACCTAAATCGGACTCATGTCGATCAGGCCGATGATCGACTCGGCGGGAGATTGATTGAAATGTACGGTCCATCGGAATTTGAAGGGGGCGTCTTCAGCGACGAGATCGACGGAGGTCGCGCGAGCGCCACTATCGAACTGAGCACCAGTGGCATGGTCGCCCTCACCTCAACCGGTCAGCGATTCGGAATCCTCTATCGCGACTGCCAACTCGACATCGGCGGTGCCAGCGGGCGGATGGTTTTCTGCCGGACACCCGATCGCAAACTGACGATCTTTTGCGAGGACCGCCGTTTCCCCGCTGCACTCGACATGGAATCCGGAGGCGAGCTGGCCGAACAGTTGTCCTCAGTGCGCGGCCAGCGTCTCTCCGAGGGCATTCGCTGGCAAATGTGGTTGCTGGGGATGGCGATTGTCAGCGTGTTGTGCCTCATCGGCGGCTATTACGCGCTGATCGCGGTCGCCAAGGCGTCGATCGTCGCCGTGCCTGTCAGTGTCGATACAAAGATTGGCAAGTTGGCACTGGAATCGCTCGAACTGGAAGGAACGCGCGTCACGGACAAGGTGGTCGTCGATGCCGTCCAAGAGATGGTGTCTCGATTGGAACCGCATTCCGAATTGAAGGGCCTCACATTTGAAGTGCGCGTGATGGACTCACCCGAGGTCAATGCGTTCTGTCTCCCCGGTGGCAAGATGGTCGTTTACACCGGGCTGCTGAAGAAGGCGAAAACGGCGGAGCAAGTGGCGGGAGTCCTCAGCCACGAGATGGCTCACGCGATCAAGCGGCACGGCTTGCAGCGCATCACCGAGTCACTCGGAATCGTGGTCGCCATTGAGTTGATGATCGGCGACGTGGGCGGCCTGGTGGCGATCGGCGTCGAGTTGGGAAAGTCGGCCGCACTGACGAGCTACAGCCGTGAACTGGAGACCGAAGCGGACATCGTCGGCGTGCAATTGCTTCATGCCGCCGCCATTGATCCGCTGGAGCTGGCAGGCTTCTTCGAGATGCTCAAAGACGAAGGGGACGACCTGCCCGCCGCGATGAGATGGCTGAGTACACACCCCGAACACGAGGCTCGGATTGCCACGGTACGCGGTGCGCTTGCGAAGCTTGGAGCACAGCAATATCGTCCCCTCGCCATTGACTGGGACGATGTGCAGCAACACCTCAACCCGTTGAAGGATGACAAGTGACGACCGTTCTGGTCACGCCGGGTGGTAGTTCGCAGTACTCGTTAAGTACTCCATTCAAACTTCCCCTCAAGCACACAATTCCGGTGGGATGTTGTTCAATCGGTCGTTGATTCCCCTCTGCTGCAAAGGACCACTGATGGAAGCTACCACGCGAAACCGTCCTTCGTTTGCCAACATTCTGGTGCAGTTAAAACCCGGCGATCGCATCATCGCCGAAGCCGACGCGATGGCCAGTATGAGTGCCACTGTCGAGATGCGGACGCGCTGGAGCGGCGGCTTCTTCGGCGCCATCTTGAAGCGAATCTTCGGTGGTGAGTCGCTCTTCGTGAACGAGTTCTCCTCGAAGGTCCCCGCCGAACTGGTGCTCACTCAGGGACTGCCGGGCGACATCGAGTGCATCGACCTGAAAGGGACCGTTCTCTATCTGCAACCGGGCGCGTTCTTGGCTTGTGAGCCAGGCGTGTCACTCGGCATGGGCTGGGCCGGGCTGGCCAGCTTCGTCGGCGGCGAGGGCTTGTTCCGACTGAAAGTGCGAGGCGAGGGCCGCGTCTGGTTCTCCGGCTACGGCGGCATCTTCGCCAAGGAGATCACCGACGAGTACATCGTCGATACCGGGCATCTCGTCGCCTATGAGCCAACGATCCACATCCGCGTCGGCATGGCAGGCGGTGTTTTTTCGAGCTTCTTCGGCGGCGAAGGTCTCGTCACCAAAGTCCGTGGCCCCGGCCGAATCTACATGCAGTCCCGCAACTTCACCGGCCTGACCGCGTGGATGAATGCTCACATCTGAGTCATCCATTCCAAGCATCGTGAGCGGCTGAGCCGCTCGGTTGAAAACAGTGCAAAGTGCCAAGTGCAAAGTGATTTCGATCGGCCCACTCGGACATTTTGCACTTGGCACTGATCACTTCTCACTTTGCACTCCGCTTCCGAACGGTCATCTCAACAACCCGTCCCGCACTACCAAACTTGCTCCCCCACAACATCTCCCTTGAGAGGTTCGTCTCATGCAGTACGAGATTCTGGCTCGCCCCGCCGCATCGGTGGCCAAGCTGTCGCTCAGTGCCAACGAAACCATCACCTGTGAAGTCGGCGCGATGATCGCCATGACGACCGGCATCGCCGTCGAGACGACTTCCGGTAAGAAGGGCGGGAGCGGCGGATTTATGAAGGGACTGAAACGGATGTTCGCGGGCGAGAATTATTTTCTCAACCACTTCACCGCGCAGGCTCCCGACCAGACGCTCATCATTGGCCCGACGATGCTCGGTGACATCGTGCATCACGACCTTCGTGGCGGCAGTTTGGTCGTGCAAGGATCGAGTTGGCTGGCGAGCGAAACCGGGGTTTCCGTCGATGCCACTTGGCAGGGATTCGGCAAAGCGATCTTCAGCGGTGAGGGCCTCTTTTGGGTGAAGTGCAGCGGTCAGGGATCGGTCTTCCTGAGCAGCTTCGGTGCGATCTACGAAGTGGACGTGGAGGACGAGTACATCGTTGATACCGGTCACATCGTTGCGTTCGAGGACACACTTCAGTTCCGCATCGTCAAAGCGGGACGCAGCTTGATCGGCAGCTTCCTCGGCGGCGAAGGTTTGGTCTGCAAGTTCAACGGTCAGGGGAAGCTGTACTGTCAGAGCCACAACCCGCCCAACTTCGGCAAGCTGGTCGGGCCGAAGCTCAAGCCACAGTGAAACGAGCAAGTCGCACCGTCCTCTTCAACTCCAATTCATCCACGTCACATCCCGCTCAGAGGAAGGTCAGCATGAGCCAACTCGACTTCGAGATTTCCCAGCGTCCCGACTTCGCCATCGTCACCGTGCGGATGCAGCCGGGTGAAAAAGTCTATTCGGAACCGGCCGCGATGGCATCGATGACACCGTCGCTGACGATGAAGGCGGGAATGAAGGGAGGCTGGAAGAAGGCTCTCGGCCGGATGTTCGCGGGAGAAAGCCTGATCGTGAACACGTTTTCGGCCGAGACTGCTCCGGGCGAAGTGCTGTTCGCCCCCGGCATTCCGGGCGACATGATGCACTACGAATTGGACAACAACTCCCTCTATCTGCAGCGCGGCGCGTTCCTCGCCCATTCGGAAGGAGTCGAGTTGTCGGCGAAGTGGCAAGGTGCGAAAGGCTTCTTCAGTGGACAGGGTCTCGTCCTGTTGAAAGCTCATGGCAAGGGCGATCTCTTTTTCAATTCGTTCGGAGCCATCTTGGAGATTGACGTCGCCGATGAGTACGTCGTCGATACCGGCTACATCGTCGCGTTTGAAGACACGCTGGACTACAAGGTGGTCGTCCTTCCCGGCTCGCGTCCGACGAAGACGATCAAGAACTTCCTGTTCGGCGGTGAGGGCCTCGTCTGTCGCTTCTCCGGTCAGGGAAAGGTCTGGGTCCAGACCCGCTACGTCCACCCGCTGCTGTCATGGGTCTATCCGTTCCGCCCGGTGAAGTCGAAGGACTGAGGCTCCCATCCGGCGGCACACAGAACAGGGCACATCGAAGCCTGACGCGCAAGCGAAGCTGTCACGTCGAGAACTCCTTCACTTGCGTGTCAGGCTTCGATGAGTCGGTCACGTTGTTACTGCCGATCGAGATCCACTTGCAGCCAGCCCTTCCGCCTCCGATCCACTCGAAAGCCAAATGACCGTGTCACCCGACCAAGACCATCCCAACGATCCGCTTCACGGCATCACACTGGCAAAGATTCTCGAACGGATGGTCGATTATTGGGGCTGGGAAGAAATGGGCCGCGTCATTCCCATTCGTTGCTTCACGCACGACCCGAGCATCAGCTCGAGCCTGAAGTTCCTCCGAAAAACTCCGTGGGCTCGAGCCAAGGTCGAAACCTTCTATCTCGATTGCCACGCCGAGATCGACGCGGAGCAGGAAAGAACAAACGCCTCACACCTGCCCGAAGCGTGAGCGAGGACGCCCGTCGCTCGGCTCTCGTCCTCACGATTCCGTCGGGGAAGAAGTAACGCGGATGGCAAAGCCGGGGCGAGGATGAAGCCCCCAACCCACCTCATTTTTAGGGTCACGCCGTTCACCGTGAAACGTGCGTAACTTCAAAACTCACACTGCGGGTTCGTGTTGTGCTTGGACAAAGCCCAAGCGTTGCCGGAAAAACCTTGAGAGAGTTGAACGACGCCTCGCGGAACAACTCCAGCCGGCCAATAGGGCCTGTGTCACAGGTGCGTCTCGGGGAGCGGTGGCGATTCGTGGTGGATCAGGTTCATCGTTTTCCAACGGCCACTCCTGAACCGGATCAGAAACACGAAGCCCAGCACTGTGACGTAGACCGTACACCAGATCCAACTCCAGAAGAGACTCGGCCCGTAAAACTTCCACGTCAGATACGTGGGGGTGACGAGGAGTCCCCAAGCGCAGAGGCAGGTGGCGATCATTGAGAACGTCGTGTCTCCCGCCGCGCGCACGGCGGATCCAAACACGATCGCCATCGCGTCGAAGAACGAGTAGAGAGCGACGAACCGCAGCAGCACGACCACCACGTCGCGAACGGCCTGAAAGTTTTCACCGTCAGCGTGATAGGCGTAAGGAGCCAGTAGGATCTGCGGCGCGAAGACGTATACGGATCCACAAAAGGCCATGATCCCGCCCGCCACAACGAAACCTTTGCGAGCAGACTTCTCGGCGATGTCGGGGCGTCCCTCACCGATCCGCTGTCCAACGAGCGTGGAGACCGCGATACCGACGCCAATAACCGGCGTGAAGGCGAGCGTGTTCAGGTTGAAGGCGATGTTCGTGGCCGCCAGTTCGTGCTTGCCGATCCAACCGATGACAATGATGAACGCCGTGAAACCTGCCACGTCGAGAAACATCTGCAATCCGCTCGGCCCGCCGAACTTCAACAGGTCGCGCATCAGTCGGCGATCGAATCGCCAGTGCGTCCAAAATTGATAGGTGTCTCGCGCGTCGGATCGCGTCAGCAGGAACACGTAGCAGAGCGTGGCAAACGCATTGGCCAAGTTCGTGGCGATGGCGGCTCCGGTCATTCCCAGCTTGGGAATCGGCCCCCATCCAAACACGAGGATCACGACCAGGACGGCGTTGACCATCACGCTGGCCCCGTTCACCAGCAGGACCATTCGCGTCTTTCCACGCCCGCTATAGAAAGTCGAGAGCGCGGCGGGGAGCAGCGCGAAGACCGCTCCCAAACAGAGCCATGAGAAATACTCCGTTTCCAGCTTTCGCACACTGTCTTCATGACCGACCAAATCAAACAGCGCACCGGAGAACCACGCGCACGGGATCAGTAGCAGCCCGCAAACCAGTGCGAAATAGGCCGCTTGCCAGACCGCCGCCGCGACGCGAGCGGGTTGTTTCGCGCCGTCGTACTGCGCCACGAATGCGTTTGCATACGAAACAATTCCAAACGGCAGGCTGAGGCACGACCAGAACAGGATTCCTGCGGGCAGCGCCGCCGCGACCGCTTCCTTGGAGTACCACGTCATGAAGACGCGATCGACAACGTGCATCAGCGATTGCGTGCTGGAACTCAAAACCATCGGCACCGCGATCGCGAGCAGTTCGACGTAGCCTCCCGCTAACGGCGTCTGAATGGACGCTGGCTGCGGCAAAGAAGGAGACGGCGTGACCTCAGATTCCATCCGGAAACTCATCGCAATTTGAAAGGGCGGTACGTGGAGGCGAGACACTACGAAGTTCGTGCGCACTCTGACAACCAACGCACTGCGGAACCACAGCAATCGCCGATGTTCAAATCGGGGTGCCACGGTCACGGAGCTTCGACGTGGCGTGCGTGGAAGTGAAGGCTGGTTCTCATTCTCACGGCCACGTCGAAGCTCCGTGACCGTGGCACCCAATATCCCACCCCAACAAGGTGATGGCGCTGCGGAGGAATGCCGCATCTCTCACAGCGGCCACGCCGCTTGTTCGTGAAGACGGCTCAACAACTGTCTGACGGTGTCACCGTGTGCGACCGGAGCCAGCACAACACTGCGCAGGGGCTGCCGTTCGATCTTCAAGTGGTTCCATCGCGCGAGTGTTCTACGAACGGAGGACCGTCGCACGAACAAGCCGCCGGGTGCCTCAAACAGCCACTGTGATGCAGTGAACACTGAGCGTTGATCACTGGTTCGCCAGGCGACCGGCATCGCGGTGACCGCAGGCTGGCGGGCCGACTGCCACCATTGAGTCAACTGATCGAACCAACTCGCCCTGCGAATCGGTTCGTCGCGCCGAGGTTCGAGTGCGCCGTTTTGACGCTGATCGTGATCGGGCAGGAAGAGGATTCCCTCACTCGTCGTAATCAGGCGACCAAGGCTGGGCCAGCCTCGACGCTCCAAGCGGACGGGACCGAGTTCCGCGAGTGGCTCTCCCAATCGTGCGGCCAGTGTCTCGTCATCGAGATCGGGCGCATCGACATCCACGATCACACCACATTCGGTGCAACGATCCGCGTGAGGCTCGATCCACGTCAGGCAGTGAGTACACACGACGATCAGAGACATGCGAGACGGTTCCTTGCCGGAGTTCACGCCGTCAATGTAGCCTCCCTTCCGACAGAGTGACACTCGCCCCAAGGATCGTGAAAAGATGGCTGAAGACGGTGAATTGCCCGGAGACACGCAAGCCACGGCGCGGCCACTCGTGACACCGACCTCTGCCGAAACAGTGCCGCTGCCCACCGTGGTTGTCGTTCATCCGCGTGAGCGCCGTCGCAAGTGTACGGTTCGCACACTCAGACAACGCGACGGTTTCGCCTTCTGCAACTTTCCGCGAATGCCTTACGAGTTGACCGGCTACGTGAGACTCGGTATCGGCGGGCCGTTATTGAGCGAGGCCGATGCGAATCTCGGGCTGCTCATTCTCGACGGAACGTGGCGGCATGTGCAGCCGATGGAAAGGATGTTCGCCGACATCCCGCTCCGCAGCCTGCCGCCGGTCGTGACGGCCTACCCGCGCACATCCAAAGTGAGCGTCGATCCCGACGGTGGCCTCGCCACGATCGAAGCGATCTACGTGGCCTTTCGACTCCTCGGTCGAGACACCGCCGGACTGCTCGATCACTACCACTGGGCCGATGAGTTCGTCGAGTTGAATCAAGCTTTCTGGCCGTGACCCATCTTTGAATGCCTGCTCGTTCCGCCGCATTTCGGAGCGGGCCGGCGTCAGCCCAATGGCACTCGCTTTGTCAGTCACCCCGTGAGCGGCATTGGGCTGACGCCCAAGAGTCACGTTGCGGTTACACGCGGCTTGTTTTCACTGCGACTTGCTGATGCCGATACTGACGAAGTAGAGCGGCACGCCCAGCAGGAATGGCACGGCGATCAGAGGCAGCAGCGGCCAGGCGTAAAGCGTCGCCGAGTACAGTCCGAAGCCGGACATCGCACAGAACAGCAGCGGGCACAGCGGAAACAGCGGCGCGCGGAACGGTCGTTCAATGTCGCGGTCCTTCCAACGGAGAACGAAGTACGCGACGCCGGTCGCCAAGAAGAACGACCAGAATATCGGAGCCGATGCCGCGTAGAGCGTCTCGAACCCACCGAAGTATTTGCCCCACGGAACCGGCGTGGCACCGACTGCGACGAGGCCCGCGTCCAACGTGCTTCGTCCGGCATCCGTTCCCAGCGCGAGGATCATCGCGACGGTGATGCCACCCTGAACCAGCAATGACCGCGCGGGAACGTTCGCGTGGGGAGACTGCTTCGCCAGCAACGCGAACAATCGGTGATCGGCTCCGACGGTCGCGTGCAATCGCGCGGCGGAGAAGATCACACCGTTGACGCTCCCCAGCGCCGAGATCATCACGAGCACGATCATCGCCCGTCCGCCACGCGCGCCGACCACCTTCGCGAACGCATCGGCCGCCGGTTGGTGCGAGGCACGCAGGCCCTCGAAGCCCAACGCGCCGAGATACGCCGCGTTGAGCAGCACGTACCACACGGTGATGACTCCGATTCCCAGCAACAGCGCACGCGGGATGTTGCGTGAACGATCCTTCATTTCAGCCGCGACGAACGCGGCATCGTTCCAGCCGCCGTAGGCGTACAGCACGAGGATCAGCGCGAATGGCCAGCCCGCTTCGGACATCGGCTTCGCAACGGCGAGCGAACTGCTTCCGGCAACGCTCAGCCCCGCGATGACGAGCAGTCCCATGCCGATCAGCTTCGCAATGGTCAGCATGTTTTGAGTTCGCTTTCCGGCCTGAACGCCCAGCATGTTGAGCGTCGTCAGCACGACAACCGCCGCCAGTGCGAGCCAAATCATTGCGCTGCTCGGCAAAGCGAAGACCGTCACCGCGTGCTCGGCGAAGACATACGACAGCGCGCCGATGCTGCCCGTTTGGATCATCGACAACTCGGCCCACCCAAACAGAAATCCGGCCCACGGCCCGAACGCCCGCGTCAAGTAGTTGTATTCGCCGCCGAGCCTCGGATAGGCCGTCGCCAGTTCCGCATAACAGAGCGCGCTGGCGAACGACAACCCGCCACAGACGATCCACAGACCAAGCCCCCACCACGGACCGGGGACGTTGGCGAAGATCAGTCCGGAAGTCTTGAAGACCGTGCTGCCGATCACGATGCCGATGATGAGACTCACTGCGTCCCACGTCGTCAGCGTCGAGGCCCCCGGCTCGGAGGAACGCGCATTTTCAATGGGTGTGTCTGGCGAAGAAGAACTGGATGTCACTGGGCCGGATCCTTTTTTGCTTCCGTCGATGTTGCCTGGTCTTTGTCGCCGCCGTCGGACTTGGGCTTGTCGTCGGCTTCCTTCTGTTCACGCACGGCCTTCATGCAGGCCGATCGAAACTTGCCGAAGAAGCTGGCCTGTTTCTCGTCGGCCTGTTTGGGAAACTTTCCCTCAACCAGGGCACCGAGTGCGATCGTGCCGATGGTTTCCTCGTCCTTCCAGACCATCACATACGGGGACTCGGACTTCTTGGCGTGAGGCTCGGCGCAGATCCGTTGTGCGGTGATCTTCAACTCCTGCGTTCCCGCCGTTCCTTTGCGTGAGTTCTTCAGTTCGAGGATCACAAACATTACCGCCGCATCGGCGGTTGGCTCGCCGAATGACAACTGAATCTTCGACTTCTCGATCGCCCCCTGTGATTTGACGATCACCCGCGTCCAGATGCGTCGAGTGCCACGGTTTTTCGGTCGGTCGCGTTGAGCAGACAATTCTCCTCGACAGCGGCGAAGAGTTTGCGACCCCGTTCGGTCTCAAGCTCTTCACTGGCCAACTTGCGCAAGATCGACTTCGTGTCTTCCTTGAGGTCTTCCGGCTTGAACTCCTTGACCTCCGGAGGAGACTTCTTCAGTTCCTCATCTATGTCCTGCGCTGACACGGCGAAGTTCAGGTTCTGGCCACTGGTCAACTGCATCGTGTTCATACCGACCACGCGACCGTAGCGGTCCACAAGCGGCCCGCCGCTGTTGCCCGGTGAGATCGGGGTGTCGGTCTGCAACCAGTTGCCTTTCACGTCGGCTCCCAACGAGTCTCGCATTTCCTCTTCCTTCCGCAGTGCGCTGATGATCCCCTTCGACGAGGTGAACGACAGGCCCAGCGGTGCGCCGAACGCCATCACCTCGGCACCTTCACCGGGGAGTGCTTCCGCAAGCGGCACGACCGCCTGCGCACTGGCGGGCATTTCGATCTTGATGATCGCGATGTCCTTTTTCGTGTTGACCGCGCGATAGCCCAGCCCCTTCGCCTTCGTCCCGTTCGCGAACTCGACCTCAACGTTTTTCGCGCCGGCGATGACGTGGTAGTTCGTGATGACCGTCCCATCGATGTTCACGACGAAACCGCTGCGGACGCTCGGTCCTTCCTGACCGATCACATTGATCCGCACGACGAACGGCTTTACGAGCGCGATGAGCTGCTCATCGTCGATTTTTTCGAGGGCCTTCTTGGGGGCGGACGTTCCCTCCACGGAAGCCGCCGTACCGGAGGGGGACGCTGCGACAGTCGTTGCCGACGTTACTGTGGCGGGAGCCGTGCCAATCGGCTGAGCGGCTGCCGCTGAGGTTTGTGCCGTCGATGAGGGAGTCGCGGGCGGGACAGTTCCGGTAGTTGTTGGATTGAGCGCTGCGGGGTTTGCGGGGACGTTCGTTGCGGTCGGTTGAGCCACCGGCGATGGAGCAACGACTGGTGCCGACTGTGTCACCGCAGCAGGAACATTCGGTGGCGGCGGCAACTGCTGCGCCACGGGCTTGAGCGCGATGAACAACAACAGGCCGACAATCACAACGCCTCCGGCGGTCGCCGCGCCGATCAGCACCGTGTTGTTCCCTTCCGTGGACTTGCCTTCCGATTTGCGTTTGCCGCCGGATGACTTGCGTGGTGCGGGTTCGTCCTCACCATCGTCCATCGGCAGGCGAACGGCTTCACCGCACTCGGGGCATTTCACCCGCTTGCCCGCCGCTGTTGAAGCGACTGCAAAATCATGGAAGCACGATTCGCAACTGGCTTGGATCCGCATCAGACAGCCCGCCTTCAGAGGACCGCGCCGGGAACATCGCTCCCACCCTGAAGCAATTGAGACCGCGGAGTCCGATGGAAAGAAGCGACCGCCTCATGCGGCACTCAAAGCATCTCCTGTCGAATCCCTCGACGACTGCGGGGAGAGAGAATGGAACGCACAACCGCAACGCTGCGGCCTCGACTTCCAGCGACGGTCGGATGCTAGCCATGCCACAAACGGAACGCCAGCGCGCATGGTCGCGCTGAAGAACGGGAACTACACTGACGACCGTAGCTCAGGCGGCTCACTTGAGATGCGTCAAACGTCGGGACGAAACCTCTCCGGCAAGCCGCCTGAGTTACGAAATGTGCGCGAGCCGGCAAGAAGTGGGCTCCTCGCAGTACGAAGCCGTCGCCTCCCTTCTCTCAACAGGCCGCACCGCATGACATCGTTCGTCTCCCATCTCGAAGCGGCCATCGACGGCACGATTCTTCCCGCCGATCGGCTGCAAACTTTGCACAACGACCGGCCGCTGTGGGTTCGGTACGACATGCAGGCCGTCGCGCGAACGCTCACGAAAGAGAAGCTGCGGGAGCGGCCACTCGACATGTGGCGCTATCGAGAACTGCTGCCGGTCCCGTTCGAGACCGAACCCGTTTCATTGGGCGAGGGCCAGACGCCGCTGTTGCCGTGCCCGCGCATCGCGTCGCGGTATGGACTCGAACAACTTTGGATCAAGGATGAATCGCACCTGCCGACGGGGAGCTTCAAGAGTCGCGGGCTGGCGATGGCGATCACGATGGCCAAGCACTTGGGTGTCCGTCGCGTCGCGTTGCCTTCCGCTGGAAATGCGGGCGGCGCAGCGGCGGCCTACGCGGCGCGAGCCGGTCTGGAAGCCTACGTCTTCATGCCCGAAGACACTCCCGTCGTGAACCTCTACGAATGCCGACTGGCTGGTGCGAAGACGTTCCTCGTCAACGGACTCATCACCGACTGCGGCCGCATCGTGCGCGAAGGCAAGCAGCGGATGAACTGGTTCGATCTCTCCACGCTCAAGGAGCCGTATCGGATCGAAGGGAAGAAAACGATGGGCCTCGAACTGGCCGAACAGTTTGATTGGCAGCTCCCCGACGTGATTCTCTATCCCACAGGTGGCGGCACGGGTTTGATCGGCATGTGGAAGGCGTTTCAAGAACTGAGCCAGTTAGGTTGGCTGAAGGAGGAGGCTGGTCGGCTGACTGCTCCTGTCCCC
>Ga0114966_10004132_pt1 | contig 12521 bp, 9 predicted proteins | sample M_130207_XF_Meta_FD_87029 | JGI IMG/M metagenome (GOLD analysis project Ga0114966, IMG submission 87029) | Freshwater microbial communities from Lake Montjoie, Canada to study carbon cycling - M_130207_XF_MetaG | ecosystem: Environmental > Aquatic > Freshwater > Lake | place: Lake Montjoie...
CCTCGGCCTCAGCCTCCCCGCCCAACGACAACGCGCCCTCGGCAACACTCCATTCGGAACACTTCCCGGATAACCACAACCCACAACCAACCCCAACTTTTGCGCAGGCCAGTCCCACCCTACATTGAACAAGGCGATGGCAGTAGGCTGTTCATTGAGCTGTGGGCATCGATGGCAAACCGAAATGAAAGGGGGGCAGTCCCGCCGACGTGAGCGCGGCGAGATAGTCCTCGGGCGAGTTCAAATTTTCCAGCGTTGTGAGTTGCGGATCGACAGCCCGCAACTCCTCGACGAGAACTTCGCGCGAACGGACTTCATCGAACAAGAAGCGTGGTCGCAATCGGTCGGCGTCAAGCAGTCGCTGAACATGTACGAGGACCGCAGGGCGATAGACGGCGGCGAGCGGATGATGATGCTGTTGGTCGCGCGGGACGGCGATGTCGTGATCGCCCAGCAGCTCGAACATGCGCCGCACGAATCCCGGCACGAGCAGCGGCACGTCGCAACTGGTCACGTAGACGGCGTCTGCTCGATCGGCGATCGCCCGCAGCCCGGCCGCCAAGCCTTGGAGTGGACCTCGCTCCGAACGATCATCGTGAGCGACGGTCACACCTGCGGGGAGTTCCGGCAACGCTTGGCCTGGCGCGGCGACCACCACGATTTGATGTGTCTCGACAACCTCACCCAGCAGCCGGATGACTCGCTGTAGCATCAACTCAGGACCAAACGGCAGCGTCGCTTTGTCGCGCCCCATGCGGCTCGACTTGCCACCGCACAACACAATCGCACCGGTCTTCATCACGTCATTCCTCTGAGCTAGGGACGATTCCCAACATTGAGCAAACCCCACCGGAGCTTCCCCGGCGGATTCAGGTTTTTGCACTACTTCCGCATCCACCCGAATTCTTGCCGCGAGTAGTGCAAAAACCCGCGAGCCACCGGGGCAAGCCTAGTGGGGTCGCTGGATTCAGGACGATTTGCACGAGGTCGTCCAGCCGGTTATACCGCTCGCACCAAACGTCCATCACCTCCTCGAAGAACTTCGCTCATATGGCTCTCTCACTTGCCTATCACGGCGTCACGTCCGTTCCCGTTGAGATCGAAGGATTCACTCCCGACTGGGCCTGTGACAAGTCTCTGGCCGAGATCGAACGGTTCGAGATCTTTCACGGCAACTGCAAAATCCCGCTGGCCGAAATGTTCGCAGTGAAAGGCGATGCCAGCGACAAGCGGTTCGATTTCGAGGGCGATCTGGCGGGAGTGCATTGGATCGGCGCTCAGATGGCGTCGGGGCAAATTCACATTCACGGACCCGCCGGGCGACACATCGGCAGCGAGATGACCGGCGGTGAAATTCACGTCTACGGCGATGCGAAGGGCTGGGTCGGGGCCGAGATGAAACGGGGTCTGATCCATGTGAAGGGGAACGCGGGGCATCTGGTGGGGAGTTCGTATCGAGGCTCCGCCAAAGGAATGACTGGCGGGACGATTCTGGTCGATGGCAACGCGGGCAACGAAGTGGGCTGCACGATGCGGCGCGGTCTGATCGCGATCGGCGGCGCGGCGGGTGACATGGTCGGTTTCAACATGATCGCGGGGACCGTCCTCGTGTTCGGTGAGTGCGGCATCCGACCGGGTGCCGGGATGCGTCGCGGCACGCTCGGCCTGTTCGGCCCCAACCCGCCGCAGCTTCTACCGACCTTCCGCTACGCCTCGACCTACCAACCGCAGATGGTGCGACTGATACTGCGTCGGCTGCGCGATCAAGGTTTCGGCGTGGATGAGTCGCTCCTGTCCGCCGAGTTCGATCTCTTCCACGGTGACCTCGTGGCCCTCGGTAAGGGCGAGGTCCTGTTCCGCCACGCCGCCGCGTGAGTGATCGTAGGACGGCCTGCCAGGCTCACTCGAACAACTGAATCGCGATCAGCGCGGGCTGGTCCTCGACGTTGGACTGGAGTGTCGGTGCCCACTGTTCGACCTGGCGCAGTCTGGATCCCTTCAGCGGTTGCAGCGCGACCGACGCGGGGAGCGGGACGGACTGCAACACGCCGAGTCGAACCAGTTCCCTGATCTGATCCGGGTGAACGAAGTCCGTGAAGCCGTAGCTTCCCGGCTCGCGATACCGCAGGACTTCGGACCAGTTGATGAGGACGTGCGTGATGCGGTGTTGAAGCAGTGTGGCTCGAATCTCTGCGGCGGGACGCAACTGAAACTCGCCCGATGCGGTCCGTTTTGCGAACCATTGCTCGAACAGCGACCGATCGAACACGGTGTTGTAGACGTAGGGAAAACGGGCATGAAACAGAGCCGCTTCGCCGACGCAGAGAACTTTCAAATTGTGCGGCAACCGGCCCGCCGTGAGTTCGTCATCGATCCACTTCTGGGCGCCGTACCAGCGTGACAACTGAACCTCCCGCGCCGCCTTCATCTCGGTTCGCCCGGAGTTATAGCCGCCGAGGTTCATCATCACCCCGACGTTGTAGAGCACGTTCGCCCCGATCACGCAGACGACGAATAGGGATGCGACTCTTGTCCAAAGTGTGCTCAGGCTCGACGAGCCGCTTCCGCCTGAAGCCTGAAGCGTAAGCGAAGTCTTCCTCTTCTGTTCTTTCTCGCTCAGCGATCCGTCCGACTCGGAGTTCTCCCCCGATGAATCGGTCAGCGCCGAGAACAGCCACGCGGCACCGACTCCCGCCAGCAGCGCGACCACCGGGAACATCGGCACGTAGAACCGGTCGATGTGGTGCGTCAGCACGAACCAACTGAGGAACTGCCAGCCGATGAAAGCCCACATGTACCAGACGCGCCGCCGCCACGAAGCGAGGACTGCGATCGGAGCCAGCCCGAACGTGAGCGCACTGTGCCAGTCGTTGTTCGCCGCGACATCGGTCAGTTTCACGATGAGGTCCGACAGCCGGTGACTCACGCTGCGATACGGCGGCGCGGAGTGACCTTGTCGCCATTGAGCATCCATCACCGCATCGCGTCCTTCACCGCCGAAGACAGAGTACGCGAGTGGAAACACGGGGTTGCCAGTCTCGACGGCGTTCTTCACCAACCACGGCCCGACGGCGAGTAAGACTGCCGCGCTGAACAGAGCCAACTCCAAAACCGCTTGTTTACACTTCACGCGGTACCAAGTGAGAGATTTCTGAGCGGGGTGGCGTAAGCCCTCCGGTTCTTCCAAAACGGGCTTACGCCCAAGAACCAGGGGGCTAACGCCACCCCGCTCAGATGTCTCATCATTGACCGCGCGAGGTCTAACACGGAGGCCAATCGGTTCTTTCGCGGCGACCGCACGCAACGCGATCATCATCGCCAGCGGTACCACCACCGAGACTGCTCCCGTGTACTTGCACGCCATCGCGGAACCAGCCAACAAACCGCACAACGCGATTAAGCGGTGTCCTCTTCTTTCCGCCTCCTGCCCACTGCTCCCTCCCTCGCCCCACACAATTCGCAGTCCCACGGCCAGCGCCGCGAACAAGTAACACGCCAAGCCTCCCTCCGCATACGCGACGATGGCGATGCGATAGGCCCACGGCGTCGTCAGCCACACGAGCGCGGCCAGGCTTCCGGCGGCAGAGCTGAACCAGCGACGACCCGTCGCGAATAGTCCGAGTGCCACGAGCGGAACGAACCCCGCGACGGCCGCTTGTCCCGCGAGCGCCCCCGATTCCCAATCGCCGCGCAGCACCATGCCGCACAGCAGCAGCATCTCGGACAGAAACGGAAAGCTCGTGTAGACGTTGTGAGGCAACCGCGCGATGTGGCCCTGTTGAAACCACTCCTTCGGCCCGCCGAGGTGGTACTCGACCACATCGAAGTCGGTCTGAGGTGACATCGCGCCGAGCAACATGCACAGCACGAACGGCGCGACGCCGCACAGCACGGCCAAACCCCACCGGGCTTGCCCCGGTGGCTCGTAGGTTTCGGCACTACTTGTCGGTGCCGTGCTGGATGCCTTGTCAAACCGGGAGTAGTGCAAAGCCCCGCGAGCCACCGGGGCAAGCCCGGTGGGGTTTGTGAGTGCGGACCTGCGTTGTGAGTACGTGCCTTCCACATAAACAGCCGCGAGCAACAGCCCTCCCAGCAGCCAGCCACTCATCGCACCGAGCAGCCCCAACCCCAGCATAAGCAGCGACACGGCTGACAGCCCGAGGCAACACGCGAAGAAGCTTCGCTCGACCGAATCGAATTCTTCTCGCAGTCGCAGTCCGCGTAGGAGGAGCGACCCGAGTCCCCACGCCCCAGACCAAATCACACCGGCGATCAACAGAAACGGCAGGCGTTGCGCGAGGAACAGCCAGCTCCACGGAGCGGCATTCTTGACGACGGGTGGATCGAGTAGATCGAGCAGATCGAATGGCAATCCGGCCCAGATCATCCATCGTGCGGCGGGTTGATTGTTGGGCAGGCCGAAGCTGTGAAACCAAGCCGTGAACGCGACGAGCCACACGAGGGCGAGCGTTACGCGCTGCCACCGTCGCGCGGGGCGAGCGGACTCGGTGCCGACTTGGCTGCTGGCATTGGCGGATGATGAAAGAGAGTTGTTCAACCTGTCGCCCTCTGATCCGTGCCGCTCTGCCAATTCTCTCGCCCGGCCGAATATGACACTAACCCGAAGCGTGAGCGAGGACGCCCCTCACGTCCTCGCTCACGCTTCGGGTTAGTGGGCTGGGGACCGCGAAGCGCGGACCCCAGTCACGCACATCGGGAAGTTGTATCGCACCGAGTCCTTACTCACCCGGCCCACCGCTGGTGAGCAATGTACCGACGAAGTCGGAGGCGGGGAGCGTGCCCATCAGATAGCTGTTGCGTCCATCGTGAATGGTCACTTTCGTGCGAGCTGACGAAGCGAATTCACCGCTGCGCGAGGCGGGGCGGAGAGCGATCTCGTGGTCTCCGACGGGAAGTTCCAGCCGTAGGACTTGGATCGTGTCGGGGAGTAATCCCCAGCAGCGCGTGTCGGCGTTCTCGGTGGCCTCCCATGCGACTCCCGCTACGGTGGCGAGCAAACTCAGCGGCGACCCTTTATCGACATCAGCCACTTCTTGCACCACGTAGATCGCACCCTTCTTGATAACGCGGCGAGCCACCGCGCGAGCGATCACTTCCGGGTATCGAGCCTCTTGTTGCCGCGCAGCCATCGTGCCGACATCGACGATCGTCGCGGTCTGGCCCTTCAGTTCGCCATCGACTCGCACAGCCACGGCGTCGGCGATGCTCGGAAAGTTGATGACCTGCGGCACCTTCACGGGTGCCAGCGTCGGCGGGATGCTGCGATTTGAGAATGCGTTCACGATCCGATCGGCAATGAGAAGCGCGGCCTGCGTTGGCATCTCTTCCTTCTCTTGCTTGATCGGGCCGCGGCCGACGAGAGCGAAGACGTACAACACGCCGTGCCCTTGTCCGACAGGCTTCTCAAACTTGGCACGCTGCACGTCGGCTTGAGCATCGCGGAAGCCGGGTTCCCAGTTCGCAACTTGCACGCGAGCACGCGCCGCGTCCTCCAGCGTGAGCGGCGATTCCTCGGCCAGCATCGCGCGGATGTACGGCCCGAGGGCGACCTGTTTGTACGCCAATTCAGCGGGAGGCTGTTCGGTCTCCTTTTTCTGTTTCTCGACAACGGCATTGATGATCTGCTGCTGCTTGTCCACGACTTGCAGGGCATACGCTCCAGCGTCACCGCCGTCGGACATCAGGTTCGACAGCGAGAGCATCGCGCGGATGAGAACCTTCTCGTAGTCCTCGCCCGCGTAGGCGCGGCGGGTGTCGTCAGTCAGCATCGACGCCGTGAACTCACCCACGTCCTTCTCTTCGAGATGATCGAAGCGGTCGCGGACACCGCGCAGGATTCGCTCGGCATTCTTCGGACGACCGCCCGCCAGTTCGAGCATCGCCTTGTCGAGCAAGAACGCGTCCGATTCGCGTTTGTGCTTCTGGAGCTGCTTCTCGACCTGCGCTTCGGCATCCGCCAGATGACCAGCAAAGTAGGCTTCGCGCACGCTCCAAATGCGGTCGTAGTGCGAGGCGCATCCGGACTGAGCCACCATGATCGCGAACAACATCAACGCACGAACCAGCCCGCGCGTCATGACGTTCGCATGCACCGGCCTGAAGCGGGGAGATGTCGCTCGTGAATTCATCGCGTGCTACTCGACCAGAATGCGGTGCGGTCGCGGAGGGAGAGGGGCAATTGAGTGACAGGCATCCACCCCCATCGGCCCCTTCCCTAACCCTCCCCGCCGAGGGGAGGGAACAAGTCCAGAGGACGAGCCGTTGCGGCACGCCTGCCTTCACAGACCTCATCCCGCTCCGTAGTGCTTCAGCTTCCCAAGCCTCGACTTGTGGTAGCCCTTGCGCAGCTCGGCCGATTCCTTGTCGGCGTGGCCGGACTGCATGTTGATTAGCTCCAGCGTCAGCAGGTAGTCGCGCTGATAGTCCTTCTGATTGCTGCGCGTCGTGCCCGACGTGACCTTCGCATAGAGCAGATAGTCGAAGGGTTGTTCGAGCTTCTCCATCGAGGCCGTGAACGCCCGTTGGTGATTCGGAACGAAGAGGTCGTCGGGGCGCAACCGGCACTCGCGCAGTCCCGCTTCGACGAACCGACGGTTGATGACCTCGAAGACTTCGGACTCGTTAATCGACGAGTCGATCTTCTCGTAGATCTGCTCGCCAAAGTCACCGATTTCTTCGGCGCTCTTATTTTCGAGACCGACAAAACAGATCCGCTTGCGGCAGGGTTGCCCGTCGTGTGAGACCGGTTGAATGCCGTGCATTTGTCGTCCGAGCAACTGCCCGACAGAGGACACGATTAGCGGTTCCCACGTCTCGGCTCCGGCGGTATGGCTACCGACCATGTCACCGTCCTTTTCGTTCAGGACGTGGGCAACTTGTTTGCCGCTCCGGCAGCCGACCGCTTGGCCCGTCACACCGGCCACTGTTAAGAGAGTGATTCCATTCAGAAACTGTCGCCGATCCATGGCCCTGTCTCCGCATTCGTGATCGTGTCGCCCAACGTTCGCCGCCGCGCGGTCCTTCGTCGTTCGTCAGGAACAAGTTCGACTGGCATGCGGGAAAATCTTCAGTCTTCCCAGCCCGGCCCCTGAAGGGGCGGGATGATAGATTTGAAGCCAGAAGTCGGCGAGACCGGTTTCGTTGAGGCAGAACCAGCCTGACAACTAGGCATCACCAATTTGAAGTGGTGCCAGCGGGAGCGGTTCAAACCAGCAGGATCCGCCGTCCGTTGGATGAGAACAGGCTCTGCGAGTCTCAACGGTGCGTTCCGGAGACTCCACGCACCCTACGGCTGCGCTTCGTCGCGGCGTTCGAACACCAGCGGGTGGTCCGACTGAGGGTCGGCCACGCGGAGCGAGATTTTGCCGTTGAGGACATCGGTGAGCAGGTCGCCGCAGACTTCGGCTCGCCAGCCTTGAGTCAACCGTGGCTGATCGCCTTCGCGTTCGCCGTAGGCATGCCAGCGGACGAGGTGTCGTAGATCAGAAGTCTTTCCCACGAGGCTCATCGCCACGTTGAGTTCGGCGCAGCGATTGGCCAGCGCGAGGCCGAGCAACTGGCCGATCACCTGTTCGTCGTGAGTCTTCTCTTCGTCGAGCGACTTCGGCAGGACGGGCAACTCGGACTTGGCGAGACTCATTCCCGTCTCGACACACGCGAGCAACTCCGGTGCGGCGCGCTTGTACTCGGGACGGTTCATGTCGCGCACCGCGAGCAGGTCGGCTTCCGAGGTCGGCTTCCGTTTGGCCATTTCCAAGATCAGATCGTCACGCAGAATCTTGCGCATCGGACGGTCTTTCGCCGCCGCTTCGGCTTCACGCCAACGATAGACCTCGCGCGCGACGGCCAATTCCCGAGCTGACAAACGGTGCAAGCCGGTCAACCGCATCCAACTCTCCGGTGAACGTTCCGCCGACACTTCGTCGATCATCCGCTGCATCTCGGACTCGGCCCACGGCAGTCGCTGATTCTTGTCCAACCATTGCCGCTGCCGGTCGTAGATTTCGAGGACATGTTGCACGTCATCGACGGCGTATTCGAGTTGCCCGCTGGTCAGCGGCCGTCGTCGCCAGTCGGTGCGTGTCTCGCGACCGTGAGCTTCGCGGCCGAGGACACGCTTGACGATCGCTTCGTAACCAAGGGGAAAGCTGCGCGAACGGAGTCCCTCGGCAACCTGCACATCCCACAGCCGGCACGGCGGCGCATCGGCAAACGTGAGACAGAAACGAACTTCTTCTCGCCCACCGTGAATGATGACCATCGTCTGGTCATCAGCCATCAGCTCCCACCACGCGCTGAGATCGGGGACTTCGTAAGGGTCCACCGCGACGCACCGTTCGGCGGTGGCGAATTGCAGCAGACAAAGCTCCGGCCGGTACGTGAACTCCGAGACGAACTCGGTGTCAAACGCGACCAAGCCCGCCGTGCGAATGTGTTGGCAAAGATCGTCGAACTCGGATTGGCTGGTAATCAGGCTGGAAGTCATGCGGCAAATCAATTCGAAGGAGGCTGTCCCGTCGAGGCGAGGCCAGAGCATTGGCCATTGAGGTTAGGGTCGCATCCTCGCATGGCCCGATTGGTCAGGCAAGGCTGCACTCCACAAAGGGGGAACCGTGGCACACAGGGAAATTGCCGAGCCGAATCACGCCTATCCCCTCTTTCGAGGCACGGCTAGAATCCGGACCGGCTGAAACTGCCGATCGGACGCATGGCCGCATCGGGAGGTTGGATCAGTCGAGAAGGGATGCTGGCGATGAGGCACGCGATGGAACGCGGTGGAAGAATTGTGGCAATGATGTTGGCCTGCGGCCTTAGCCTGACTGGCTGTCTTCAGACGCAGGAGACTCGTTTTCTATCCTGTGTTCCCCGCCCTTCGGGTGTCGAGGCGCGGTCTTATGAATTTCACGACCCCTTCGCCGATGAGTCCGTCGGGCCGGAAACGTTTACTCGTCCGCGTGCCTTTCAGGAGCCTCGCAGTGACACACGCAAGTCGAGCGATCTACGCTTTCTGCAGGCGGCTCGCGAGTTCGCTCCGCGACCTCAAGCCTTCTGGGATCCGCTCACTCCGACGGGAACAGCAGGTGTCCCCGTGCAGCCTCTCTGGCGAACGCCCGCCTCGTCGAGTCCGATTGCCAGCGCGCCGCGACCGTGGAATGGGCCGACGTACTACAACGTGGTCGGGCAGTGAACTCATCACCAGTCATAAAACAGGACCAGGTGAGCCGGGCGGCGTCAGCCCCCGGTCGTGCTGGATTCTCGGAACAGTCCGGGGGCTGACGCCGCCCGGCTCACTGAGATTGCGTCTGAACGATCAATGGGTGAGTACTGCGGTCATTAGTTTCCTGTTAATCGGTTTCGCGAACTCTACTCTGGCTCAGACACCTCCGCCGAAACGCAACTTCGAGGCGACCGCGTCCGAGCTCGTGACACCTGAAACGCAGAAGTCGATTGATCGCGGTTTGGCGTACTTGGCAGTTCGCCAACATCCGGATGGTTCCTTCGGATCGGGCAGCACGTACAAGCGGAACGTGGCCGTGACGGCACTGGCGGGGATGGCCTTTCTCTCCGCCGGTCACACGCCGGGACGAGGCCAATACGGCAAGCAGGTGGATCAGTCGATCGACTTCCTGCTGAGCTGTGCCAAGCCGTCGGGTTACATCGTGCGCGAAGACAGCACGGGACACGGGCCGATGTACGGGCACGGTTTTGCCACGCTGTTTCTGGCCGAGGTCTACGGGATGACGCCACGCAAAGACGTGCGCGAGGCACTCAAGGCGGCGGTCCAACTCATTGTGAACTCGCAAAGCCGCGAGGGAGGTTGGCGCTATGACCCCGATGGCAAAGACGCCGACGTGTCGGTGACAGTCTGCCAGATGATGGCGCTCCGCGCGGCTCGTAACAGCGGAATCGCCGTTCCAAAAACAACTGTCGATCAGTGCGTGGAGTACGTGAAGAAGTGCCAGAACAACGCGGATGGAGGCTTTCGTTATCAGCTCAATATGCGTCCGCAAAGTGACTTTCCCCGCTCGGCCGCCGGCGTGGTGACGCTCTATAGCGCGGGGCTGACCGAGGGTCGAGAGCTCGAACGAGGTCTCGCCTACCTGATGCGATTCCCACCGCGAGGCGACCTGCTCCGCTATGACGCTCACTATTTCTACGGTCAGTACTACGCCGTGCAGGCGATGTGGCACGCGGGCGAGGACTATTGGAAACAGTGGTATCCCGCCATCCGCGACGAACTGATGGTTCGGCAACTGCCTGACGGAAGCTGGTCAGACCCGCCGGTCAACAGTGAGTACGCCACCGCCATGGCGTGTCTGATCCTGCAAATGCCCAACAACTACCTGCCGATTTTCCAGAGATGAAAGTCGGCCTGAGTGACGACCTGATTTTTGCGCGGATCGCACGCGCGAAACCTTCACGCGGCGATGGGGTTCAACACTCACTTGGCCGTTGTCTGCGTAAGACTTGCGACGCGAAACTGAATGCGAACTGAAGCCGCCTGCGTGAACGGCAATTGAATCTTGGCGTGGTAATCCCGTGGTCTCGCAAAGAGGACTGAACATGTTGAAACGCTCGATGTGGTTTTGCAGTGCGGCGCTCGCCGTGACGAGTGGAGGCGGGATGACCGCCTTCGCTCAAGATGTGGCCCCTGAAGCCGAGGCTCTGTTCCAGAAGCTCGACAAAAACGGGGACGGTAAATTGTCGAAAGACGAAGTTCCCGAAGAGCAGTCTCGCTTCTTCGAGCGACTCGTGCGGTTGGGTGACGCGGACAAAGATGGCTCGCTGACGAAGGACGAGTTCAGGCAAGCCAACAAGCCCGAGGAGAAGACGAACGCACCGGTCGGTGGACGAGGAGATGGCGGCGCGGGACGCGGCGGCGACCCCAAGCAACGCTTTGAAATGCTGGACAAGAACAAGGATGGCAAGGTCACGCTCGATGAGTTTCCAGAGCAGGCACGCGAGCGAGTGAAGCCGTTCTTCGATCGCTCAGGCAAGACGGAACTCACGTTGGAAGACTTTGCGAAACTTCCCGCCCCCGGTGGCATGGGTGGTTTTGGCGGGCAACGCCCCGATCCGAAAGAGAGCTTCAAGCAGTTCGATCAGAACAGCGACGGCAAGCTCACCAAGGACGAACTGCCCGAACCGTTGCGTGAGCGTATCGGCCAAGTCTTTGATCGACTCGGCAAGACCGAGCTGACGCAAGAAGAATGGGTTCAAGGGGCAGAGCGCTTCATGGGTCAGGCTGGCGGAGCCGGTGGCCAGCGCCCTGAACCTGGGGCGGCGTTCAAGCGACTGGATGCCAACGGTGATGGCAAGCTGACCAAGGACGAACTTCCCGCCGAGATGCGTGAACGGATGGCCCCGCTATTTGAACGACTCGGCAAGTCAGAACTAACGCAGGACGAGTTCACTCAAGGAGGTCCGCCGGGTGGACGTCCCGGCCAAAACCCGCAGAGTCGCCGCCCTGAAGGTGGTCGTCCTGAAGAAGCGGCTGCTCCTGAAAGTGGTCGCCGCCCGGATCAGCCTCGCGCCGAAGGGAATCGCGGCCCGGATGCTCGCCGACCGGAAGGCGAACGCCGTCCAGAGGGTGATCGCCGCGAAGGGGATCGTGGCTCGGATCAGCCTCGCTCTGAAAATGGCCGACGCCCGGAAGGGGATCGGGGACCGGATGCTCGCCGCCCTGAGGGTGAACGCCGCCCCGAGGGCCGCCGCCCTGAGGGCGAACGTCGCGAAGGGGATCGTGGTCCAGAAGAACGACGGCCGGAAGGAGATCGTCGCCCGGATGGTCCGCGTGGTCCGATGATCATTCGCAAGCTCGATAAGAACAACGACGGCCGTGTCTCGAAGGACGAGCTGGCCAAGCTGGTTGATCTCTTTGATGAACTCGACACGAACCACGATGGCCAACTTGATCCGTTCGAGCTGATCGGTGGCCCCATGGGCCCGCCGCGCGATGGGGGAGGTCCCGATGGTGATCGCCGTCCTCAAGGCGATCGCCGCCCGGAAGGTGACCGTGGGCCAGAGAGCCGCCGCCCGGAAGGGGATCGTCGCGATTCGGCCCGCCCGGAACGGCCTCGAGGCGAGGGCGATGAGCGCCGCCCTGAACGAGATCGTCAAGAACCGCGTGATCGCACCGAGCAGCCACGCAATTGAAGCTCGTTCTTCAACCACGACACTTCACCAGCTACACGGACCCCGCCCGAGATCACTCGGGCGGGGTCTGACCGTTTGGTGCCCTCAAGCGAACGCACGGGATTCGCTCGATGATCGTTTCGCGAGGCACACGGTCGTTCACACCGGACGCTCTACACGACCATGTCCCCAGCCCAGCGATCATCACGAATGCTGAAATCCTAGACTTTTCACACATCGATCCGTCCCGAAACTGAGAATTCCCCGAGGCACTAGTTCACGGCTTTGACATGTTCCGAAACCACGGCTAGCATCCCGCCCGCCCATAGGGTCGCGGTTGTCCGAAGGAGTTTATCTCGTGGCAG
>Ga0114966_10004134_pt1 | contig 12517 bp, 13 predicted proteins | sample M_130207_XF_Meta_FD_87029 | JGI IMG/M metagenome (GOLD analysis project Ga0114966, IMG submission 87029) | Freshwater microbial communities from Lake Montjoie, Canada to study carbon cycling - M_130207_XF_MetaG | ecosystem: Environmental > Aquatic > Freshwater > Lake | place: Lake Montjoie...
ACCGTACCAATTAGAAGAATAACTATACAACAAATAATTGTAAATGAGTGTTTCATTTACAATTAGCTTAGAAAAAATATAAGGTCTAAAAAATCGGCGTTTTAAATGTCCAAAGGTGTAAAAGCCAAACTTATTTTGGATCAACCTTTTTAAAAGGTTGAAAAAGGTTGAAAAAAAAGCATATAAAAATATAATTATGATAATATATAATCAATATAATATCATATGGACGTGAATAAATTATTAAAGGCATTAGATGATGAATCCAATGAAAATTTATTAAATTTTACAACAGATAAATTGAAAGAAATGAATCTAAATGTGTTAAAAGAACTACATTTAAAAAGAAACGAAACACTAGAACTTTTAAACAAATTAAGGAATTATAAATATGTCGATGAAATGAATGATTTGAAATATGGCACTTATTTAAGATGGATTCCGTTGAATGATCCTACAAACATTCATTTAACAAAAGGGGCGCTGTTTTGCGAAATGAAAATAACCGATGATGGTGTATTTATGGTTTGTAAAAATGTCGGATATAGTACGCGACATTTTAAAATTAAGATGGATGAAAATTTGATTTTTCAGAAATTAACCGATCAAGAATTAGTGCTTTTATCCGCACTAGATCATTTATCAAAATAAAATAAACGTGATTCCTTCACTTACGTTATCGCTTCGCAGAGGAATCTAGTCGCTTTCCGCTCTGCTTAAGACCTTCGCCTAGCGCTACGACTCGCTTCAAAGTCGAAGGAGTTCGCTTCAAAACCAAAAATAATATAGTTATGTAATAATAATAATGATAAAACGTCCAGCTCTAATAGTTTTAGACATAAAAAACTCAGAATTAAAAAAAGAGAATCCGAATGATGCGACTGAAATAGAAAAGAGGTTAACTAATTCTTTTTATGATAAAATTATTACTTCACCCTTACCACCAATTACGCTACAGAGTGTTGATAAAAAATATTATAAATAAATACATTACTTACTCTTTCCAATTGTTAACATTTATAACATCTAATTTATATAAACGTCTATTTTTATATAAATGTATATTAAATGGATAATATAAAATTTCCAATCAGATATTTACCAAACAAATTAACAAAGGATGATAAAACAAAACAATTTAAAATGTTAATGAAATCAAAAAAACTATATAAAAAACATAAATATTATACACGCAAAAATGTATCATCTTATACGCATAAAAAGTCAAATCATATATTGGATGCTCGTAGAATATATAATATAAAAAATGTTACACCGAATAAAGAATTGGCATTGAAAACCGGTTGTAAAATATCAGCATTAAATCATATTGTCAAAAAAGGAGAAGGTGCGTATTATTCGTCTGGATCAAGGCCGAATCAAACACCGCAATCATGGGGATTGGCACGATTAGCGAGTTCAATAACTTCTGGAAAATCTGCCGCAGTGGATTACGATATAATAGACAAAGGTTGTAATCATAAAAAAAAAGCATTTCTTTTAGCAAATAAAGCAAGACAAAAATATAAATACGGACATTCGAAAACAAAAAAGGCGATATTTACACCGTAAAATATGTATATAGTATTTTTATTTTAATTGCTTATGACTTTTCCAAAATGTATACAATATTTTGCCACAACTTTTTAAAAAATGTATACAGTATTTTGCTATACTTTTTTTAAAAGTATAAAGTATGCTTTATATAAATCACGAAAAGAAGGCAATTTTTATTCACATACCAAAAACCGGCGGTTCTTATATTGGTCCAACTCTAGTTAAATATTACGGTTTTATAAGCTATTTACATATTATCGCAAATCGCCGCCCTGATCACGATTTTATATGCCTAACAAATAGATTTAGAAAAGTACTCACGAATACTCCACTCTACGATAATTCATTTTTCAATAAAATAATAGGTATTTTGGTCTATTGTAAAACGAGCGATTTTTTAAATAAGGCGTGTAATATGACACTCGACAAATGGAATACATATACTAAATTTTGTTTTATTAGAAATCCTTATGATAGAATTCTCTCTGGGTGGAAACATATAAACATTATTTTAAAGAAAAATAACAATTTTCCAGAATATATATCTCAAGAGCAAGTATGGAATAAAGTAAGTGATATTGAATATGGTCATATATTTATGAGTCAAAAAACGCAAATACAAGACGAGAATGGTAGTTGTGGTGTAGATATAATTGGTAGATTTGAACATTTAGAAGAAGATTTTAGGCATATTTTGAGTCAAATTGGGTTTAACAAAATTCTACACGTGGAAACGAAACAAAATGTGTCAAATAAAAATCCGGAGGCGAAAATTGTATACGATGTCAACGCAATAAAAAAAATAAATGAATTATTGGCAGATGATATTGTCATGTTTCATTATAAAAAAATAGGTGTATAATTGTAGAACTCCTTCAGCTATCGCTTCCGGAGTTCAGTCGCTTTTCGCTACGCTTACAACCGGCGCCTTTTGCTGCGCTGAAGGCTTCGGATCGCTCCAAATGTTTATTTTTTATGTTTGCGCGTTTTTTTCGCATTACAGGAGGCGCAATCGCTAAAAAACCCAGGTATAAATTTACCCATTTTGATCAACGTTATATGCGCTTTATTAACTACCTTTTTAGTAGTTCTTTGTTTTTTGCCTTTATGATATTTAGTGACGCTTTTGTAACCTTTTCCATTTTTAATGGAAACTTTACGCACTATTTTTTTTCCACCCATTTGTGTTGTAATTTCGGTATTTTCATAGTTGAATTTATTATTATTATTAGTATTATTATTATTACTATTACCGATATTCATCCGTTTATATATATTATCCCAAGAAAATAATATATATTATTAAATTATATGGAGCCGCGAACAATAGTGCATTTATTTCACATATTGATAGTAGGTAGTTTATTTTTGTATGTAGGAATCAACCGAACAAATATACCTAAAATAATGTTCCCCATTTTACTCGGTTTAGGTATTATTATTATGTTATATCACATATTCAAAGTTTACAAATATACACAACAAGGAAAACCATATTGGGTAAATTTAATCCACATTTTTGTCGTCGCACCTTCATTGATTTATATTGGCTTAAATGGAGAGAAAACACATCGATATGGGTTTGAAATATTGTTAATGCTTGCTTTCGCAGCAATCGGATATCATGGTTATTATTTATTTTAAAAGCACTCTTTTTTAATCCATGTCTTAGTTAATACACTCTTCATGCTTTCTAAAGCGCCTTCGGTCCACCCTTGATTATGACTAACCACCTCACCTACCACAAGTATACCATTTGTAGGATGCTGGGCTTTATCAATAAAATCGTCTCGATTCTTGAATTTATCTCGTTGTAACGGTTTATAATAATGAGTGCCTATAGGCCAATAATAATCTTTAATCGCTATTAACTGTAATGAACCCTCTGGAATACCAAGCGATTGTTCTAACAATTTACAATATAATTCCCTATTCTTTTTAGTATTTTCAAGATTGTTTTTTAAGGCGATCGCGTTAGCATTATCACTATAAGCGATCATATAAATCCCCTTTTCCGGATCCATCGGAATAATTTTTTGGAGCGGTCCAGGAACAATAGTGTAATCTTTCACAAATTGCGCCATAATCGGAATCGATTTTTTCGAAAATTTGCCATATAATCTTAAAAAAGGCTGCCCTTCAATTTGGTCATAAATCGGATATTCCGGAAGTAAATTCTTAATACCGGTTATAGTAGTAGCAATAATGACCTTATTACAAGTAAATTTTACCCCTTTCTCCGTTTCCACCAAAAATTTACATGGCGAATCATTTATTTTAGTAATACTAGTCACGTCCATAGAAGTCTTTATACGATCCAACCCAATTTGATCACACATTTTTAATACCATTTTTTTCCATGGAACGTAAAATCCTGTCCAACAACACTTATTATCAGTCATATCGTAATAATTCAATGTTTGTGAAACATCCTCATTTTCATAATCGGTGTATCCGGCAGTTATTAAAAATCTCTTGTAAACATCTTCACCGATATTAGCCTGTGCGAACTCTTTAAAAGTCACAGATTGGTTATTGTTAGATTTTACCATATCATGATAATATTTGTGCTTCAAATATTCGATGATTTTATTTATATTTACTGGTTGTATCAATTCAGAAAAATGTGGTTTAAATATAAAATCAGTAGGACGAATATCTAATTCTTTCATTAAACGTAATAATACTTTATCTTTTGATTTTCTGCCGATACCAGCACCAGTAACGACTTGTGTTCCATAAAACATCTCGTTGCTTGCTCTACCACCGATCCATTGTTTTTTATGTTTTTCCAAAACAAGAAAGGATGTATCAGGTGAATATTTTTGAATATTATAAGCACTATATAATCCTGACATACCGCTACCGATTATAATTATATCAACATATTTAGAACTCATTCTGTTTTTTATATATACTTTGCACACTTTTTAAAAGTATATATAATTCTTTATTTTGTTATTTATTTTCGCATTTTTCTAGTTTTTTTGGTAGAAGAAGTCTTTCTAAATGTAATAAATTTTTTTTTTTTACATTGAAAAGTTCCTCTAGTATAGCCTTTTCTATTGAAAATTGTCTTGGTACATATTCCGATAGATCGCGCCTCATTTTTAGGGCTTATTTTTTTAATACATTTACATAATTTCTCGGCTAATATTTTTTCCGCAGCAGCCTTCAACATAGGTTTAGAACTGGGAATTGGTTTTTTATAATATTCTAATATTTTGATATAGTCTTCCTTATTTATTTTATTTGTCATGTATGTTCTTTCTTATATAAGTACACTAAAATAATTAAAAATGAAAAAATGAAAAAATGAAAAAATGAAAAAAAGAATGATAAAAAAGAATGAAAAAAGAATGAGAAAATATGTAAAATCTAAAAACTCACTATATATTAATAATGAAAATTGTCGTATTTGATTTAGATGAAACGTTAGGATATTTTACACAATTTGGTATATTTTGGGATTGTTTAAACAACTATGTAAAACGTATATATAATTATACTTTAACTCAGCGCGACTTTAATCACATATTAGACTTATATCCTGAATTTTTAAGACCAAATATAATAAACATATTGAATTATTTGAAAAATAAAAAACATACCAAATGTTGTCATAAGATGATGATATACACAAATAATCAAGGGCCAAAAGAATGGGCGCATCATATTGTATCCTATTTTGAATCAAAAATAAAATATCGCGTGTTTGATCAGATTATTTCCGCCTTTAAAATAAACGGAAAAAGAGTGGAAATATGTAGATCTTCACATGATAAGACACACGAAGATTTTATTAAATGTACCAAAATCCCTATAAATGCGGAAATATGTTTTTTAGATGATAGTTTCTACCCTGAAATGGCGAATGATAATATATATTATATCAATTTGAAACCATATTATCATGATTTAAAATTTGAAGAAATGATAGTAACATTTAAAAATAGTGAAATTGGGAAAATGATATTAAATAATGATATGAACGATGAAAATAATTATGAAAAACAAATGATCGCTGATTTTACAAAATACAATTATGAAATAATCGAAAAAAAACCAGATGAATATGATATAGATAAAATTTTAGGTAAACAAATTATGACGCATTTACATGTGTTTTTTAATAAATCTTCAAAGAATAAAAGCCGAACAAATAATCAAGGCAAGACTAGAAAACATATGGCGAATAAAAGAAATAAAACACTAAAACACTAAAACATTAAAACACTCGTTATAATTTAATCTCTTTATAGTATTTTTCAGCATCATTTTTAATCCTAATAACATAACTGTTTAACGCGGTAGTTGTCAATATAAATAATCCAGCACTAAATGCGATTTTTCTATCGAGATCAGTAAACGTAATATGTCTAAAAGGGTTAAAACGCCATATTAAAAATAAACAAATATAAATTCTGACATAATAGCCCATATCATTTAAATAAATAGATGCCTTGGATGACACCCCTAAAGCAGATAAAATTATTAAAATATAAGTTAACATTATAAAAATATTAAAAAAAAATTCTTGAAAATGGTGAAGTTTCATGTTCATGTTATATAACGTATATATTACATGAATAAAATATTTGTGGTTAACACGTAGTGCCTTTTTTTCAGCGATATACGCCTTTGTCTTCGACTATTTCAACGTATAAATATCGAGTGTTCTAGCACTCGGATCTGTTGCGTTCGTATATTTTGGCATCCAAAAATACGGAATAATGTCTTCGCAATGTGGGTAAAAACCGTCAAAATACATCTTATAATAATATTTTTCAGTTTCAATATTTGCCGGATATTTCTTGGAGGTTTCCATGCCTAACGTATTAGAAATATATTCTTGTAGAATTTGGAAAAGAGATCGGCCTTTAGAGCTTACGCCATCACTAAATGCCTCTTTTTTTCGCCAAAGTACCTCATTTGGTAAAATCTGCGTGCCCTTATAATTTTTAAAATTGGAAAGACTAAAACTATTACGCAGAAGAAATTTCTCACAACTGCTTTGTGGAGTGCTTCCATTATTATGATTTCTTATAGATGGTGGGATAGAAAGGTAATAATTTACAAAACTGCGATCTAGAAATGGCGTTCTCGGTTCCAATCCATTGGACGAAATAGATTTATCTGAGCGTAAAACGTCAAACAAATGAATGTCCTTTAATAGTCTGCGTGTTTCTTTATCAAACTCAATATCATCTGGACATTTATTCATATATAGATATCCGCCACAGACTTCATCGGAACCGTCGCCATTAAAAATAACCTTTGCCTGACTATTTTTTGAAATATATTTGGACACCAAATAATTACCAATGCTTGCCCTTACCGTAGTAGTATCATAACTTTCTATTTGATAGATTACTTCTGGTATAGCATCAAACATTTCTTTCTCGGTTACGAGCACTTCTGTATGTTTCGTCCCCAAATAATCGGCGACTATACGCGCGTATTTTAAGTCTTCTGATCCGGCTAATCCGATACTATATGTTTCTAGTTCTTGATGGTAACCATTTGTCTTATAGAAATTATCAACTAATGCGGTAACGAGACTGCTGTCTAGGCCTCCGGAAAGCAAACATGCGATAGGGCGTTCCGTTGTTAAACATCGTTTGATTACCGCGGAATTTAAATAATCCACCACTTTTAAAGTATCAAATGGCGTAAAACTATATGAAAAGGATGGGATAAAATAGGGGATATATTCTTGAACCGGTTGCCAAACTCCTTCATTGCCCATATTAAATACGCTATATGTGCCTGGTTTAAATTGTTCTATATAATGTTCGGATCGATTCCTATTATAAATCTCAGATAAACATTTCAGTTCAGACGCAAACCCAAATAAATTATTATTATTATTATTTGAAATTGTTGAGAGTTTCACATTTTTTAGATAATAAATAGGTCGCACTCCATATGGATCGCGAGCAATATACATTGTATTATTACGAGTATCATATAAAATAAACGCGAAAACTCCATCTAGCATTTGTAGAGTTTGTTCTATTCCATATTTCAAATAAAGATGAATAATGACTTCACAGTCGGATCCAGTTTTTGGAGTAACGCCCATTAATGTATATAATTTTTGATAATTGTATATCTCGCCATTACATATTAAGACTATATCATTCATACTGAATGGTTGATTAGACGCTTCATTTAGACCGTTAATTGCCAATCTATGAAACCCCAACAACATGTTTGGATAAGATGCTTGTAATGTAGAAAATTCAGGGCCGCGATTATGTCCTTTCATAAATTGGTTATTTATTACATCCATAGATATTGTTTCGTTATTAAGAAGAGCAAAGATACCACACATAGATTAGTAATATTATATGTGTGTAACCCTTTATATACATTATAATCAATGATTTTATTATTCATATTTATATAAATTTATTATACATTTTTTATAAAATGGATCATTCATATTTATAAAAATATTATATAATATATATTACGATGAATAGCGAATGTGTATCACAAATTCATGAACAAACCAATACAAGAATATATAATAGAAATATTCCGTCGCAAATGTTACAACCTTATTTAGACGTGAGACCAGTGATGACAAAGTATTCATATTTGCCTATTGTAGATCCTCGAAAGGAATTAAATGTGAAATTAACTCAAATGCCAACATTTAATCCTCATACAAAATTTAACCCTGGAAATACGCAATCGCCGTGGTCTGGGTTTGCGTCAAGTATTAATGTGGAATCTGAATTAAGAAACCAGATATATGCTTTACAAAAATGTAGTCAAGCTGTGTATGTTCCGAATAGTAATAGTGATTTATATAATTTTAGTTTTCAGCCACAGAATGTAAGCTCGCAATCACACTCATTATTATTCGAAAAAGAACACTTTAGTGAATTTAATCCTAATCCGGACACCAAAATAGTAGGATCTGGTATATTTTTTAATTCGACTAGAACGCAAGTAAGAGATTTAACAAAACAGACATGTTAACTTGGAGCGATCTGTAGCCGAAGACGGAGCGAAAAGCGCCTGGAATCCGTAGACAGTAGTCGAAGGATTCCATTTCTAAAACATATAATGATTATTTGGTTTAATATAAATAATAATTATATAATATAAATGCCACTTATATTTAGTTATAATGGAACTAAAGCGAATATATCAACTCAGATTGATTTAATTAATCCGGATTTATCTGGTAATGTTACAGCGCCTACATTAAATGTAGATGTTAGTGACAATCGTGTTGCGACAACTAAATATGTTCAAAACATTACTGGTTTAAAAGCAAATATATCTAACACTGACGCAAGTTTTAGTAATTTATATGAGATTGTTAAAAATAACCAAGCTAAAATAGACGCTAGTTTTAATAATATATCAGTGTCTATTACAGATAGTTTTTCTACTACTTACGCGAATAAAAGTGTAACCGATGCCAGTTTTTCAAACTTATCGACTATTTATGTGAAAAAACAAGCATTTGACGCCAGTTTCTCAAGCTTAACTACTGCAGTTACTACTAACAAATCATTAACTGATGCTAGTTTTTCAAGCGTATCAATTGCATTTACTACTAACAAATCATTATTTGATGCTAGTTTTTCAAGCTTAGCAAGCGCGGTTACTACTAACAAATCATTATCTGATGCTAGTTTTACAAGCTTAACAACTGCTATTAATAATAAAACCTCCTTATCTGATGCCAGTTTTACAGATCTATCAACTGCGGTTACTACTAACAAATCAAAATTTGATGCAAGTTTTTCAAACTTATCAACTACGGTTACTACTAACAAGTCAACATTTGACGCTAGTTTTTCAAACTTATCAACTATTTATGCGAATAAATCCTTAACAGATGCCAGTTTTTCAAATTTATCAACTGCGATTACTACTAACAAATCATTATCTGATGCCAGTTTTTCATATATTAGTAGTAACTACAGTACAAAAACTGAAAATCAGACTTATATTAATAATTCAATAAGTAATTTGATTAACGGTGCGCCTGATTCATTAAATACCTTGAAAGAAATTACAGATTACTTAAATAATAGTGCTGCTGTCACTACAAATGTTGTTTCAATAATTACACGAATCAGTAATTTAGATTCTAGTTTTTCAAGCGTAACAACTGCGGTTACTACTAACAAATCCGCAAATGATGCTAGTTTTTCAAGCTTAACAAGTACAGTTACTAATAACAAATCGTTATCAGATGCCAGTTTTTCAAGCTTAACTACTGCGGTTACTACTAACAAATCATTATCTGATGCCAGTTTTTCATATATTAGTAATAATTACAGTACAACAACTAGTAGTCAGGCATATACTACAAATTCAATAAGTAATTTATCAACTCTTTATGCGAATAAATCCGCAACCGATTCCAGTTTTTCAAACTTATCAACTGCTGTTACTAATAACAAATCGTTATCAGATGCCAGTTTTTCAAGCTTATCAACTCTTTATGCGAATAAATCCTTAACAGATTCCAGTTTTTCAAGCTTATCAACGCTTTATGCGAATAAATCCTTAACAGATTCCAGTTTTTCAAGCTTATCATCTACTATTAATAATAAAACGTCATCAGACGCCAATGGAAATACAAGACTTGGATTAAACGCATTACAATCGAATACAACTGGTAAAAATAATGTGGCACTAGGGAGTCAATCATTATATTCGAATGTATCAGATAGTTCAAATACGGCAATTGGTTTTGGCGCATTATATAATCACACAGCCGGAAATAACACAGCGATCGGTTCTTATGCGTTGTATTCGAATACAACTGGTCAACAAAATACAGCAATTGGTTTAAGCTCATTATTTAAGAATACAGATGGTCAGTTTAACACCTCAATTGGTTCTAGCGCATTATTCAATAATACATCTGGTATAAATAACACCTCACTTGGTTATGCCGCATTAAATTCAAATACAATTGGTTCTTCAAATACGGCAGTTGGTGTAAGCGCATTATATACGAATACAACTGGTTCTTCAAATACGGCAATTGGTCAAGCCGCATTATGTTTGAATACAACTGGTCAATCAAATACGGCAATTGGTTCTTACTCATTATATTCAAATACAATTGGTCAAAATAATACCGCAATTGGATTACAAGCATTAAATTCAAATGTATCAGATAGTTCAAATACGGCAATTGGTTTTGGTGCATTGTATAATCACACATCTGGAAATAACACCGCGATCGGTTCTTACGCGTTATTTAAGAATACAACTGGTTCTTCAAATACGGCGATTGGTTTAAGCGCATTATTTTCGAATACAACTGGTTCTTATAATACGGCACTTGGTTACCAAGCATTATTAAATAATACAAGTGGTCAAAAAAATACAGCAATTGGTTCTAACGCATTACAATCGAATACAACTGGTCAAAATAATACGGCAATTGGTTTAAGCGCATTATATTCGAATACAACTGGTGAATCAAATATAGCAATTGGTACAAACGCGTTATATTTGAATACATCTGGTCAAAATAATACAGCAATTGGTTTAAGCGCATTACAATCGAATACAATTGGCACAAATAATACAGCACTTGGTTACCAATCATTATTATCGAATAAAACTGGTCAAAATAATACGGCATTTGGTGTACAATCTTTATATTCGAATGTATCAGATAGTTCAAATACGGCAATTGGTTTTGGTGCATTATATAACCACACATCTGGAAATAACACCGCGATCGGTTCTTACGCGTTATTTAAGAATACAACTGGTTCTTTAAATACTGCAATTGGTTTAAGCGCATTATTTTCGAATACAACTGGTCGACAAAATACTGCAATTGGTTATCAATCATTACAAGCAAATACATCTGGTCCTTATAATACGGCAGTTGGTTGCCAAACATTATTAAATAATACAATTGGTGAACAAAATACCGCGATTGGTTACCAAGCATTATATACAAATACAACTGGTACTTATAATACAGCAATTGGTAACTTCACATTATATAATAATACAATTGGTCTACAAAATACGGCGCTTGGTTATGCCGCATTATATTTGAATACATCTGGTCAAAATAATACAGCAATTGGTTTACAAGCATTACAAGCAAATACAACTGGTACAAATAATACGGCAATTGGTTACCGAGCATTAAATTCAAATGTAACTGATAGTTCAAATACGGCAATCGGTTACCAAGCATTATACAATGCTACTGCAGCAAATAATACGGCAATTGGTTGTCAATCATTATTTAAGAATACAACTGGTCTAGCAAATACGGCAATTGGTACAAGCGCATTATATGCAAATACAAGTGGATATTACAATACGGTACTTGGTTACCAAGCATTATTAAGTAATACAACCGGTTACCAAAATACATGTATTGGGATGAATAGCGACGTATCAAATAATTATTTTAATTCCACCGCAATCGGATATAATGCGCAAGCTCAAGCAAGTAATACAATTGTATTAGGAGATAATAATATTACAAATCTAAAGTGCTCCGGCGCGATCACATTCACTAGTGACGCACGTGATAAAAAGAATATCGAAGATATACCTCTAGGGTTAGATTTCATAAATAAATTACATCCAGTAAAATTTGATTGGAATATGCGTGATAATGGGAAAGTGGACATTGAAGAATTTGGTTTTATTGCGCAAGAATTACAATCCGCACAATTAGAAATGGGAAAAACGGTGCCAAATTTAGTATATGATAAAAATCCAGAGAGGCTAGAAGCGTCATACGGAACATTAGTTCCAATATTAGTAAAAGCTATACAAGAATTATCAACTAAGAATACAGAATTAAGTGAAAAAATAAGTATATTAGAAAATAAACAATAAACAATAAACATTAAACAATAAACAATAAACAATAAACAATAAACAATAAACAATAAACAATAAACAATAAACAATACATATAAAATCCATAATTTTA
>Ga0114966_10004136_pt1 | contig 12509 bp, 11 predicted proteins | sample M_130207_XF_Meta_FD_87029 | JGI IMG/M metagenome (GOLD analysis project Ga0114966, IMG submission 87029) | Freshwater microbial communities from Lake Montjoie, Canada to study carbon cycling - M_130207_XF_MetaG | ecosystem: Environmental > Aquatic > Freshwater > Lake | place: Lake Montjoie...
GTCATGGAGGCGGGGAATGTTGGGCTCTCCAGTCTATTATCTGCGTCCGTCATTCATCTGACTCCATAGCATACATACCTGGGTTATTTCATTGGTGGATTTCAGTCTGAACTGACTGCGACAGCATTGATCGAGACCCCTTTGATTTACACTCAAGGGTAGCAAGTTAAAGCAGATTAAACCCAACCAAATTTTGCTAAGAAAGAAAAAATAGGATTATCAAATTATGAAAAAACTAATTAAAACGGCTGTACTGAATAGTGCTGTGGGTATTTTATTGTCGGCAAATGTTTACGCCGATAGACCGGTTGAAAAAAATGAAATTCCGTTCTTTCGCGATTGGATGAGTCGAAACGGCAGGAGGCCTCAAAAGCCGATCGTAGCTACTGATGAGCAGAGTCTTGGTTCAACGTTGTATTCAGACAAAAGCCTCTCTCTTCTCCGCAATCAATCATGCGCTTCGTGCCATAGCTTGCAGCCAGCTGAAGATCGAGTGACGCACAAGTTATTCGGAGCTCCCGGATTTGTAGATCCCGCAAATGTTGAGACGGGTTCATTTGTTTCAAAAGGTTCGGTGCCTGGAAAGACCGGGGGACTAAACACCCCTTCTTCTGGATATGCTGCTTTCAGTCCTGCTTTTCACTGGGATGGAAATGAAGGCTTGTTTTTAGGTGGGCAGTTCTGGGATGGACGAGCACCTGACCTCAAAACACAGGCGGGCATGCCGTTCCTCAATCCCGTGGAAATGGCCATGCCAAGCAAATGGGCCGTCGTATCACGGCTCAAGGGAAATCCATTTTATCGGCGAGCCTTCTCGGCGCTCTATAAAATAGACTTGGACTCCATTCCAGAGCGGGAAGGGGCCCCGGCTACCGCCGCAGCTCCGAGTGGCGTATTGGCGGTATTTGATGCGCTCACTCGTGCGATTGCTGAGTTTGAGAAAAGCCGCAGTTTCAACCGGTTCACTTCAAAATTTGATTTCTATCTCGCTGGGAAAACGGAGTTAACAGCCCAGGAGAGCAGAGGGCTAGACTTGTTCACGGGCAAGGCCAACTGCGCAAGCTGTCATGTTTCGAATCCTACCGTAGCCACAGATTTAACTCCGTTCCCTCCGTTGTTCACAGACTTCTCATATGACAACATTGGTGTGCCGAGAAACACTCGGATTCCTGGAAACCCGGAACCTAATCTTGGTTTGGGCGGGCGGGCAGACGTTGCGCGTATGACGGCGGGAACCGAAATCGGAAAGCATAAGGTCATGTCACTTCGAAACATCGCCGTCACAGCCCCTTACGGACACAATGGGGTGTTCGCAACTTTGGAGCAAATAGTGCACTTTTATAACACTCGTGACGTGCTCCCTAAGGTGGCCTCAGATCAAACTCCTGGCTTTGGCACCGCTGGCTGGCCAGCTCCAGAAATAGCTGACAATGTTAATGATACTGAACTGGGCGCACTCAATCTTACAGACAATGAGGAGGCTGATCTTGTGGCCTTTTTGAAGACGCTGACAGACGACTATCCTGCTTGGGGCAAAGACTCAAGGGTTCCCAAGGGAACACCTTCGCCCTTCATTGGAACGCCATTTCCTCCACTTCCATAAGAACAGATCAAGGTACTATAACACATCCCAAAATTCCATTATCCAAGCTATGAGTGCCGCCGCCAGCTGTCCTTCTGTTCTGATGAATTCTGCGTCGGGGGAGAAGCGTTCGTCTGCATTTGGGCTTTTTGATGATTGGTTCACTGCTGAACCTTCCGCCCAAGCTGCGGGTGCGCTGGCAACGGCCTGGAGACAATTCTGGCAGCGGCAGGCGAGACATGCGCTGGAAGCCGCCTCCGAGGGGGTGAATCGAAACATTCTCGGATTGCTGGATTGCGTGGATCAACTGAATCTGAAGAGAAGGATTTCGCCTCGAATGACTGCTCGTCTCGCTGCATTGATGGAGGCAATGACGAATGAGGACGGGTATGCCGTCTTTGATACATTGCAGTCGTGGATAGGTGACAAGCCTGAACAGTGGTATCTCGACGATTGTCTTTTGGAATCTGTGGGAGCTCAGGACTGGGAAGCGCCGCTGCTTCGAGAAATCAGGTCCACGCAGGTGGCAGGTGTTGCCGCCTTGGAGGTTTTTCCACTTCTTGAGGATGATTTGAGTCCTTATCAAGGTGCTTTGATGCAGGCGCTCGATCTTATCCGACAAGTGGATCTAGAGATGTATGCCGAGATCCAAACCCATGTGTCGATGATCAAGCTTTTTGACGGGCGTGGCATTGAAGGCCTGAGCACGCCGAAAGCATTTGGAGCCATCTGGCTACAAGCTCCTGCTCATGATAATGCCTTGGCTTGGTTTCTTGAGCATCTGGTGCACGAGTGCTCCCATTTGCATCTGAATGCCATGATGGCTTTCGATGCCTTGTTGATGAACCCCAACGAAATCAATCGCTCGCCAATTCGTCCTGACCCGCGTCCGATGTTTCAGGTGCTACATGCAACCTTCGTTCTCTCCCGAAATATGCGGGTGCATGCACGGCTGCATGCCAGATTTCCGGAGCTAAACCTTGGGAACGCCTTGCAGGAGTTCAGCTCACAATTTGAATCTGGCGTGGCGGTGTTGAAAGACTTTATGAAACCCACGCGCTGCGGACAAAAACTGCTCGATTCTCTCGTTTTAAGGACTCCTGAATTTTAAAACACTGAAGGAAATGTTGTTGAATCGGCTGTCGTTGGGAATTGTAACTGAGCCTGATTTATTCAGTTAGCTATGGGCGACGTGATCAGCTCATGACGCTTCTATTTGAGTGAGCAATGGCTGGAGGTGCCGCAGTCCAGCTTTTCCATGGCTATCGTGTTTGGGACTGTGGGCTGCATTTTGCACGTAGGCTGGCTGAGTTGGATGAATCCGCACGAATGGTAGCCTCTTCACGGGGTCTTTCTCCAAGAGCTGGATGGAGGCGTTGGTTATGCTGGCTCCAGAATGGCCGACTCTTCCGATTTCTCCATTGCGAGCGCAATGCCGTCCCAAAGTAAAATTCGGGACCGTAGGGCATCCAGCGCAGCCTGAGTGGCCTCTTGCTCTCGGTCGGTGTCTCCCTCGCAAAGCAGAGTCACCATCTGCCGGCCCATTTATCCGTGTTCGTCGCCGTCCAGGGCGATATGCCTGTCCAGATAGTAGCGCAGGGTGGCTAGCTTGCCGGGAAACTGTCGTTCCAGCCCATGCTCTCGTCCGTAGGTGAAGGCTGCGGCGATTTCATGCGGACGCCCTCGCGCAATCACTTCAAATGTATGCCGAACGAAGGTGCCAACCGCAGCGGGAACCCCAGCGTGCTCCAGTGCCCCAGCTATGGTATTGCCATCTTTCAGCTCCTGGATGAAATGCTGCATCTGGACAGTTTTTGCTCCTGCCTCCTGCATAGCCTGCAAATAAAGTTCGAAGTGGCTGGCCGCCCCGCCCGTGGGCAGCACATCGCTCTCTTCGCCGAACAATCTCATTGATCAGCCGACGCACCTGGGCGTTTCCTACTGGGAGCCATGGCACGCTGGCGCATGTGAGGCGCGTCTGCAGAGCCTTCAGCAAGGACATAAAATCCCAGACTGCAAATGCATGGTGCTCCATGAATACTGACAGGTGCTCCAACGTCCGCAATTGGCCATAAAGTCGGTGCTTCAGCAGCGACTGACGCTCAGCTTTGATGGCCTTGGCCAATCGCTCTTGAAAGCTGATCACCGTTGTGCTGTTCATTAATTGTTCTGACATTCGTGCAAGCTACGTTTTAATGTCAGTTTGAGATGGCCAAGATTCGCCTGCGTGTCTTTTTAGCGCTGACGCCAACCTGGGAGGTGCTGGTGCAATATGACCGCCATTCCAAGTTTTCTCGCCATCTGTCGCAGAAGCCATGTGGCTTTAGGCATGTTGATTCCTAAAGCACTTGGGAATTGGGTTAACCCAATTAAATTGTTTCAGATGAAGCGCTCGCCACATTAATTGGGTTAACCCTTTTTCAGCCACAAAAGTCACCTATTTTTTTTATGTACGGAATGGTCAACAGCGCAATCATGGATCTTCTCGTGGAGAGTCACGGGGAGGAGACATGGCAGAAGGTGAAATCCAAAGCGGGTGTGGAGGATGAGATGTTTATTGCGAATGATTCGTACCCTGATGAGATCACTTACAAGCTAGTGGGTGCAGCGGCGGAGGTGCTTGACCGGCCAGCGGGTGAGATTCTGAACCAATTCGGCCGCTGGTGGGTGCTGGAGACGGCGCGCAAAAGCTACGGCCACCTCATGAAATCCGGCGGACGGAATCTGGGGGAGTTCCTGAAAAATTTGCCAAACTTTCATACCCGCGTGGTGATGATGTTTCCTAAACTGCAGCCGCCGACTTTTGAGTGCACCGATGTGCAGCCGACCGAATTGCGGATGCACTACCGCAGCCATCGCCGCGGACTGTCAGCGTTTGTGATCGGGCTGCTGGAGGGGTTGGGGGAGATGTTTGCGGTCGTGGTGACGATCACGCATGAGGAACGGTTGGATGATGGGGCCGATCACGATGTATTCCACATCACATGGAGCGAAGCCAAAACAGCATGAGCGGGGTTGAACTGCTGCACATGCCCTGGTTTCAGGTGGAGGAGGCTTTCCCGTTTCTTGTCGCCTGGAACGGGGAAATGCGAATCGTTCTGGTCGGCCCTTCCCTGGCGCGCATCGCGCCAGATGTGGCTGCAGGTGCGCAGCTTGATCAGGTGCTCAAATTGGAACGGCCGCTGGGCGTACTGGATGCGGACTGGGTGCGAAGGCACCGGGGCATGCTGCTGCTGCTGAGGCATCAGCGCACGGGAATGCTGATGCGAGGGCAGGTGATGCATCTGGAAGAGACGGCCATGGACGTTTTTCTTGGTTCTCCCTGGCTGGAAACGCCGAATGAACTCGACCGCCTGGGCCTCGCGCTCGCTGACTTTGCCCCGCACGATTCTGCGCAGGATCTTCTGCAAGTGACGCAGGTGCACCGGATCGCCAATGAGCAGCTCAGCATGATGAACGAGCGTCTCAAGCAAAGCCGGGCGAAGCTCATCGAAAAAGAAGCCGAGTCACGCAAGCTGGCAATGGTAGCGGAACGCACGGACAACGCCGTGATCCTAGCCAACCAAGATGGCCTCATCGAGTGGGTGAACGCAGCGTTTGAAAGCATGACTGGCTGGACGCTCAATGAGGTGCACGGACTGAAGCCCGGATCATTCCTGCAAGGGCCTCTCACAGACCCGCATGTGGCCAGTGAAATGGGACTCAAGCTTAGCGCAGGTGAAGGCTTTCACACAGAGATCGTGAACTACCGTAAGGATGGCACTTCGTACTGGGTGGACATCGAGGTGCAACCGATCAAAGATACTCAGGGCAAGCTGACGCATTTCATGGCGATCGAGGCTGACGTGTCAGGTGTGAAGCGCAATGAGATGCGTCGCCAGTTGGAGACGGCCGCAGCCAAGGTGATTGCCAGCGGAGTCAAATTGGACGGATTGATCCCCATGATGCTGTCGGCCTTGGGGAGGCAGTTCCAGGCGACCGTGGGTTCGTGGTGGGTCCCGGACAGCAGCGGCAAAGTGCTGCAAATGGCCCACATGTGGCAGTCTGATGGGGCGCAAGTGGAGTCGTTCATACAGGCTTCGCGAGAGTTCTGCTTCACCCCAGGGCAGGGACTGCCTGGCAGAGTCTGGGAATCATGCACGAGTCATTGGATCACCGATGTGCTCAAGGATGACAATTTTCCCCGCCGCGATGCAGCTGCCGTGTGCGGCATAACGGCGGCGCTGGCCTTTCCTGTGCAAGTGGATGAGCAGGTGCATGGCGTGCTGGAGTTTTACAGCTTGCAGTTGGATGCACCAGACCCAGATCTTCTCGGGGCTCTAAACCAAATTGGCCGTGAACTGGGCCTGCTGCTCGGTCGGCTAGAGGCCGAAGAGGAACTGCGCAAAAGCGAACGCGCCATGAACGAAGGCCAGCGGCTGGCCCACCTAGGCACTTGGGAGTGGGATTTGCACACGAACGACCTCTCATGGTCGGATGAGAAATTTCGCATCTACGGCTTTGAACCGCGCAGCTTTGTTCCAACGCTGGACCATGTTCGGCGCTGCGTTCTGGCGGAGGATCTGCCGCGTTTCTTGGAAGTGCTGGAGGCCGTGGCACGCACGGGAGAGAGCCAGGAGGTCAGCTACCGCGTGACGCGGCCTAGTGGTGAGATCCGCCATGTGCACACGCTGGCGGCGGCGGAGCTGTATGCCAAAAAAGTGCCCTGCCGCTTGGTTGGCACGATGCAGGATGTGACGGACAAGGTCCAAACTGAGGAAGCCTACAAGCAGGCCCAGCGTATTTCGCATCTTGGTAACTGGAGTCTAGAGCTGGCGAGCGGCTCGGTGCGCTGGTCAGATGAGAAGTACCGCATCTATGGCTACGAGCCCGGCACCGTGGAGGTGGACATGGATTTCTGCCGCCGCGCCATTCATCCCGATGATACTGATACGGTGATGCAATTCATTGATTCCGTGGCGAAAACCGGAGAGCCGATGACGATCACCTACCGCATTTCCCGCCCGAACGGCGAGGAGCGCCACCTCCGCAGCAGTGCGGAAGTGAGCAGGGACGCTGGTGGCAAAGCACGCGAGATTCTCGGTACTGTGCTGGATGTCACTGAACTGGTGGAAGCACAACTCAGCTTGCAGAAGACCGAGGAGCGCTGGCAGTTTGCGCTACAAAACAACGGGCTGGGCGTATGGGACTGGAACATCATCAGCGGATATGTACTCTACACAGATGAATTGCAGCAGATGCTCGGCTATGAGGCGGGCGAATGGCCGCAGCACGTGGACAGCTGGGCCTCGCGAGTGCATCCGGATGACCTTCCTTCTGTGATGGGCGCGATGAACAAGTGCCTCAGCGGCGAGACACCAGACTATCTCTGCGAGCACCGTCTGCGCTGCAAAGACGGCTCCTGGAAATGGGTGCAGGATGTGGGGCGCATCGTTTCATTCACCAACGAAGGCAAACCCCAGAGGATTATCGGCACGCAGATGGACATCCACATCCGCAAGCAGTCCGAGGAGGCTTCCAAGCGGCGTGGGGAACTGCTCAATGGCATTCGTGCCGCGCAGGAGCACTTCATCGGCACCACGGAGGTGGGATCTGTATTCACCGAGTTGGTGGAGGTCGTCGTGCGGCACACGCAAAGCGGAATTGGCTTCATTGCCGAAGTGTTGAAGGATGAGCAGGGCCAGCCTAATCTCAGCTACTATTCGATGACTGATATTTCATGGAATGACGAAATTCCGAAATACATGCAGTCGATGATGCCGCAGGGGCTCGAGTATAACAATCTGAAGTCGCTTTTCGGAGCGGCTTTGGTCACCAGAGATGTGGTGATCGACAATGATGCAGCGAGCGATCCACGCAGCGACGGGCTTTCGCCAGGATGTCCCCCCATTCAAACTTTCCTTGGCCTGCCGGTTTACAACGGGCTGGAGATGGTGGGACTCATTGGTCTGGCCAATCGCCCGGATGGATACGAGAAGGAAGGACTCATGGAGCTGGATCCACTTCTTGCCGCCGTGAACAGCATGATCGTGGCGAGGCGTGAAGATGAGCGCCGCCGCCAGATCGAGGAGGAACTGCGTGCCGCGCGTGACAAGGCGGAGGCCGCCAGCCGTGCTAAGAGTGAGTTCCTGGCGATGATGAGCCATGAAATCCGCACGCCTATGAACGGTGTCATCGGTATGACCGGACTGCTTAAAAGAAGCAGGCTTGATGCAAGACAATTGGAGTTGGTGGATGCTATTAAGCACAGCGGCATTGCACTGATCAATATCATCGACCACATCCTCAACTTCGCAAAGGTAGAGGCTGGCCAGATTGAACTGTGTGAGCAGCCGGTGGTGCTGGACGAACTGGTCGAGGGGGTGGCGGATCTACTCCAACATGAGGCTTCCTCAAAGGGGCTGGAATTGACCACCATCCTTGCCCCCGGACTGCCGGAGGTGATTCGAGGGGATGCGGGACGACTGCGCCAAGTCTTGCTAAATTTAGCAGGCAACGCGGTCAAGTTCACAGACAAGGGGTATGTGGCCCTACGTGTATCGGGGGTGGGCGCGCAAATCGAGTTTCGTGTGGACGACTCAGGCATAGGCCTGCCAGACGCAGCGCATGAGCGCTTGTTCAAACCTTTCAGCCAGGTGGACAGCTCCCAGCCACGCCGCTTTGGCGGCACGGGTCTCGGGCTGGCCATTTGCAAGAAGCTGGTGGACGCAATGAGCGGAAGCATCGGTGTGGAGAGCGAGGCCGGGCATGGCTCGCAGTTCTGGTTCCGCGTGCCGCTGCATGCAGCGCCTGATCAGCATCCAAAGTTGCAACCAAAGCTTAAGCAGGTGTGGATTGCTCACTCATCACCACGCATGCGGGAAAGCATCCGCACCGCGCTGGCCGCGCCTGGCGTGGAGTTTCACGAATTGAAACGTTCCCAGGTCGGCAAGCATCTGGCCGCGAGCCGTGCGGCGGCGGATGTGCTGGTGGTGGACGCTGCCTGGATTCCTCTGACGAGAAAAGGGGCAGCGCCGAGGTCAAAGGATGCAGGCTTGGATCTGCTGCAGGTGGTTCTTATCGGTTCGGGAATCCACGCTGACAACGCAGCGCTCGTAAATGCTCAAACGGTCACGCTGCCATTGCACCGCCAGGCCCTCCGGCAAGCAGTCTGGCCCGTGGCTGCGCCAGCGGGAGACACAACAGGCTCGCCTCATCGGCTGGCGTTGGGTCTCAATGTATTGGTGGCGGAGGACAACCGCATCAATGCACGTCTAGCCTGCTTGCTGCTGGATAATCTAGGATGCAAAGTGGTGGTGGCCAGCGATGGCAAGGAGGCCGTGGAGGCATTCAAAAAGCAGCCTTTCGATGCGGTGCTCATGGACTGCCAGATGCCGATTATGGACGGTCATGCCGCCACTCGAAAAATCCGCCAGTGGGAGGCCCGGCAGGGCAAAAAACAGGCACCGGGACGCTGCAAAATCATCGCCATGACGGCGAGCGCACTGCCTGAGGAACGAGGGCGCTGCATCGCCGCAGGAATGGACGAGTACTTGTCCAAACCCTTTGGTGCCGAGTCTCTGGAGCGCTTGCTGGTCGAAATCGCGCAGAATGAAGGTTCGAAAGATGGCACTGTTGGGAAGACGACGCTGGCGCCCGTGGCAGATCCGCTGGCTGCATTGACCGCACTTATTGGTGAGGCGGAAGCGCGTGCGTTGGCGGACATCTGGCTGGAGGAGGCATCGGGCCGCCAGCAGCGGCTCATGGCGGCCCTTAAGAACGGCCAGCCCGAGAAAGCGCGCAAGGAGGCCCATGCCCTGCGTGGAGCGAGTTCCATTTTTGGCCTGCGTGGGCTCATGGACTCCTGCACGTTTTTGGAGACGGCTGTGCGCCATGAACAGAGCGTCTCTGCGGCCCTGCTTGAAGAAATCAGCGCACACTTGAAACACGCTGCTGCGGCGCTTCAACGGACCGCTTCCACAGGCTGAGTCAGCTCTGGGTCTCCTGCGCCAGCACCGCTAGAGCCTCAGATTTCGAATTCACGTGCAGCTTCTGATAGATTTTTTTCATGTGCACACGCACGGTCTCGTGGCTCAGGCCCAGCGCTGCTGCCATGCCCTTAGCGCTGCCATGCTTGGCCATGCTGTCCAGCACCTCGCGTTCGCGCGCGGTGAGGTTTTTCAGCGCCAGATGCCGGCCTCCAGGCTGAGGCGGTGAATGACGGAATTCGTCGATGAGCATTCGTGCAATGAAGGGACTCAGGCTCACGCCGTCCTCGATCACTTGCCTCAGGTTTCCCAGAAATACCTGAGGATCCGGAGTTTTGACCAGGTAGCCGGAGGCACCGTTACGTATGGCGGCAAACACATGCTCCGCCTCCAGGGACGAAGTGAGCACCACGCAGCGCGGGGGATTTTGGAGCCTGTTGAGACGGGAGATTAATTCCAGCCCGTTGATGCCGGGAAGTTCCAGGTCGATGAAGAGCAGTTCCACCATGAGTAAACGAGTGTCCGCCAGCATGGCCTCGGCGCTTTCCCAGGCATGTACGAGAGCGACTTCAGGTGTGCTCTTCAGCAGGCCGGTAAGATAGGTGCGGTAAACCGCGTCATCCTCGACGAGAGCAGTTCGTTGGACTAATTTTCGTGGGGGGAGGGACACAAGGGTTGGTATAGACGAAACCTTCAAGTTTCACCCTACAGCACCTTGCCGTAAATAGCTAGCGTGCATTCCTCGCAGTAGGTGTGCGAAGTGCCACGACCGCTTTGCGGATACCGCAGATCATCCCATTGCAGCCAGCCATTTTCAGAAGAACGAATTCGTTGGCAGCAGGCGCAGGAAAGGGGCTGCATACACGATGCTTGAATGGTCTCCAGCTTTTGTTTGGAAAGCTGCCAGCTGATCAGCGCTTGAATGCTGCAGCGCAGGCCGTCCACGAAGCCCGCCAGAGACGAAGTCAGTTCAAACCGACCGTCAAACAGCATGCTGAGTATGTAGGTGCAGCCATCCGCTTCCCGCTGCGTCGAAAGGCTAGCACACATGATGCTGTCTTCTCTCCAGCTCATCACAACCACAGGCCTTTCGTGTGAGTTTTGTGCTGAATGCATGAGAAGAGCATACAGCGAGGAATCGATCTCCATGGCGGAACCGAAAACATTAACAAGTTGGCAGCTGTCGCCGGTATGTCGCGTCAACCAGGCATGTTTGCCTCCCAGCAACCCGCAAGCATCTTCCAAACCAGGAATGTCCAGTCGAGCTCCGTTATCCGAGGTGCTGGTATGCATTTGACCCAGTGGTCGAGTTTCAGCAAAGGGTGAAATGGAAGGGGGACTGATCACGATCCAAGCTTCCAATAGCAAACTGAGGCGGCTATTTCAAATTTGGGTTACTACGTATTGACTGGCTTGCAGCAGTTTCATGCGTCAACGAAATTATCAATGTTGCTGGTGTCCCCCAAGAATGTGGCTGTCGGTTGCCACTGCGAATTGTTAGGAGCGACTAAAACACCGCTTGAGCATTTCAGAGAGTATGACGAAATGAAAGCGGGAAACTGTCCGTGGCAGAGCGGGGTGAGTTATTCATTACCGCATTTTAGTTCGAACAAATCAAAGCCTCTGAAGCCACTCATAATAACCCACTGCAAGCTAAGAAAACACACTCCTCTAGTGTGTTAACCCAAGGCTTTGTTTGCAGTTCTGGTTGGAGAACATGATTATTAAAAGATCTCAGATAGGCATCTGCTTGTATTGAGCTGTTGGGTTGGCGGCGGTTTGTGTACCGCCGCCAACTCTTGTCTTAGCGTTCAAAAGTATTTCAACAATCCAATGGTTGGCTTTGTTATGCTGGAAGATTGCACCTCCAGAATGGCGTGCCCGCCGAGTGGACCGAGCACCAGGAAATCTCCCTCACGCAAGGTGCCATTCTCGTCCTCATACCAGTAGCCCCAGCGCACGATCCAAGTGTCAGGCAGCAGCTCGTTCAAGGCCTGCGCGAAGAGAATCTCGGTGTGCTGGCATTTCTCAGGTGGGCGATTGTAGATCCAGCGGGGCATGGTGGAGTCGATGATGTCGCAGATTGAAAAGCCGCGCAATGTGCGCCAATCAAAGAGTGAACACCATGCCTCTCAAATCGCTTATCACCGAAGCCGCCCGCTTAACCATGAAGCAGAGCGGCTTTCTGGTTCCGATCATGCTGGCTTCGACAGATAAGGGCATCATCCTCTTTTGCCCGGACGAGATGAGCGATACCGGAGACAAGGATGATTTCGCCAATAAGGTCCGGCTGGTCACGGGATCATATGCGGCTTCGGCTGTGGTCCTGATTTTGGAATCCTGGATCACCAAGGCGAAGGTGGGGGAACCGTTGGACACGGTGACACCGCCATCAGAATCCTACGACCGCGAAGAAGTGGTGGTTCTGATCGGCCAATCTCCGCAGGGCAACATCACTCACCTCCTGCCCATTTACCGGCTCGATAACGGCAAATTCTGGAACCTGGGTGATGCCGAAGACATGCCCGCTGACAGCTTTGAAGGCCGGTTTGCCGGACTGCTGCCGCCCAAACCCGCCGATGAGAAAACGCGGCAGATGGGCAAGGTGCTGCTTGAGGCGATGGGCGTGAAGGTGAGCGTGCTGAAATAAAACCATGCTCCGAACCATTCTCCACGTTGATATGGATGCGTTCTTTGCCTCCATCGAACAACGCGACGAACCATCATATCGAGGGAAGCCAGTGATCGTGGGTTCTCCGCCAAATCAAAGAGGCGTGGTCTGCGCAGCCAGCTATGAGGCAAGGAAGTTCAAGGTCCGGTCTGCCATGCCTTCTCGAACCGCTGCAAAGCTCTGTCCGCATGGCATTTTTGTTCGGCCACGCATGGAGCTTTACCGCGCTGAATCCGCTCTCATCATGGACATCCTGCGGAGCATTACGCCACTGGTCGAACGGATGTCA
>Ga0114966_10004138_pt1 | contig 12504 bp, 9 predicted proteins | sample M_130207_XF_Meta_FD_87029 | JGI IMG/M metagenome (GOLD analysis project Ga0114966, IMG submission 87029) | Freshwater microbial communities from Lake Montjoie, Canada to study carbon cycling - M_130207_XF_MetaG | ecosystem: Environmental > Aquatic > Freshwater > Lake | place: Lake Montjoie...
GAACGCAAGGCACGCAAGGCACGCAAGGCACGCAAGGCACGCAAGGCACGCAAGGCACGCAAGGCACGCAAGGCACTCAAGGCACACAAGGCACCCAAGGAACTCAGGGTACGCAAGGAACTCAGGGTACGCAAGGCACACAAGGTACTCAAGGCTTACAAGGCACTCAAGGCACACAAGGCACACAGGGGACTCAAGGTACGCAAGGTACGCAAGGTACGCAAGGTACGCAAGGCACGCAAGGTGCTCAAGGTGCTCAGGGAACGCAAGGCACACAAGGTACGCAGGGCACGCAGGGCACGCAGGGCACGCAAGGCACTCAGGGTATGCAAGGAACTCAGGGAACTCAGGGAACTCAGGGTACGCAAGGAACACAAGGCACTCAGGGTACGCAAGGAACGCAAGGTACGACAGGAACTGGTACACAGGGTCCTCAGGGCACAACTGGTACTGGAACTCAGGGTCCACAGGGAACTCAAGGTGCACAGGGTAGTGGCGGTGGCGGAGGCATGTCGATTACAGCACCTTACACGTCTGGATATGTTATAACTGCAACAGGTACTTCTACAGGAGCACAGGGCCAGGCAAATCTGACTTTTTCTGGAAGCGCTTTAAAAGTAACAGGATATGGTCAGTCATATGCGAACATACTTATTTTAGGATCACAGGGATCAACGTATTCCGTTTCTATTAATAACTTTGCTTATTACCATTTAGTAACGAACACAACGGCTATAGGATTTCAAATGCCTTCTTCAACACCAGATGGATGGTATGTGGTCGTACGAAATATGCCGGCCAGCGTAGGCAACTTGACAGTTCAGCAAAACGGTGGAACAACGATAGTGGTTCTTGCTCCATCTGCAACAAGTACAATCCTATACTCATCTACTTCTCCTTATTGGTATTTCATTTAGTTACTTGTTTCGGGCGGAATATATTAATTTTAAATTATTATCTATCTTCTCTTTCACCACCACCACCAAATCTAATCTAATTCTCCCTTTCTCTAAAAAAAAAATAACGAAATGATTCGTGCAAGCGCGTGTAAAAATACGAGAACCGATAAACCACAAAATGTACTTGTATTTTTAAAGGGATGGGGGAATGCGTCAGGAAGCGGTTCAATTTACGATTATGCCGCTAATGTAGATCCGTCAACAAACGTGCGCACGCCTGCCTTTACTGCGTCAACAAGTATTTCATCAAATATATCTTTGCCGGGAACGCCTGGTGATTGGTCAAACACTACAAAATATTGTTTTCGAAACATTACCGGAAGAACCAATCAAGCAATATATCTAACAAGCGCATTAAACCCAACTTCGCCAAACAATAACACATTAATGAGCCGTTTTTACATAAATACACTCCCTGCTTCAGGTGTGAACCACGTAATAATGTTTAATGGTTTAAGTGGAGGAATAGGACCTTATGGTGGATACGGATATTTTATCGAAGGAGGCACCTATAATTTGTATGGTCTTTCCGGAAACTATACAGTAATTGGACCAATTACGACCATTTCTGCTAGCACGTGGTATAGTTTAGCGCTTACGATCGATTCGTCTTATAATTGGATAACATATTTAAACGGAACTACTTATTCGCATGGAGGTATCGGTATTTATCCAATGGGAACGTACGGAGGTTTATCGTTCCTTGGTAATTTTGCAACATCCGGTGTTCCTTCTGAAGGATTTAACGGATATATTACTGATTGTATGTTTGTAAGCACGGCCTTGTCTTCAAATATATGCTTAAATTTTAGTAAAGGAGGAAGCATTTTCTAATCAAGAAAAGAAAAAAGAAGGTTAATAAAATGGGAGTTATTATTCAAGGTAATTTTACTTCACCAGATGGTTTTTCGTATTCAAGCTTTTATTTTCGAATAACTTCCATTTCTTTAAACGTATCGACCACATCTTCGTTTGTTTCTGTTAATGCAAATTCATACTTGTCTAGAGAATTGTATAAAAATGGATCATCGCCGCTAAACATTTCACTGATACCATTAAGCTTCGGGTTTTCCATACCGACTAGCAAGATAGATTCAATTCCGATTGTTTCTTACATGTATTATTTAATTACGAATTCTTTTTCGTCGAATCTTTCAGATTCAAATTCAATTCAATATCAGCCCGTGCTTGAACCGTCACAGACTGCTTTTGAGCCTTCCGGAGATTTAATTGCCACGTCCACGCAACTTCCTAAAAATTCATCTGCCGATTCAGCAAGGCTTCTCGCCAGTTTCACTTCTCCATAAAACTAACGTTCAAAATTTCATCTTTTGATCTCTTTTTTTTAAATTTAAACAGCAGCAGAATAATAAAAATTTTAGAATGGCCGCAGCTTGGAAACGTCGTGCGTTACGAGATGTAAAGGATTTACAAGATAATGGCTTTAAAGTTACGGGCGAAAATGGGCAAGAGGATTTTGATCTAAAGTGTTTCGTAACAACAATGCAAGGCCCCGAATCGTCACCGTACGAAAAGTGTGTATGGCGAGTGCGCTTCACCATTCCAGACGGCTTTCCCTTCCTTTCGCCTTCTGTGGGAATTATAGGGCGCATTCTTCATCCAAACATTGATGAAGAAAGTGGATCCATTTGTCTTGACGTCTTGTCGCCCAAGGCGTGGTCTCCTTCCTTTACAATTCGCCACATCGTGGAGACGCAGCTTCCCTACCTCTTGTCGTATCCAAACCCGTCTGATCCTTTGAACCGAGATGCCGCGCATTTACTTGTATCAAATCCCGAGGCTTTTAAGAGGAAGGCGGCGGAACATGCAAAGAAGAATTGTTTTGCACAAGTAAATTAATTATCTAACTTCATGCACCCAAAGAAAAAAAAAACAAAAATGGAGTTTGATAACATTACCGAAACACAAATTGAGGGAGGCGATCGATTTACAAATGCTCTTACGGGAGCGGCCATTGGCGGTCTTTTAGCTCCGAGAGGTTCAAAAGGATCTGGTGCGATTGCTGGCGCTTTAGTGGGTTCATTTCTTGGTGGAAAATCAAGATCGAGATCGAGATCGAGATCGAGATCAAGAAGAAGCCCTAGACGGAAGGCAATCAAGAGATCCAGATCTTACCCTTTAGTAAGAAAAGTGCCTAAAGTATATAAGGGATTTAAATCTCCTACCTGGTATGCTAAAGTGATTTCAAACATGTCGGCCAAAGAATTACAAGAAAAAAAGGAATTTTGTAAAGGAAATAGGGGTCGTGGACATATTTTATGCAGAGTATTGAACGGAGAGTACAAATGATCATTGTGATAGAATATTTCCAGAGAGAGAGATAGAGAGTGAAAATTTAATTATCTCCTAATCGCTACGCTAGACGACTCTCCCTCCTCACCCTCACCCTCTTCTTCATTTCCAATTCGTACAGGAAGCACAGAAATCATATCGCTTTCTACTTCTTCTCCGCCTTCTCCGCCTTCTTCTCCTCCATCTTCCTCGTCCTCTCCATCGTCATCATCCTCTTCGCCAGATTTAGAACTTTTGCGAGGACGTTTTCGCCCCTTTAAAATAATTTGATAATCAACAATATGCCTTTTGCACAAGCTGCACGCGCTTCTATTTTCTGAAAGCCACTTGATAGCACATTCGGCATGAAAATAGTGGTTACAATGAAGAACAAACAAATTTGCGCCCTCTTTAAAATCTTCAAGACACGTGCTGCATTTTGTGTCTCCTCCTTGTTTTGTTGACATTGACGCAGTGTACGGCTTTACGTTTAGCGAAAGAGGCACAAGAAGTTTTTTATCATCCTTGTGTGTTTTAATGACACTTTCCAAAGTATTTAAAGCCATTGCGTGAGACTCTTGTGCTCTTTCGAGTTCTTCATTTTCTTCTTCGATTAACATGGATTTTCGAGAAATTCGATCAGCTTTCTTTGTTGCTATAGAAAGCAATCGTATAAGAGTTCCAGTGGACGCAATGCTGTCATTTATGATTGTTGTTTTGGTTACACCGGGTTTATCTAATTTTTGTAGTCTTGCAATCAAATCGTCTGAGACAAGCATCATGCTTATAACAAGAGATTGGACGCTCTTAATGTCTCCCTTTAAATCAATGTCTTCGTCGCTGCCATCATCGTCGTCTTCTACTTCGGAGTTCATTTTTTAAGATTTATGCGTAAACTATTATATTATTATATTAAATTAATAATTAAATAAAATATATTTACAATAAGTGAAATGACGACAAGCTATGCAGACTTTTACACAAATGCCGTACAGGATGCGGCTCTTCAGAGCCACGAACGCATGATTAACTATGCTACTGATCAAATTGGACATTTTGAAAATTTTATTCAATTTCGTATGCCCTTTATTGTACAAGAGCATGGCAGGCTAGACATCTTGTGCTTGGAAACCAAGGAGAGGCACTACATTAACCTCACAAATGTAGTGACGAAACGCCCGGTCTTTGACAATTCCGACCCATCTGTGAGAGCATTGAGAGCCGGCGTTCTCGACATTTTAAGGCCCGAAGAAGCAAGGGACCGAGGTCTAACGTATTCCGGACGAGTTTTAGTTGACGTCGAGCACACTGTCTTTTCAACCGACGAGAAGGGCGTCGCGCTCGAACAGAAAAGCGTCATGACTGTTTATAGAGAAATGCCTCTATTTGAAATGCCAATGATGTTAAGGAGCAAATTTTGCCACGCATCGATTGACGCCAAGAAGGAATGCTGGCTCGACATGGGCGGGTACTTTATCGTTCGCGGAAACCCGAAAGTGTTGCAGCCCCAGAAAACGCAAAGAATTAATGTTCACTTGGTCAAGGGTGTTACAAGGGGCGCAGTCGACGCCGACATTCGCTCTCTACGAGCAGACGAGAAATACAGGTCGACATCGACACTTTACCTTCACTTGGTTGGTAGTCCGTCGTCTATTACAGTTGATGTTCCTTTTTTGGAAACTGGAATGCCAATTGTCGCAATTTTTCGCATGCTCGGATTTGAAACCCAGGAAGTCATTGAAAGTATTCTTTGGTGCGGAGAAGATAAGGAAGAGGACCAAGACTCAATTGAAAAGATGGAGGCGAAACGGCGCGTGTTTTCTACAAATTTTGGGCACCCTTTTGCCTTCTTGCCCTTACTTCAAGTTTTTGATGCTGCGTCAGTGGGTCTACGATGCCCTGATCCGACACCCGAAAAATTAAGGAAGCAGGTCATGCAGCAAATCACAGGAGAGTTGCTTCCTCATGTTGGCTATGACGACCTTCCGCTAACAAGGCTTAAAAAAGCAGTCTATCTAAGCATAATTATACGCAGAATGATTGATGTGCACCTCGGTTATGAGGAGAAGGACGATCGAGATTTTGAAGGCTACAAGTCTGTACAAATGAGTGCGGGAATTTTGAGCGTTATGTTTCGTCAACAATTTGCCGCCTCCATGAAATTGCTCAGAAACAGCGTGTACAAGAGGAGCAAGCTCGGAAAAAGCTTGGATCTTTCGGTTATTCTTGGCGGATCCGACACCTTGACGCGCGACATTCTTAAAGCTTTTTCGGAAGGAGAAGTAACGGTTCAAAAAGATGCTTCGAATGCAGGGACAAGCGTGATCCAACTGGCAATTCAAGTTAATCCGTTGGGAATTCAAACACACATTCAACGTGTGTCGACGCCTCTTCCGCGCGCCGGAAAGTACAAGCAGCTTCGCGGAGTTGACGCAACGCAGCTTTTCCTCTTCTGTCCTGCAGAAACCCCGGAGGGAGAGGGCTGCGGTCTTCTGCAAAATTTAGCGACATTTGCTCACGTTCGCGTCGGAACGGACCTAAAAATAGTTGAGCGCAGTCTTCAAGGACTTACGGACTTTGCCACGTCCTTGCGTCAAAAAATAGGACTTCCTCCGTACTTTACACCTCCAAGCGAGCTCGTAAAACCGTTCAGGACGTTAAGTGACCTTCAAGAAACGTGGGGCGTCAAGCCAACAATTATTTTCGTAAATTCAGATCCAGTTGCGGTTACAATCAATGTAGATGAATTCGTTGATGCGGCGAGACTGGCGAGGCGACACGGGTACTTGCCCTTCGACTGCAGCGTAGTTCGAGCCCCTCAGGGAATCTGCATTTCGACTGACATGGGCGTCGTAACCTTCCCTCTCATTCATCTTGAGTCTCTCCACATGCTTACCGAAGCTTTGGACTCGGCACGAGGAGGGCGCGAGGAGTTGTGGGCCGCCATGCGACGTCTTGGTATTGTCGAGTACATTGATTCGTGGGAAATGCTCGAATACCGAGTGGCTTTCAAGCCTGAAGAGGTTGACAGAGCAATTGAACTTCAAGACAAATTTCCGTATTCTCACATGGCAGTTCATCCTTCAAGCTTCTTGGGGACGTGTGCATCCTCCGTTCCCTTCTCGGATCACGATCAAGCTCCGCGCGTTTCGTACCAGAGCGGCATGCTGAAACAGGCTGTGTCGACCCCAGCCACAAACATTGCAGATCGAATGGATTTTGGATACGCGCACGTCTTGTGGTACCCCCAGAGACCCATGGCTGACACTGCAATCGCGCACGCCAAGAAAATTAATGATTGGCCGATGGGCGAAAATTTTATTGTTGCCATTGCCCCTTTTCAGGGTTTGAGTCAAGAGGACAGTATAATTCGCAATCGAGCGTCGGTTGAGCGCGGCTCCGGTCGCATTTCAGTCTACAGAATGCTGAAAACCGTGGCGAGAAAAAGGGGCACTGAACAAGAAATTTTTGAGCATCCGCAATTTAATGGACTCAACAAGGATTTTTCGCCATGTGAAGGCGTGCGCGGCAATGTGTGTTACGATAAAATTGGATTGGACGGACTACCTGAACCGGGAACTCCAATCATGAATAACGACGTCATTGTGGGCAAAGTTGCGCACACCCAAGAGGTACAGGCGGATGGAAGTATCAAGGACGTTCGACGCGACAAGTCGGTCATCATGTGCTGTGAAGAGTCTGAAACGTTTATTATTGACAAGGTCATGGTGTCGACAACCAAGGAAGGCATGCGCACCGTTCGCATACGCGCGCGGACCACAAGAACTCCGCAAGAGGGCGACAAGCTAAGTTCTCGGCACGGTCAAAAGGGAACGATTGGAGTCTTGATGAATGAGGAGGATATGCCGTTTGTAATGAACGGACCAAACGCCGGAATGAGGACGGACGTGATTATCAATTTACACTGCATGAACGGCCGAATGACGGTGGGCTGGCTTTTAGAAATGGTCATGTCAAATTTGGGCGTCGTCAAGGGCAATTTTATCGACGCCACGCCGTTTCGCAAGGTGAATGCCAAATGGGCGGTTGAGGAATTGATCAAGGCAGGGTTTGGCGTCGAGGAAACCATGTGCAATGGAATGACGGGAGAGGTAATGGAGGGTAAATGGTTTATCGGCTGCTCCTTCTACCAAATGCTAAAACACATGGTTTTGGACAAGGTCACGTCGAGGCAGAGAGGAGGCCGAGCCGCCTTGACTCGCCAGCCTTTGGACGGTCGCGCGAACAAGGGTGGCCAGCGTCTCGGCGAAATGGAAAAGGACGCTCTTTTATCTCACGGCGCGGCCTACGTTTTGGACGATCGCTCACGCATTGCGTCTGACGCTCATTCCGCTTTAGTCTGCAAGACGTGCGGCCATGTCGGCGAAAGCAGGGACGAGACTCTGAGAACTCTTACATTTGACGTTAAGAATTCTGGAATCCAGTGCGCACTTTGTGGCGCGAAAAATTCATCTGTGTCGCTTCCAACGACGTATTGCTACTCTGGACTTTTGCTACGAGAACTTGCAACTGTTGGAATTAAAGTCATGCACAGCTTTTCTGGTTCGGAATCTTCTTCTGCTTCTGCTTCTGCTACTGTTCCCGCTATCGAAACAATGGAAACAATTCTTGATTACGATGAAGATAGAGGAGAAGGGGGAGATGGAGAAGGTGAAGATGAAGAAGATGAAGAATTGGAAAAACTCTTGGTCGAATATGATCAGGTAAAATCTAAGGTTTTTTCGGGGATAGGGATTAAAGAGATGGGTAAGGGAAACAAAATGGCGAGTTCAGTGATGAACGAGGATGATTGAAAAATTAAAAAACTATTTTGTTGATGTGAAACCAATTTTGTACGCTTTCCAGTCAATTTCATTTTTGTTTTTGAAAAATGAATGCTCAAATTTAAAACAACTACAATATTGTCTCCCTTCAATTCTTCCAAGATTTTCATAATGATCTTCTAAATGTTTTTTTGAAAAGTAGAACGCCTCTTTTAAATCTCTATAGCGTAGAGCATATGAAATCGCGCAGCTTTCGTTGCCGTGCGCATGAGCTTTAAAAATTCCAAAAGAGTTTCTTCCGTCATAGCATGGGACCTCAATAACGTCCTTTGCTAACACAATTTTTTTTCTGTTTTCTTCGTTAAGCGATCGAAAATGTTTTAATATACAGCTCCACACAGATTGGTCCCAACGATGCTTTCCATACTCGCCTTTTGAATTATATTCATCAGTAAATACTTCAGGTTGAGTTGTTGCCAAACCGCACCATTTCTGAATTATTGATTTTACTAACGGTGTGTTCTTTAACAAAAATGTTGTTGCGTGAATTTGCCCATCATTAAGATCAGATTCTGTTAGCTTAAATATGTCAAGAACTTTATTAGAAGTCCATTGCAGTTCATTTCTATCTTCACTACTCATCTTAAAAGCATACAGTTCCTCATCTGATTTAATAAAACGCTCAATGTTTTCTTGCAGAATTCTTGCGTCATCTACGCAACAACCAGAATCACAATAAAGTATGCACTGATTGTTATCCAAAGATTCAAGGGATTTTGCTAAAATATACGGTTTCCAAAGCCAGTATCCCCCTCCTCGAGTCGTCATCCAATCAACTTTCGAATTTATCTTAAAGGAATCAGTAATATCCGATTCAGTATAAATTAACTGATTCTTGCAGAAAGATTTCATTTCTCCGGAAATTCGAGAAACGCTGTGTCGAAATTTCTGGTCTCCGTACGTGACAAAAATGCAAGGAAGTTCACTTAGAAAAAAACCTGAAACATTGTGAGACCTTAACTCAAAGTGTTGAAATCCTTTACAAACAGTAGCAGTTATGTTTGGTGTCTGTGTCTGCATCTTTTTAGCCAAGAAACACGCAAAAACCCTTTCGTGATAATATTTTAAATTCTTAGGATCTAAAGTATTTAATTGGAGAGCAAACGGCCAAAATAAGTCTACAAATTCGTCAAGTAGTTTTCGTTTCATGACAAAATTCGATGACTTGTACCACGTCAAATTGGGAGGATGAACTAAGTCCAATTTATGAATAATACCGTCGAGAATTTCTCTGTTAACATCAGCATAGAAACTGTCATAATCTATATTAATTCCCAGAACATCGTATTGTTTAGAATCCAAAACTAATTTCGTTAAAGAAGTGTCACTTTCTGGCACGCAATCGTATTCAAATATTGCAATGGATTCTTCGCTTCCATGTTCATTGTTTAAATCCAATTGATTTTTAGAGATTGCGTACCAAGCAGTAAAGGATAAGAATTGGGGGTATTGTTCAATATTATTTGCAAGATCCTTACAAACATACACGTTTTCATATTTTTTTGAAAGAGTATGTTTACCCACGTAAAGCAGAGTGCAACCTGGGACTTGAGTCTTTAAAACGGGTATCCACTGTTCATCATGAAAAACATAAAAAAATTTCATTTTATTCGTTTTGTTTTCTAGCACAACTTATGAGTCGTTTAACAAGCAAAGACTACGCGTTTCTGGTATTGGAAACGACGTTGCCCTTGCGAGAAATCCATCCTTTTCTCTCGAGACACGTTTGTCCAGATATTGTTGAACATGTGCCGAACGGGGTTTTCGTGTGCTACCCCATTCCAGCGGCGCCCGAAACTCAACGGGAAAGAATGCAGTTCTCCATCTCTTTTGTGCCCAGGCACGCGCAAAGAGATCATGGTCATCGTTACCGAGAACATAATGCTCTTCGTCCAGCCAGCCGAGTTCCTCTACCATTGATCTTCGCAAAGCGAGGGGTCCACGATTTACCGTATGCGAAAGATAAATGGTGTTGGGTGGATATGATTTATGAGGTTCTTCAACAAGACTGCCGAGCTTTCCAACACCGGATTCAGGACCTTGTAAAGTGTGACAACAACGACCAGAAACTGCGATTAAGTCTGAAAAGATTTTAAGTGGATGGCATAGCAGTTCATTGTAACCCCGAGTAGTCATTTCCATGTCTGCTTGGATCTCAATAATGAACTCAGCATTTGTCAACTTAAACCCCTGATTGTCACATGACGTCTCAAACAAACCGGTTGGATTGACAATAACCACGACTGGACATGTAAAGGGAAATGTGCGGACAATGGTTTCGCTCGTATCGTTACAGCCGTCAAGAATAAAGATGATTTCGTAATTACCTACAGTGTTTTCCTTGATCTTGGTAAGGATATTTAAAAGGATAGGAGATTGGTTGTGAATGGGCATCACGAGACCGTACTCAAATTTCATTTAAAAACTAAAACTTGCAGTAAAAAAAAAGAAAGAAGTATTTACAGAAATGGAGCACTTTTGCGTTTACAAATCACCAAAAACAAAAGTCAGATTGGGGAAAAATTACGACGGAGGCTATATTGTGTGCGATAAATATGGAGATTACGATTTTTTTTTATCTGGTGGTATTGGCGATGATTTAAGCTTTGAAGGAGATCTTTTGAACAAGTTTTCCAGTTTAAATGGCGTTGCATTTGACGGAACTGTTAATTCTAAAGATTTTGAATTCTTTCATCCACGGTTGCAAATAGTTCAAAAAAACATCGGTTCTCTTGACAATGATACAACAACAAACTTTTCTACGTATTTTGACAAGTACAATAACATTTTTATGAAAATGGATATTGAAGGGGGAGAAGTAGATTTTTTCTCAACCTTGACAGACAACAATTTATTAAAAATTAAGCAGCTTGTTATTGAAATTCATTCTGCAGATGAAGTCAACATTCTTTCTAGATTGTCAAAAACGCATTGGCTAATACACTTTCACGCAAACAACTGTTGTGGAACAAAAGAAGTCAATGGGGTAATCGTTCCTAACGTATATGAGTGCACCTACATAAGAAAGCAAGACTTAAGCGAAACACCAGCATTCAATATCACCAATATTCCCGATGCTACTTTAGATCAACGAAATCTCGAACATAAAGCCGAGATTGAAATTACGTGGCCGCCTTTTGTACACGCATCAACTAACGCACAGCATATAATTAATTAGATTAAAACAAAACAAAAATGAAGTTAAATGCAATCGGAAATTCTCTTTTGTTGCCTCTTTTAAGACCAGACTGCGAATGGTATGTTTACATGCTGATCAGCAAAAACTCGACAATCCCGTACATTGGAAAGACAAATGATTTAGAAAGGAGATTACGTCAACATAATGGTGAGTTAAAAGGAGGAGCGAAAAGAACTCACAGGGCACTCAATTTTGAAAAAATAGAAGGAGAAGAAGGAAAATGGGCGCGCATTTTACATGTCAAGGGGTTCATTGACGAACGGGCTGCCCTTCATTTCGAAAATAGGTTTCAAAGAGAAAGAAGAAAGGTATCAAAGCAGTTTGCAAATTGTATTGGGCCATCAAAGAGAAACCCTCTTTTAAAAGGTTTGAAAGCTTTAAATGCAGTCATGTCATGCGACCGACCCACGCGTGCTGCCCGACTCTTGACAGACTATGGCATAGAAGTTGTGTTTGAAAATGATGAAGCGGAAGCTGAATATAACAATATGAATGGACTAAGAAACGTTTTGAAAATACAAAAATGAAAGTTTCAAATATTGTTACCTTTTTCATTATATTTGCAATAATTTTAATCGTTCGGTATTACATTCTTTTGCAATATATTCCTGTAAAAAGAATCGCGCCTCCTAAAGACGGGACATTATGTTCAGATATATTTGATCTGTACGAGGATGTTCCTTTTATCAGTGTGCCGGAAAAGGCATATTACGCCATTCCGTCAAGCATTCAGAAAAAGACGGAAAATGGACTTGCGATTCTAAGCGTTAAAAACGACGGAGTTTTAGAGTACAGATTGAATGGAGTTTTAGTTTGGGCTTCTGATGATGCTGGAAAAGTTATGTGGACTCCAAATGTTCACATAGACGACTCTGCTAATATGTTGGACATTGATGAAAGCGCAGTGACGCAAACGATTCATAGTGACTTTAAGCTTACTTTAGATCCATTTGCAATCCACGCCAAAAACTCTAACGCTTTACTGTACGCCGCGGAAGTCGAGGCGACAAGTACAGAATACAAACGCTTATGGGACATGGAAGGATGGGAAAGTAAGTTTAGGCCTAAAGTAGCCCATCCAACTGGAACGATATTTCTAATTTCTGAAAATAGACACATGCAGGTTGCGCTTCTCACAAACGGAGAAATTATAGTTCTCGAAAAAACGTCCATGTCGTCTCCTCCTAAAGTAATGACAAGTTTACTGCAA
>Ga0114966_10004139_pt1 | contig 12503 bp, 24 predicted proteins | sample M_130207_XF_Meta_FD_87029 | JGI IMG/M metagenome (GOLD analysis project Ga0114966, IMG submission 87029) | Freshwater microbial communities from Lake Montjoie, Canada to study carbon cycling - M_130207_XF_MetaG | ecosystem: Environmental > Aquatic > Freshwater > Lake | place: Lake Montjoie...
CAAAAAGCTTACCACCATGGGGAACAGCAATGACCAAATGGATGCACTCAAACATTGGATGCGTACTGGTGACGAAATCGCCGCCAAGGCCGTTTTGGTAGAAGGCACCAATGCGAATGGTGGCTATTTGGTACCACAAGACTATGCCAAGCAAATCACGGATCGCCGCGATGAAACCTGGATTGGTGCCAAGCTTCCTATGCAACGCTACACCACCAGTGGCCAAATCTTCAACATTGCCAATCAAGATGAAAAATCAGATTTTGCATTTGTTGCTGAATCGGGTGCATTCAACGAAGATGAACCCACCTTTGCTGGCAGTGCGATCACCGTCTACACTGCATCATTGGGTATGAAGATTTCAAATCAATTGTTGCGTGACCAAGCCATGGATTTGGAAGGCTTCATCGCACGCGAAGTAGGCCGCGCGTATGCACGCCACTTGAATAACTATCAATTGGTTGGCACGGGATCGTCACAACCGTACGGTATCTTGGCACGTGCCACGGTTTCGGAAACGTTGGCCAGTGTATCGGGTGTTGATGCTGGCGATATTTTGAACATCGTACACAAATTGCCTGAATGGTATGCAGACGATACCAGCAGCGTTGGTTGGGTAATGCGTAACACCACGTTAGGTGCCATTCGTGCACTCACTGGTAATTTCTTTAGTTTCCAACCAACCCCTATGGGTGATATGAACAGCCTGTATACCAAACCGGTGGCAGTGTCTGATAAGATTGCTGCATTAGGTGCCAGTGCCAAGGCCATTTTGTTTGGTAACTTTAATTACTATGCATTTGTGGAAAACCTTGGCTTGGAAATCAGCCGCAATCCATACCTGTACCAGGCGAATTACCAAACTGCTATTTTCTGTACGGTACGTTGGGGCGGTGACGTGACACAGGCTGAAGCATTCGTGTATGGCGTGAATCCTGCATCGTAGGAGTAATACTATATGCGTGTAAAGCTTCATAACAGCCTTGCACGAATGGTAGGTACACGCATGGTGGTACACACTGGTGGTGATGTTATCGACGTCACCACCAGTGAAGGCACCAGACTGATTGCCACCAATCGTGCAGTGTTAGTGCCAGACGATGTGCCGGCCATCGATGTACCACAAGAGCAGACACCACGACGGGTAAAACGTCTGCCAAAGGAATAAACCACTATGGCATATATCAGTACAGCAGATTTACGATCATACATTGGTGCCACCAGTACCAGTGATGATACCCAATTAGGATATGCTGCCACGCGTGCACAATCGATGGTAGAAACGTACACCAACCGCATTTTTGAATGCCCTGCAGATACCACACGGTATTACAATGCATTAGATATTCGATTTGGTGGCAACGTAGATGCATTTCAGAATACGTTAATGTTGGATTATGATTTGTGCGTGCTTACTACTATTACCAATGGTGATACGTCAAACATCCCAACAAATAAAGTAGTGTTGCTGCCTACAAATTTCACACCAGCATATGCAATCAAAATCCAAATGAACACTAGCTATGTGTGGACGTATACAGGCACGCCAGATGCAGCTATATCAATCACAGGCAGGTTTGCCTACTCGATCACGCCACCATCTGATATTGTGGCAGCGTGTTTGCGTCTAGGCAGTTTTATCTATCGTGCACGCGAAGGCACTCCTGATAGTGATCGCGCTATTCTCTCATCAGATGGCGTTATCCTGCAGGCACCACGCATACCTACAGACGTACAGCAGACACTTGAACCATACAGGAAACGTAGCTAATGGCCAGTAATATTGGTGCAATCATCACTGCTATTGCAGCACTCAATGTACAGCTATCAGCAGTTACTGTGCTGGTGCGATCAGGCACCACACTAAAAGACAGTGAAGAGATTGGTGATTTGCCAACGCGAATTATTTCACCTGTTGGCATGACATCACAACGCACAAAGGTGCAAACATTAGGTGGCGCGGGCCACGTAATGAATACCGAATGGACCATTACTGATACATGCTTATTGCGTGCAGTAGGCATGGGTTTGGGATTAACGGATATTGCAGCAGTGTACCAGGCATACATGGCTGCATACATTGAACAGGCACGCCAGCTATCAGGTCAAGCGTACACACTCACACTACTTACGCAACGTGCACAGGTAATTGAGTTTGTTACAGGATCGGGCCGAAACTATCACGGAGTAATATGCACACTCACATTTGTTGAAATTGTGCAGTAAAGGAGATTACCAGCCATGGCGCAAACCACAGGTGCAGTATCAGGGGCCGCTGCAACAGTATCAATTTATGTTTCATCAGCATATGTTGATATTTCAGGATCATCACAAAGTATTGATGCGGTAACAGCATCAGTGGTAACAGGTGATGCATACACATTCGATGGTAACTTTGCATTGACCACGATTGGCAAATACGAACCTGTTGAAGTAACAGTAAATATTCTGTACACTGAAACTGCAGCAGAAGCATTCCAATCAGTGCGTGCATTGTTTGAAGCCCGTACTGCAACACAGCTGAAGTGGTTGCCATTGGGTGCAGCTAGTGGAGCGGATCAATACGAAACACGAACGGTTGGTTACATTACTTCAATGAATTATCCACCTATTGACGCATCAAGTGCTGGTCCAGTAATGGTTTCATTCACAGTGCGTGCACCAGGAATCACGTACACTAACAACACGTAAGAGCAGGCACAATGCGTGGCTGGCAATGCTGGCCACGCAATACCACTATAGGAGAACAACAATATGTACAGCATCGATGCAAGTAAACTAACTATTCGTGATGTGGCAAACCTTGTGAAGGCTGGCCAGGGGAATGATTTAGATGCACTGCTGCCAATCATGAATAAATGTGTAATGGTAGATGACGGCCGCAGAGCTGAAGATTTGCCTGCCAGTCATTTGACGCAAATCATCAGTGCTATTGTCAATCGTGTATCAGGTGAAACAAACCCAAAATAGCAATGGCATTGCGTGCACACCTATGGACCAAAGCACCAATGCCTATTGAATATTTGGAATTGATATTGTGTCGTGATATATATCACTGCACACCAGCAAACCTGCCAGACTGGCAAATCATATCTGAACACCTGGCACTGATGGCCATTGAATCTGAAGTGAACGAACACAAGGCAAAGAAAAAATGAGTGATACCACTGTACTAATTCGTTTCTTAGGTGAAGATGATGTAACGCCAGTGGCTGCTGCAGTTACGAGCAGCGTGGAAGGTGTTGGTGGTGCAGCCAAAACTGCTGGTGGTGGATTCAATGCCTTGCAATCCATTGCCACTGGTGCATTTCAGGCAATTGGCACGGCTGCCACCAATCTGGCAGGGGCCGCATTATCCAAGGTTGGTGATTTCATTTCAGGAAGCATTAAAGAAGCATCTGAATGGAATTCTGCCATTGCACAAACTGAAGCAGTGGTGAAATCTACTGGCATGGCTGCTGGATTCACTGCACAACAATTTGGTGATATGGCATCTATGATGAGTGCCAGCAGTGGCAATAGCATTTTCTCTGATGATGCAATTCTTGGTGCAGAAAACGTACTAGCCACATTTACGCAAATCAAAGGCACAAATTTTACGGGGGCCACACAATCTATTTTGGATATTTCACAGGCCATGGGTACTGATTTGCAATCATCAGCACTGCAAGTAGGCAAGGCCCTGAACGATCCAATAGCAGGCATTAGTGCATTGTCGCGTGTGGGGGTGTCGTTTACTGATGACCAAAAGGCCATGATTAAAACCATGGTGGAAACAGGCAATGTGGCTGGTGCACAGCAGGTTATTCTTGCAGAACTTAATAAAGAATTTGGTGGCAGTGCTGCTGCTGCTGTTGATACCTATGCAGGCCAGCAGGCAATGCTAGCAGCACAGTTTGCAGATATTCAGCAGACGTTAGGAGAAGCACTGCTGCCTGTACTGGTACGATTTGGCAGTTATGCGAGTGAAGTATTAGTGCCAATCATTGGCGATGTAGTAACACAATTTGCAAACTTTATCAGCAGTGTTGACTGGCCAGGCATCATATCTGCCATTGATAATTTGTATTTATCATCAGATGCGTTTGTATCTGGCATTGACTGGAATCGTACACTTGCATCGATACAGGCAGGGTTTAATTCGTTTTTGACAACTATTGCACCAATTACCAGTGCTATTGCAAATCTGTATGCAGTGGCAGTGCCAGCACTCACTGCACTGTATGGTGCAATCACCACACAATTAGCATCACCGCAAACACAAGGCTATATACAAAACCTAGTCACCATATTTAGTTTGTTGGGAGATATTCTGATTGGTGTTGTATCACTTGCCATTAATGGCATGGTTATTCAATGGCAATCACTCATGACCACACTGCAGTTTTTATGGCCATACATTCAAATTGTGCTTAATGGATTTATGGCACTGATCGCACCATTTCAAACACTGATTATTGGTGCACTCACTGCTATCAGTCAATTACTGAAAGGCGATTTTGCAGGCGCGTGGTCCACACTGCAAACATCAGTGAGTGCATTTGTTACGACCGTGCAAACGGCTGTTGGTACATTTGTTACTGATGTATCAGCCAAGATTGGTGGCCTTGTATCGTCAATTACTGCACAGGCCATGGCAGTAGGGCAAAACATTGCTAATGGTATTGCGAATGGTATTAGCAATGGCGTTACTGCCATTACCAATGCGGCCAAAGGTGCTGCACAGTCTGCACTTGATGCAGCCATGGCACTACTTGGAATTCATTCGCCATCAACAGCATTTGCCAATTTGGTAGGTAAACCTATTTCACAGGGTATGGCAGCAGGCATTATGGCAGGATTGCCAGACGTGACAAACGCCATGAATGCCACGCTAGGCAGTGGTGTAAATTCAGCACAGGCAACCGTGCAGAATTATTACCAGCTATCAGCCACGTATAATACTAATCAGAGTGAATCAAGCATTATGGCAGATTTTAATGCCATGCAGGTACTAGCAGGTGGTTTGTAATGCCATATACACTTACCTACACGATACAAGGCACCACATACACACTCAATGGCTATGATGCAGTATCAGGCCTAACGTTTGGGTATTTGGGTGATTTAGGATTTGGCATGGCACCACTACATAGAATCACGCAACGCGGGCCGCTGCAGCAGGGTGATTCAGATGTAGATTTTCGCCTTGATCCAAGAGTATTGCAATTGCCATTCATCATCACTGCTACCGATATTACAGACCACTATTTAATTAGAGATAAATTACTTGCGATATTTTCACCATCAAACGTGATTGGCGTGCTTACCATCACACGAGCTGATGGCACACAGCGTGCCATAGCCACCAAAATATTAGGCGGTTTGTCACTCGATGTAGATGCAAAATCAGGCTATAGCGTGAAAACCATTGTGCAGATGCGTGCAGACGATCCTACCTGGTACAATCCTGCACAAAATATTATTACTGGCACACCTGGTATTTTTGGCACTCCTACACCTATACCACGGTTATATCCTGTAACGTATGGCGCAAGTGGCACTATCAGTGTAAATACGGCCGTGGCGTATACTGGCACGTGGAATGCATATCCCAATATTGTGGCAGTAGGGCCGTTGAATAGTTTGATTATTCAGAACACCAGCACTGGTGATAGCATCACGTTGACTGCCAACATTGCAGCTAGCACTACCTATACATTTGATTTACGCTATGGATATAAAACAGTAGTGGATCAAACGGGTGCAAATGTACTATCAAACATCAGTGCCACATCGAATCTGGCCACGTTTAATCTGGCACCAATGCCACAAGTAATTGGTGGTGTCAATACCATTTCAATTACTGCCACGGCTGGCACGTCTGCAAGTGCAGTAACGCTTACGTACAATGACAGATTTATAGGAGTATAACCACCATGGCTGAACAATCAATTGGGTATGCCACCACCGGCACGGGTGATGGCCCTGCAGCAGGGTATGATTCGTCACGTATGACGGTAATAGAAGCAAAAACACTTGGCATTGGCGTACTACTGCAAGGTGCTTATTTGGCACAATCAGGTACAGGCACTGCAACACTTGCCATTGCAGATGGCAGTGCAGTGGTGGCTACAGGTACCAGCACTGTTACTGGTGGCTATTTGTACGAAAACACCAGCAGTGCCAGTATTGCGGTTGGGGCCGTGGCAAATGGTACGTATAATCTGGTAATTTTAGCTAATGAATCTGGTGCAAGTGTTACTGTTACGCGATCAGTGGCAGGTACCACCATTGCCACCAAAACCACGCGGCTGGCACTGGCCACGAGTGCACAATTAACCACTGCTGCACAGCCCTATATTACGCTTGGCACCATAACAGTGGCATCTGGCCTTGTATCAGTAATCACACCATACAATGCCTATGCAAACGCGCGCCAGCAACGCACACAGCAGTACTGCCAAGGCAATGGTGGCACGGTATCATTAGTCAGTGCATCAACATACTATGCACTTGCAAATTACGCTGCTGGTGTGTCGAGTGCTGATGGTAGCATGACGTTTAATACAACCAATGGTCAAATCACTATTTACCAGTCTGGTGTGTATCAGTTTGATTTTCAAATTACCTATGATAGCAATGCCACTGGCACGCGAATGGCATTAATTCAAAATCTAGGTGCAGGATTTAATTTAACATCTGCAGCAAATTTTGCTACCAGCAGCACATACCGTGGTAGTGTCACGTATGCCATTACGGTAACGCCAGGCACGCCGAATACCTATTTTCTGCAGGCATGGTCTAGTGTGGCGTCACGTAGTGTGACTGATTCATACATTGTTTGTACACGGTTGTAATTCATGGCACCACTTTATACGATGACAATTTACAATGCCAGTGGCGTGATTCAAACCATTGCCACGGATTATATGCAATTGGGAATCAGTAGGCAGGTAAACGCTATTGGTGGTTTGACGTTTACCATGGCCAGCACGTCACCTAACGCACAGTACCTGCAGTATGGGTATATTGTGTCAGTGACACGCCAAGACGCAGCACAAGGCATTTCTGCAAGTGTGGAATTTGCTGGCATGATTCGTAAGATTGTACGAGTGGTCAGCACGCAAACAATCTACCAAATCACGGCCGTGTCAATGATGGCCCTGCTATCTGATCGTGTGGTGGCATATCGTGCCAACGTGGCGAATAGGAGTGTATTTTCTGCAGTGCCTGCTGAAACTATTCTTAAAACATTGTTCAATTACAACTGCACAAATTTGGCAGTGACTGGCACCACGTCACAACGCATTATTAATGGCAATACTACTGGCATGACCACTGCTGCTAGTGCTGGTGGTGGTAGTAATGTAAGCATTGCCTGTAGCATGCAGAATCTGTTAGATGTAATGCAGAAGGTGGCTATAGGCAATGGTGGTGATTTTGATATGGTATGGACTGCATCAGCCACGTACACATTTACGTGGTATTTAGGGCAACGAGGAACCAATCGGAGTAGTAGTGTTATTTTATCAGTGGCCACTGGCACCATTGCAGAATTGCAAGTAGTGACTGATCGAGTGCAAGATTTTACCAATGTGATATTAGGTGGCAGTGGTGAATCACTGGCACGTGGCATGTACAGCAGGCCTGCATCACTTAGTACAGGGTTATCGAATCGTGAAACATTTATTGATTCACGCAATCAAGGAGCTGGCACCACTGCTGCCAATTACAACAGTATTGGTGATAGCACACTAGCACTGCAGGTAAAAAAGCGCACCAGCTATACAACCAAGCTTACACAAAACGCTGCCTTGAAATACGGCCGTGATTACTTTTTTGGTGATTTAGTCAGCATTAATGATAATGGCACGCTAGTAACGCAAAAAGTGCAAGGTGTAGAAATGAAGTTTGATAGTAATGGGAGTGAATCAGTAAATGTCAAACTTAATAACCAATAACCTTGCAAGTGTAATGAGTGAAGTACAGGACCTGCAGCGCGTAGAAACGCCAGGTGCATGCTTGACACTTACACGATCAGCCACGCTAGCAATTACCACTGCTGGCACGTTGATTACATGGCAGGTAGAAACACGTAATAATGGGTTTACGTGGTCTGGTACAACCATTACCATACCAACCACAGGATATTATGGCATTAGCTGCATGATTTATAGCATTGCCACCAATTTCAGTACATGGTTTACATTAGGAGTGAATGGTGTAGCAGTAGGATTTATGACGCAAGATGTTACAGCAGTCAATAGGCACACTGCATTCACGCAACGGTATTTCACTGCTGGTGATTCAGTAACCATTACGCTTACACCAAACGTAAATTTTACATTGAATGTAGTGGCAGAAAATTCTGCAAACGAATCGCCAATAGTGCATTTTATGCAATTGTCAGGAAGTCAAACATGATTATTTATCGATTACTTATGGCAGTGCCACAAATTGCATTTTTATATGTAGATGAATTTGGCACGTATTACGATACGCCACCAGCTGGCAGTGATGTAGTGGATTCACCACTACAAGATCAGGCCATGAATAATGTGCGTGAATATCGAGATCAGTTACTACAGGAATCAGACTGGACACAATTACCAGACGTGCCATTAACTGCTGCACAAGTAGCACAGTGGCGTGTGTATCGTCAGGCATTGCGCGATTATCCAAAACAAGTGAATGTGAATGATTGGAGCGCGCCGCCGTGGCCTGTTGCGCCGTGGTAAAAGTGTGCTATAATCGATTTGTCGAACATACTTCAACGCGCCGCACAAACGCCACGGACCGCCACGCAAACCGCATGCGTGGCGTTTGTGTGTTACAATCTGATTGCTAGTCTAGGCAGTCACTAAATAACGATTTTGATCGCACAGCTGGCGCGCGTGATACCGAAATTAATACGCGAGATAAACCCCAATCTACTGTACACATGATTGGGGTTTATTGCGCCAAAATTGCCTATTGACACGTATATCAAAATGATGTACAATCATGGCAGGTTATTCGCACTAGCACAGAAAAGGTGAACAACATGGCAGGTACACGCAAGTGGTGGTCAGTCAAGAAGATTGGTGGTGAATTGAAAACAGTGCAAGCTGTTGATATTCGGAGTGCTGCACTCAAATCGTTTGGACTGAATCCAGCACGCCAGCAGTATGGTATTTGGTTTGATTCCGAAACGCGTATTGCACAGGTGACCAAACACACGAAACATGGCACGGTAATCGTTGGGGCCGTCGCTATTTACAATGAAGGGGTGTAGCGTGTCAAAGTTTATGATTATGATTGAAGGCAAGATTTACGAGATTTATGCAGGTGGTCGTAATAAAGCCGTAAAGGTTGCTATTAATCAGCACTACGGCGAATCGATGCAAGCCAAAGTATTATTTGCACGCTACATGACTGGTGGCGTGGTGTACCAGGTGACCACGAGCCGCGGCCAAATTGACGCAATTGTGAAGCAATAAGGAGTAATGAACATGAATGCACAGCAAGAATACGAATTCGCACTACTATCATTCTGGTACCAACGTGCAGAACGTCGTGGCGATCAGGTGGCCATGGCAAGCTACAATCGCAAGATTTTCAAACTGATTAGTGCAGCATATCCGTGGTACTACAAGGCACTGCCAGAAACCGTGAAAGGTGAATAACATGAGTGATACCAACAAAACGCTAGTGCGAGATTCATACACCATCAACGCAAATCATTTTGCACGGTATGGCATGAATGAAGTGGCAGTGAGTGCAGACCATAAACACGATCACCTGAAGGTGGTTATATCTGGCCACAAACCACAGCTATCAATGGTCAATGATGCACTAGGCATTGTGCTAACACGTATTGCCGAATTGGAACGGCTGGCAGCTGATTTGAAAATGATTATGCAGACAATGCAGGAAGGTGAAAAGTAATGAGTGAAGTAACACGTATGTATTTTGAACGCGAAGTAGTAGGCACGCCAGAAAACTGCAAACGCGTGTGGTCTGCAATGGTAAGGCATGATGGTGATATGACGTGTGTAACACTATGGCAGGATGGTGCTTGGTGGTGCATGCAGCTGAAAAACCCTGATGGTGGTGTATGGTGGAGCGCATGGGGCAATGCACAGAACATTGTAGAACAACTGGCACAATACGGCTTGCAGGCAGATATTGATCACATTGATTTTAATGCGAGTAATTTCAATGTCTGATAAGAAACGAATGATTATGTTGCGACTGCCAGCAGTGATGATTGATAGCATCGATGCACTGGCAGAAGATAAGGGGTTAACGCGAACCAGCATGGTAATCATGCTGCTAACGTCACCAATATTTAAGGCCTTGAATGAGAAAAGGAAGGAAGCACAGCGCAATGCCAGAAAATCTAAAACTGATGGCACACGGCCGTAATGGCAAGTTTGTATGGTTTGTGTATCGTGAATTAGGCAAGTGGTTAGTGGAAGTGGTAGCAGGCAATACGGCCAAATCATTCACCACCAGCACTGAACAGGACGCAATGAAAATGGTGGCTGATTTGCGTATTGATTACGAGCTGGGTAATTTCTAGGCACAACACGGCCTGCAGTGGAACAACACACTGCAGGCCCAAAGCGAACGAGCACAGGTATTCGCCAGATCATTATACAAGATAGGAACAGCACAGGTATGACCACTATTTATAATCGGTTTATCATCATGACAGATGCACAGTGGCTGCACGTGCTGCCAATGGTGCACCAGGCTGATGGAACCATGGGTAATTTGATTAATCACCTGAAAACCACCACCACGTACATTGACGCTGCATACCCAATGCCTGTTGGCACGGTATGCGTGGTACGTGCAACAGGATTCATGGCAGGTGGCGTGGCGTGGCATTCATCACCTGGCACTGATGGCAGCGTATTTTATCGCTGCCATTATGCAGAAAACATTACATTCAGTGACAGCCAAGGCGAATGGCGAATATTTCGCAACACGATGCACTATGGCAATGGCATGACGTTAGATAAACATCAATATGTAGCACGATTGGAATACATTAATCATGACTAATAATTACAGCACAGATCAGGAATTGTTGGCAGTATCGATGCGCGACTATTTCGAACTTGATTCGGAAATTACTGCACTCGAAGCAACGCAAAAAGATATTCGCCGCAATATCGAAACATTGACCATTGCCATGGGTGGCAATGTGAAGCTCGCACACGTTGGCAGTGCCATTGTGACAGAGCCTAGCACTAGTCACAGCTACGATACCAAAAGCATTGATGCATTACTGTACGAGCTGATCGAGAATGGCGAATTAAACACTGCCAAGAAAATCATGGAATGCAAAAAAGAAACCACGCGTGCTGGTGGTTTACGAATCACGAAGGCGAAATAATGAACACAATATTTGTTGGCCTGGCAATCACTGCCATGATCATGGGTGTATCAGTCACCATTGCACAGTGCATGGTGTGGTACGAAAAAACCATTGCCAGCTGGCATCATGAGATGATGCAAGAAGAATTTGCCAAAGGTTGGGATTCTGCAATTCAGTTTATGAAGCGCAATTAATTGCAATCTGGCAACGCACAAATAAACCTTGTGCGTTGCCAGTCAAGAAGGCAGCAATGGATTATTTTGCATCAGTAGATGGGTATCGATATTATTCGCAATGGGTTGGTGATCACTACATTGTAGTAATGCCATTTGATGACCATGGTTTTATTCGTTTATCGGAGTTTGGCAAACTGATTGTAGATATTCACACTACTGCCAGCCTTGACGTGGTGGCCAAAACCATTTGCACGTATGTGGCAGATTATCGCAACAATGACCGTGATTTGACAGATGCACAGTGGCACCAGATTGCACATGCAGTGCAAAAGCCAACGCAAGCTACATTGTTTTAGTGTATAATTGTTATACGTTAGGAGGTGATGAAACATTAAAACCCGTTTAATGGCTATTCGCATCGATACCCAAATTTACCTGGCACTGCTGATGGTAATAGCAGAACAGGCCAGGCAAGGCACACACACCACATTGTCTGATGTGGTACGCAACGCAATTACAATGTATCTACAACAAGAAAGAAACGAGAAACGCAATGAGCTGGCAAGATGACGCACAAGGCATGGAATGGAAAACCCAAGAAGACAAAGACCAAATGCCACGGATTCGTTGGGCGCATGGTCGTAAGGTTGGGAAGGTCGCAGAGTTTGGCCGCTGGTACGCCAAGGCTGATGGCATGCCAACGCCACCAGACGGCTGGCAAGAATCAGATTTGTATGATGATGGTGGCTGGCAGGCAAAATCAATGATGTTTGCACCACTGCTGAAGCGATCGCAAGCATTTAGTGTCGATGACACAGGCACCTACACGTGGCATGATCACTGGCAGAAGGGTTTGAAAATCTATACTGAAGTGGTATGTTTGTTGCATGGTTTTAGTGAACCCGTCATATTTGCCTGCAAAGGCTGGACTGCAGGCCGTGTCATTGGTGCCAAGAACAGCGTGGTATCAGAACATA
>Ga0114966_10004140_pt1 | contig 12503 bp, 10 predicted proteins | sample M_130207_XF_Meta_FD_87029 | JGI IMG/M metagenome (GOLD analysis project Ga0114966, IMG submission 87029) | Freshwater microbial communities from Lake Montjoie, Canada to study carbon cycling - M_130207_XF_MetaG | ecosystem: Environmental > Aquatic > Freshwater > Lake | place: Lake Montjoie...
CAGGGGCAATGGAAGGCCGTGATGGGCAACAACCCAAGCCGATTCAACCAATGTGGCGACGACTGCCCCGTGGAAAGCGTGAGTTGGAACGACGCCCAAGACTTCGCGCGGCGTTTAAGCCAGAAGACCGGCAAACAGTACCGACTGCCCAGCGAAGCCGAATGGGAGTATGCAGCTCGAGCAGGTAGCAGCACCAAGTGGGGCTTCGGCGACAACGAGAACCAATTAGGCGAGTACGCATGGTTCACATCAAACAGCCAGAGCAAGACCCACCCAGCGGCCCAGAAGAGGCCCAATGCCTTCGGGCTATACGATATGCACGGCAACGTCTGGGAGTGGACGCAGGACTGCTGGAATGCCAACTACTCCGGCGCGCCCGGCAATGGAAGTGCATGGGAGAGTGGGGACTGCAGAAGTCGGGTGCTCCGTGGCGGCTCTTGGGGCAACAGCCCGTCGTTTCTGCGCTCGGCCATCCGCGGCAGGTACACCCCGGATAACCGCAACGGCGACTACGGTTTCCGTCTTGCCAGAAGCCTGTAGGCTCATCGTCCAGCACGTTTGACGGATGGGGTGTTGAACCTGTACAGCCCTCGTGCGCGGACACTATCGGGGCAGGTGCGCCTTCGTGATCAAGACGAAGGGGTTAGGCAGTAGATTCACTTGCCCTCTATCAGAGTCGTCCGAAATCGACCGTTTTTGAACACCCAGCAAAAGACTGTACGAAAAATAGCTTGACATCGTTTCGGACATACGACAAAATTCGTACATCCATTTCGGACACAAGGAGCATCAGATGTCACGCGTTTTTGCCTATTGCCGGGTTTCCACAGCCGACCAGACCACAGAAAACCAAATCCAAGAGATTGCCGCCGCCGGGTTCACCGTGCAGAAGGGGCGTGCCATTACTGAGACCGTATCCGGCTCAGTGCCCGCCATGGAGCGCAAGGGCTTCTTGGCGTTGCTCAACAAGCTCGAAGCGGCAGATGTGCTCATCGTCACCAAGCTAGACCGTTTGGGCCGCAATGCGATGGATGTACGCGCGTCAGTGGAGCGTTTGGCGTCCATAGGGGTGCGGGTGCATTGCTTGGCCCTAGGAGGCGTCGATTTGACCAGCCCAGCAGGCAAGATGACCATGGGGGTAATTGCCGCAGTCGCAGAGTTTGAGCGTGACTTGTTGATCGAACGCACTCAGTCGGGCCTCGCAAGGGCCAAATCGCAGGGCAAGGTACTGGGGCGGCCTCGCAGCGTCGATGCTCAGGCCAGCAAGCTGGTTTTGGCCCGGCTACAGCGCGGTGAGGCCGTCGCTGCACTGGCGCGGGAGTACGGCACCAGCCGCCAGTCCATCATGCGTATACGGCAGACCAGTGCTTCTACAGCCGTCTGAGAGGCAGGGGGGTGCGGGAAGTGGCGGATTCAGGCGAAGCAAGGAACTGGGGTAGCAAAGCCAAAACCGGGGAACAAACCGGGGAACAAATACTGCCTTTCTATTGCCTAACCCTTCTGTAGCAGGGTTTACAAGGCTTTATTGGGTTCCGTTAATCGCACCATGTAACCGCGTCACCCCGTCCCACCCCTGTTGTGGGATTGTGGCAACTGCCGCTCCCCGATGCGCGCATTGGAAAGCTCTAGCCTTGGCGCAGCGCCTTTTCGGCTGCCAGGCGCGGCTGCCATTTCTTCTTCCACAGGTCCCACGAGCGGACATATTCCTGCCAGACGACATTGGCGTCGACTTCTGCTTCGTCCATATAGACGATCGATCCATTGGGGCCGGCCATCATCATCGCCTGGTATTGCATCTTGGCGTTGTGGTCCAGATAGACAGTGCGCCCAACGGCTATTTGTATTTTTTCGCCGACGACCACCGAGCCATGGCCACGCATCAGCGCCGCCGGGTGCTTGCCCAGTTTATCGGCCAGCGACTTGCCCAGAAAGCCGTTGCGCACCAGCATGTCAGTGCCTTTTTGCGCATCGCGGATATCCCAGTTGGGTATGCCCAGTCCGATAAAGGCCGACATATGAAAAATCGGGCGCAGCTGGCAGGTGGTGCAACTGAACGGAACCACCGAGTGCGAGTGGTTGTGGACGATGGCGTTGATCTCCGGCCGCGCTTTGTAAATCTCGCCGTGGATGAAGCGCTCGTTGTAACCGGGTGGGCCGCCGGCGAGCACTGGTTGGCTGTCAAGGTCGAACTCCAGGATGTCCTCTTCGGTGATCAGCTCGGGCGCGATCGCGCGCGACATGAAATAGCGCTGCGGATCGCGGTCGCTGCGCGCGCTCACATGGCCATAGGCATCTATCACGCCGTGCTCGACGCAGGTTCGGGAGGCGATAACCAGGTCTTCAATGATGCTCATGGCAATTCCTGCGGGTTGTTCATTCGGTCTTGATCTGCGCGCTCGCCACCAGCTTGGTCCAGCGCGCGATGTCATTGGCCACCAGCTGCTGCAGCCGCTCGGGCGCACCGCCAGCCGGCACCACGCCTTGCTTGGCCAGCGCCTCGCGTACCTCGGGCAGGCGCAGCAGCGCGTTGAGCTCGGTATTGAGTTTGGCGACGATTTCGACCGGCGTTGCGGCGGGCGCCATCACGCCGTACCAGGTGTCGACCACCAGGCTTGGGTGGCCCAACTCCTTGAGCGTGGGAACGCCCGGGAAGGCAGGCGAACGCTCGTCGCTCATCACCGCGAGCATCCTCAGCTTGCCGCTGGCAATCAGCGTACCGGCGGTCTGCAAGGACGACACGGTGGCCGGTATGTGGCCGGCAACGACGTCGTTGAGGGCGGTGGCCGACGCCTTGTAGGGCACGTGCACCAACTGCGTACCCGTTTCCTGCAGAAAGAGTTCCATCGCCAGATGCTGGACCCCACCAGCGCCGGGCGTCGAGTAGTCGAGCTTGCCGGGCTTGGCCTTGGCCAGCGCGACGAAGTCCTTGACGGTCTGCGCCTCCAGCTTCGGTGACACCACCAGACCCATGGCGCTGGTCCCCAGCAATATGACATGCGAGAAGCTCTTGACCGGGTCGAAGGGCAGCTTGGGACGCATCGCCGGTACGGTCGAATGCGAGGTGGCTGTGAACATGAGCGTGTAGCCGTCCGGCGACGCTTTGGCAACCGCTTCGCTGCCGATGGCTCCGGCGGCTCCGGCCCGGTTGTCGGTGAGCGTCGCAACGCCCCAGCGCTCGGTCAGCTTGGCGCCCAGCAAGCGGGCCAGCGTGTCGGCGGTGGTGCCGGTGCTGTAGGGAACTATCAGCGTGATCGGCCTGCTCGGGTAGGCGCCGGCCTGCGCCTGCACTGTCGGGGGTGCTGCCGCCAACAGCGCGACGCCCAGCGCCAGGGCGGTCCAGCCAGCGCGTCGGCGTGCGTCAGGCGCATGGCGGCATGCGGCTAAAACTGATGTTGCGAGGCGTTTGGAGTCGGTCATGGCGGGGTCCTGGTACTGGCGGGCGATGCCCCGATGCCGGCGAAGTCCGATCGCATCCGGGCGGAAATAGATGTTCCTTTATGAGGAACGCCGTTCCGTATCAAGAGCATAGGTTACCATGAGCCTGCACCCGTGGCGCTGGCGGTCGCTGTTTCGGCTAGGTTGGCATGGCCACGCATCCGGGGCGCGCCGCGAGAACCTGTCCAGGAGATTTCCCCCATGAAATTAGCCCGTTTCAACGACGGAAAAATTGGCGTTATCGTCGACGACCGCATCATCGACGTGTCCGACCTGGTCGGCGACGACTTGCCCGATTCACCAGCGGTGGCGATGAACCGCCTGATCGCCGCTTTTCCCAGGCTGCGCGCGCAGTTGCAGGCCGCAAGCGCGCGACCGGGCATCGCGCTGGCCGGCGTGCGGTTGCTCACGCCCATTCCGGCCGCCAGCAAGGTGATTGCCTACCCGATCAACTACCACGACCACGGGATTGAAATGGGGCGTGAATCGCGCGCCAACAACCTCGGCTTTTTCCTCAAGCCGCCGTCTTCGCTGTGCGGTGCCTCGGACGCCATCGTCCTGCCGGCAATAGAAGGCCGTCGCATCGACCATGAATGCGAGCTCGCGATCATCATCGGCAAGCGCGGCCGCGACATCGCGCGTGAGGACTGGCAGCACTATGTTTTCGGCTATTCCTGCCTGATGGACATCGTCGTGCGCGGCAAGGAAGAGCGGGTCGCGCGCAAGGCCTACGATAGCTTTTGCCCGGTCGGGCCGTGGATTGTCACCGCCGACGAGCTTGGCGACCCGACTGCGCTGCGCGGACGCCTGTGGGTCAACGACGAACTGCGACAGGACGCGAACACCCGCGACCTGGTGCTCGACATTCCCGGGATGATCGAGGTCGCCTCGCACATCATGACGCTCGAGCCCGGCGACATCATTGCCGCCGGCACGCCTGCGGGCGTAGGCCCGATCCGGCCTGGCGACAAAGTGCGCATCGAGTTCGAACGCATAGGCTCCATGTGCATGGAGGTGGTGCAGGGAAGCGGCGGCAAGGCGTCGATATTCGCCCCAGCCACTGCCTGATCGCGCCGCGCAGCATGCATGCAGCATCCGTGAATCCCCCGCAGACGGCCGCGCTGGCAGACTTTTCGGCCGAAATATCGGCGCTCCATCTGTCGCCGCTGTGGGAGCGCAAAGTCAAGCTGGAGCCCGGGTCGGCCTGCGTGCCGGCGCTGTGGCCCTACGCGCGCATGCGCCCGCTGCTGGAACGGGCGGCGGGACTGATCAGCAAAAAGCAGGCGGACCGACGTGTGCTGGTGATGGAGAACCCGTCGCTGCGCGGCAGCTCATTCATCAGCAATTCGCTGTTCGCCGGGTTGCAGATCATCCTGCCCGGCGAGGTGGCGCCCTCGCACCGCCACAGCCCGAGCGCGCTGCGCTTTGTGGTCGAAGGAAGCGGCGCTTACACCGCAGTGGACGGGGAGCGCATCCCCATGCATCCGGGCGACTTCGTCGTCACGCCAGGATGGGCCTGGCACGACCACGGCAATCTGGGCGATGCGCCCGTGGTCTGGATGGACGGACTGGACACGCCGTTCGCCAGCCTGTTTGGCGCACATTTCCGTGAAAACCATCCGGCCGACAGCCAGCCGCTGACCCGTCCACACGGCAGCACGTTGCACCTGCACGGCGCCAATATGCTGCCGCTGGCGTATGCGCCGGGCCAGGGCCCAGATGCTGCTTCGCCGCTGCTGGTGTATCCCTTCGATCGCGTCAGTGCCGTGCTGCGTGCTCTTGCGCGCGACTGCCCGCAGGCCATCGATCCGGCGCAGGGTTACAAGCTGCGCTACGCCAACCCGGCCACCGGCGGCTATCCCTTCGCGACCATGGCCGCCTTTATGCAGCTGCTGCCGCGCGGCTTCTATGGCGGCCGCTACCGCAGCACCGAGAACGCGGTGTTTAATGTCGCGCAGGGCAGCTGCCGGGTACGGCTCGCTTCGGGTGTGCAACAGTTGCAGGCGCACGATGTGCTCGTCGTTCCAGGCTGGGAGTCCTACAGCCTGGAGGCGGACGAAGACTGCCTGCTGTTCAGTTTTTCCGACCGCGCCGCACAGCAGGCGCTCGGTTTTTGGCGTGAAGAAGGCCCGGGCGGCGCATAGCGCCTGCCCAGGCCAGAGCCGCCGCCTGCCAAGGGATCCGACCATGCCAGCCGAAAACTTCGTCATCAATGACCCGCAAGGCCACGACTTCCGGGTCAACCGGCGCGCGCTGGTGGACCCGCAGGTGCTCGAAGCCGAGATGCGGCGGATTTTCGATACCTGCTGGATCTATGTGGGCCATGAGTCCGAAGTGCGCGAGCCCGGAGACTTCAAAACCCGCAATGTCTGCGGCCGCCCTATCATCTTCTGCCGCGATTCGGGCGCGCGCATACGCGTTTACCTCAACGCCTGCCGCCACCGCGGCGCCATCGTCTGCCGCGAGCCGGAGGGCAACGCCAAGGGCTTCTTCTGCTTCTACCACGGCTGGAGTTACAACCGCGACGGTGCGCTCGACGGCGTGCCCGGCCAGGCCAGCTACCCGCCGAGCTTTGATCGCTGCAAGCTGGGTCTGGCCGAGCCGGCGCAGGTAGCGGCTTACAAAGGTTTTGTGTTCCTGTCGTTCAACCCCAAGGCGATGCCGCTGGTCGACTATCTGGCAGGCGCCTGCGAATACATCGACCTGATCGTCGATCAGTCACCGTCGGGCCGCATGGAGGTGCTGCGCGGCACGCAGGAATACGACATCAAGGCCAACTGGAAGTTGCTGGTCGAGAACAGCTTTGACGACTACCACCTGATGACGACGCATTCGACCTGGCTCAACTACATGAAGCGCTCGGGCGTGGAGATCAAGCGGCCGCCAAAGGGCCAGCTGATGCCCTCGCACGGTGTCGGCAAGGCGCTCGGAAACGGCCACGCGGTGATCGACAACGTCAACTTCCGCGGCCGGCCTGTGGCCAAGTGGATAGCGATCTACGGCGAAGCCGCCCGGCCCGAGATCGAGCGCATTCGCGCCGAGCTGTTCGAGCGCCTGGGACACGAGCGTGCGACGCGGGTCGCCGATACCAACCGTAACCTGGTGGTGTTTCCCAACCTGGTCCTCAACGACGGCTCGTCGGTCACGATCCGCAGCTTTCAGCCGCTCGCCGCCGACCGGATGCAGGTCCGCGCCTGGGCGCTGGGACCGGTCGAGGAAACGCCTGCCGCGCGCGCCGTGCGGCTCGACAGCTTCCTGACCTTCTACGGCCCCGGCGGCTTTGCCACCCCCGACGATGTCGAAGCGCTCGAGTCGGTGCAAAAAGGCATGGCGACTTTTCGCGAAGTGCCATGGTCGGTCATGTCGCGTGGCATGGCCAAGGAGGGCGAGCAGCTCAATACCGACGAATTGCACCTGCGCGCATTCTGGCTGCGCTGGAGCGAGCTGATGGGTGCTACTGACGCCCCCGACGCCGGCGGGAAAGCATCATGAGCGGCAAGGCGCCATCCGGCCCTGCCGGTGCCACCAACCGCGCCGACGTCGAGGACTTCTTGTTTCACGAGGCGGCGCTGCTCGACGCATGGCAACTCGACGACTGGTTGGCGCTGTTGTGCGACGACTGCAGCTACCGGGTTCCGTCCAACGACGCGCCGGATGCGCAGCCGCAGCAGGCGCTGTTTATGATCGCCGACGACATTCACCGCATTCGCGAGCGCGTCGTGCGCCTCAAGGACCGCAACGCGCACGCCGAGTTTCCGCATTCGCGCACCCGGCGGCTGATCAGCAACGTGCGCATCGCGGGCCGTAGCTTGGGTGATGGTGTCGAATCGCTCAGGGTGCACGCCAATTTCATCGTGTACAGGCACCGACGCGACGCTGACGTGCGCTGCTACGTGGGTTGCTACCGCTACCTGCTGCGAGCCGGCGCCGAAGGCCTGCGCATCGCCGAGCGCGAAGCGGTGCTGGACGCGATGGAACTCGGCGCGATGGGGCTGGTGAGCTTCATCCTTTGACGATGGGCGGGCGGCGGCACTGCAGGCGCCGTCAGGCGGATGGGAGCGGGCCACGAAGGCGGTTCGCCTAGCGGCTAGCCGATGCGTTAACCTTCAGCCTGATCGACTCGATTGCCCAGCCGGCCGATAGCAGGCGGGACTGCAGCATCGGCAGCAACTGGCGGATCTTGGCGGCGGCGGCATTATTGTCGAGCAGCAGGCACCAGACGCCGCCGTCGATCGGGCCGGCCTTCACCGATCCGCGCAGCGCGGGCGGTATCAGCGACTCGATCGATTGCAGGCGCGCTACCGAGTCCCGGTTCAACTCGAGCAGGCGTCCCAGCGTCGGCGAGTCCTGCGAAGCCTGCAGCAGCGTGACCGGATGGTTTCGGCGGATCATGAAAACGGTGGTTGAAAGGAGCTTCCTGTGCAACTGATTATCACGGACGCATGGCTCGCCAGGAGCCGCGCGCTGCACCTCAGCGGAACCAGCCTGCTACTGGCTTCGATGGCGATGGCTTTTGCGCTGATGTGCGTGTCGGCCGGCATGTACCACTGGGTGTTTCTTAAGGGCGCCCGCGAAGGCTGGCCGGTGGTTGGGTCGCTGGTTCGGCTGGTCGTGCGCGACGAATTTGCCCAGCGCGACAGGTTTATGCGCGAAAACCTGGACCTGCTGGCGCGCAAGCTCGGGGAGATGCAGGCCAAGCTGACCCAGCTTGAATCGCTCGGCGAGCGGGTGTCGGGGCTGGCGGGCATCAGCACGGTCGACATCAAGGCTCGGCCAGGGCAGGGCGGCGTGCTGATCGCGGGCCGGCCGCTGTCGCTCGAAGAACTTCAGCTGACGCTGGCCGACCTGGACCGCCTGACCGACCAGCGCACCGACTTGCTGACGGTGCTCGAGTCGCGGCTGTTCGAGCAGAAGATGCGTAGCCTGATGGTTCCAACCCAGAAGCCGGTCGCCGACGCCAACCTCGGCTCTGGCTTCGGCTGGCGTATCGACCCCTTCACCGGAACGTCGGCGTTGCACAGCGGACTGGATTTCCAGGCGGAAAACGGCACCACCATCGTCGCGGCCGCCGGCGGCATCGTGGTAACGCAGGAGTTTCATCCGGCCTACGGCAACCTGATTGAAATCGACCATGGCAACGACATCCTGACCCGCTATGCGCATAGCTCGGCCACGCTGGTGCACAAGGGCGATCTGGTCAAACGCGGCCAGAAAATCGCCCGCGTCGGTTCGACCGGGCGTTCGACCGGCTCTCATCTGCATTTCGAGGTGCTGGTGCAGGGAGTTCCGCAGGATCCGCAAAAGTTCCTGGCGGCTGGAAGCAGTTTGGCGCAGCGCGAACCGCGGCCGCTGGCTAGGCGCGCGGGCCGCGAAGCCGACGCTGCCGGGGCCGAAAAGCAGCGGCTGGCACAAAGGTAAAATTCTCGATTCGGTTTTCCCGGCCTCGGTGGGAGCGTGGCCACGGTCGCGTTCCCGGGTGCGTCCGGCGCAACCCCCCTGTTTTAGAAGAGGACTGCGCTGTCCTGTCGACCCTTCGGGGCAGGCGGACGCGCTTGCATGCATGGCGACCAACTTCCTGACCAAAATTTTCGGCAGTCGCAATGACCGCCTGCTCAAACAATACCGGGTCACGGTGCAGCGTGTGAACGCGATGGAGGTGGACCTGGAGCGGTTGAGCGACGATGCGCTGCGCGCCAAGACGCAGTCCTTCCGGGACCGGATCGCCGCTGGCGAATCGCTCGACGATCTGCTGGCAGACGCCTTTGCCGTGGTGCGCGAAGGCTCCAAGCGCGTCATGCGGATGCGCCACTTCGACGTGCAGTTGCTCGGCGGCATGTCGCTGCATTACGGAAAAATTTCGGAAATGGGGACCGGCGAGGGCAAGACGCTGACGGCGACGCTGCCGGTCTACCTGAACGCGCTTACCGGCAAGGGTGTGCATGTCGTCACGGTCAATGACTATCTGGCCAACCGCGACGCGCAGTGGATGGGCAAGCTTTACAACTTCCTGGGGCTGACGGTCGGCATCAACCTGCCGCAGATGTCGCGCGAAGACAAGCAGGCCGCCTACCGCGCCGACATCACCTACGGCACCAACAACGAATACGGTTTCGACTACCTGCGCGACAACATGGTCTACGAGGTGGCCGACCGGGTGCAGCGCGGGCTGCACTATGCCATCGTCGACGAGGTCGACTCGATCCTGATCGACGAGGCGCGAACGCCGCTGATCATCAGCGGCCAGGCCGAGGACCAGACTAACCTGTACCTCGCGATCAACAAGATCGTGCCCCAGCTCGGTCGCCAGGAGGGCGAGGCCGACCCGCGCACCGGCGAGGGCGTCACCAAGCCGGGCGACTTCACGCTCGACGAAAAGAGCCACCAGGTGGTGCTGACCGAGCAGGGCCACGAGAGCGCCGAGCGCATTCTGCACGACATGGAGCTGATTCCAGAGGGTGCGACGCTCTACGACCCGGCCAACATCACGCTGATGCACCACCTGTATGCAGCGCTGCGCGCCAGCCACCTGTACCACCGCGACCAGCACTATGTGGTGCAGGCCGGCGAAATCGTGATCGTCGACGAGTTCACCGGGCGGTTGATGACAGGCCGGCGCTGGAGCGACGGTCTGCACCAGGCGGTCGAAGCCAAGGAAGGTGTCGCGATCCAACCCGAGAACCAGACGTTGGCGTCGATCACCTTCCAAAACTACTTCCGGCTTTACGGCAAGCTCGCCGGAATGACCGGCACCGCTGACACCGAGGCCTATGAGTTCCAGGAAATCTACGGCCTGGAGACCATCGTCATGCCGCACAACCGGCCAAGCCGGCGCGAGGACCAGCTCGACCGGGTCTACAAGACGACGCGCGAGAAATACCAGGCGGCGATCCAGGACATACGCGAATGCTATGACCGTGGCCAGCCGGTACTGGTTGGCACCACCTCGATTGAAAATTCCGAAATCATCGCGCAGCTGCTCGAGCAGGAGAAGCTGCCGCACCAGGTCCTCAACGCCAAGCAGCACGCGCGCGAGGCGGAAATCATCGCGCAGGCCGGACGCTCCAACATGATCACCATCGCGACCAACATGGCGGGTCGCGGAACCGACATCGTACTGGGCGGCAATATCGAAAAGCGGATGCAGGCGATCGAAGCCGACCCGGAGCTCGACGAGCCAGTGCGATCGCACAAGGCCGCCGAGCTGCGTACGCAATGGGGCGCCGAGCACGAAAAGGTCAAGGCCAGCGGCGGCCTGCGCATCATCGCCACCGAGCGCCACGAATCGCGGCGTATCGACAACCAGTTGCGCGGGCGCTCCGGGCGACAGGGCGACCCCGGCTCGTCGCGCTTTTACCTCAGCCTGGACGATTCGCTGATGCGCATATTCGCCGGCGACCGGGTCAAGGCGATCATGGACCGGCTGAAGATGCCCGATGGCGAGGCGATCGAGGCGGGTATCGTCACCCGCAGCATCGAGAGCGCGCAACGCAAGGTGGAGGCACGCAACTTCGACATGCGCAAGCAGCTGCTCGAGTACGACGATGTGTCCAACGACCAGCGCAAGGTGATCTACCAGCAGCGCAACGCGATACTCGACGCGAGCGATCTGTCGGCGCAGATAGCCGGGCTGCGCGAGGGCAGCTTCACCGACCTGGTGCGCCAGTATGTGCCGCCTGAGTCGGTCGAGGAGCAGTGGGAACTGACAGCACTAGAGCAGGCGCTGGCGCAGGAATGGCAAATTGACATCGCGCTGCGCGACATGGTGCAGGCGGCATCGGCCATCACCGACGAGGACATCCTGCACAAGGTGCACGCTGCCGCCGAGGCCGCATTCGACCAGAAGGTGGCGCAGATCGGCGGCGAAAACTTCACCCAGTTTGAGCGCATGGTGCTGCTGCAAAGCATCGATACGCACTGGCGCGAGCACCTCAGCGCGCTCGACTACCTGCGCCAGGGCATTCACCTGCGCGGTTACGCGCAAAAGCAGCCCAAGCAGGAATACAAGCGCGAGGCCTTCGAGCTTTTTGGCCAGCTGCTCGACTCGGTGAAGAACGAGGTGACCAAGATACTGATGACGGTGCGGGTCCAGTCGGAAGACCAGCTCGGTCAGGTGGCGCAGGAGATAGAGAGCCGCGCCGAAAGCATCAGCAACCTCACCTACACCGCGCCGACCGAAACCGGCGAAGTGCAGACCACGCTGGATGTGCAAACGGTGCTTCGCGCCGCTGGCGCGGTGGCCGCTCCCCCAGGCCAGGTGCCGCGTGTCGGCCGCAACGATCCCTGCCCTTGTGGCAGCGGGAAGAAATTTAAGCAGTGCCACGGCAAACTGGCCTGAAGGAGCACCATGGCTGTCAACCTTCGCGCGCCCCTGGCCGCTGAGCTGCATCCCGTCGCCGGCCTGCGCCTGGGCGTCACCGAAGCCGCTATCCGCAAGGCCAATCGCCGCGACTTGACCGTGCTGCTGATCGAAGCCGGCGCGTCGGTCGCCGCCGTTTTTACCCGCAATCGTTTCTTCGCCGCGCCGATTCAGGTCTGCCGCGAGCACCTCGGCGCGGGAGCAGAAATTCGCGCACTGGTGATCAACACCGGCAACGCCAACGCCGGCACCGGCGCCGACGGCGTTGCGCGCGCGCGCAGCAGCTGTGCGGCGCTGGCGCAGCAGCTCGGCCTGTCGGCGCAGCAGGTGCTGCCTTTTTCGACCGGCGTCATCATGGAGCCGCTGCCGGTGGAGCGCATCGAAGCCGGGCTGGCGGCTGCCATTGCCGACGCGCGCGAGGACAACTGGCTGGCGGCGGCCCACGCGATCATGACCACCGACACGGTGCCAAAGGCCTTCAGCGCGCAGGCGCCAATTGGCGCTGCGATGGTCTGCGTCACCGGAATCAGCAAGGGCGCCGGAATGATTCGCCCCAACATGGCGACCATGCTCGGCTTCATGGCGACCGACGCGTGCGTCGCGCAGCCGGTGCTGCAGCAGCTGGCGCGCGAATTGGCCGACGCGTCCTTCAACCGAGTGACGGTCGACGGCGACACATCGACCAACGACTCTTTTGTTCTGATCGCCACCA
>Ga0114966_10004141_pt1 | contig 12494 bp, 20 predicted proteins | sample M_130207_XF_Meta_FD_87029 | JGI IMG/M metagenome (GOLD analysis project Ga0114966, IMG submission 87029) | Freshwater microbial communities from Lake Montjoie, Canada to study carbon cycling - M_130207_XF_MetaG | ecosystem: Environmental > Aquatic > Freshwater > Lake | place: Lake Montjoie...
CACAACTTTACAAACTATTTTTAAGAAAGGACTATCCAACACATAACTTTGTAGGCTTATAATCGTTCCCGTGGGAAGTTCCCCACTGACTAATGAAAGTTTCATATGACCAAATACTGTGTAAATTGCAAGCACTTCTCCCCTAAAGAAGGGGACGAACATTTTGAATACTCTCGCTGCGCTTTCAGCACACGCGAAAACCCTATCTCCCTTGTCACTGGTAAACCAAAGTATGCGAACAGGCTTGACCTGCCGTATGCAGAGGTAATGCGCGTTACAGGGCAATCTTGTGGCCCTGATGCACTTTTCTATGAGGAGGCAACTAATGTCTGACTTTTCCCCCCAAACCCGTAACAGTGCATGGTGGTCAGGCGATAGCCGCCTAGCTGCACAAGGCAAAGCTAACGTAGCCATCCTGACAAAGCAGGGAAAGATGGAACGTGAAGACCTTTCACAAGTGGAAGCTGTCCAGATGGGTCACATCATGGAGCCGGTCATTGGAAGGCTGGCTCAAAGCAAGCTACAGGTGGAACTTACCAAGATAGAAGAGTCTCTCACTCACCCCAAGGAATCTTGGCTCCGTTCTCACTTTGACTTTGTAGGAAAAGAAAATGGTAAAACAATACTTGTTGAGGCTAAGAACTACAACTCGGCTACGCGCTCTAAGTTTGACGCAGACACTGGACTACTACCAGTTGCGGATATGGCTCAACTTGTGCATGAAGCCACAGTATTCGGCTGTGAGACTGTGTACCTTGCCGTACTATTTGGTGGTCAGGAGTTTGTACTTATTCGTCAGGACATTAGCGAGGCTATGAAAGAGGCCCACATTAAGGACATGGCAGTCTTGTGGGCGCACGTTGTCTCTGGTACTGCTCTGCCCCCTGAATCTGTTGACCAAGCAAGGGCGCTATACCCTGTGTCCTCAGAAGCTACCAAATTAGCCTCTGCAAGCGTAGAGGAAGCAGTCATGTACCTATCTGCCATAAAGAAGCAAATCAAGGATTTAGAAGCCCGTGGAGACCAGTACCAAACGCTAGTGCAAGGCTACATGGAAGACAAAGCAACCTTAGCAAGCATAGATGGCAATGTCTTAGCCACTTGGAAGTCTGCCAAGTCATCTATGAAGTTTGACTCCAAGCTGTTTGAAAGTGCCATGCCTGACATCTACAAGCAATTCATCCGGGAGATGCCCGGTTCTAGAAGGTTCTTAATCAAATGAAAGACAAAGCCTATCCATTCAGTCACAAGCACCCCACTACTGGACTGACTAACAGCAGTGAAGGCATGGACTTGCGAGACATGTTTGCCATAGCTGCACTGCAAGTAGTACATGCAACCAGTGGTGGTTTCTATCGTCAGAAGGCAGAAGATGCCTATCGCCTAGCAGATGAAATGTTAAGAGTAAGGAGCAAGACCAATGACCAAAGTTAACAAGCTAGACCTAGCAATCTACGTCATGGCTATTGCCTCTGTCGTGGATACCTCAATCACAATCATGGAGAAGTTCTTATGAGTATATTTTCTGATTTAGCTGACCAAGCAGAGAGCAGCGTTAAACGTAGTGACCACTTTGGAGTCATGTCAAAAGAAGGCTATAAGTATTCTTCTTACAAAAAGTTTGGCTTGTCTATTGTTGATATTTGTTCACAGATTGTTATGCAAGGAACTGATGAGCCAGTGCAGACAGAAACTCTGAACATCATCTTAAAAGAACGTCAACGCATCAAAGATGAAATTATTAAATTCTTTGGAGTAGAAATCCATGAGTAATATTATCCCCTACCAAGATATGCAGCAGATGGCAGAGGTAGCTGCCAGTTCTAAAATGTTTGGGTTCAAAAACCCGCAAGAGGCATTGGCAATCATGTTGCTGTGCCAAGGCGAAGGACTGCACCCTGCTATCGCTATGCGTGATTACCATGTGATTCAAGGCCGTCCAGCACTGAAAGCAGATGCCATGCTTGCTAGGTTTCAGCAAGCTGGTGGCGCAGTCAAGTGGGATGTCTACACTGACCAAGAGGTGACAGGCACGTTCTCACATCCTAGTGGTGGCAGCTTGGCAGTAACGTGGACTCTTACACATGCCAAACAGATAGGGATAGCTTCTAAAGATAACTGGAAGAACTATCCCCGTGCCATGCTCCGTGCGCGGTGTATCTCTGAGGGCATCCGTGCCGTGTACCCCGGGTGCGTGGTGGGTGTCTACACACCAGAAGAGGTGCAAGACTTCCAGCCAGCCCCTGCCACTAAAGACATGGGAATGGTAGAGGAAGTAATAGCAGAACCAGACGGGGCTTTTGAATTATTTGTTCCGGGCAATGATGAGGCTTACAACCGCTTTCACACTGTAGAGCAGTGGCTAGAGGCTTACGTCACTATGGTGGCCCGTATCACTAAGTCTGCCAAGATGGATGAAGAGTTGAAAGCAGAGAAGATTGACGGACTCAAGGCTTGCAACATGAACATGCTGGACTCTCTTGACAACATGCTCAAGGTCAAGATGAAGGGCATGTTAGTCACTGCTGGAGTGTCTGTTAGCCCAAAGCCGGGTACGCCCCCACAAAGTCCCGAAGTGGTACACAGCGTGACAATATCTTGAGACACTTAGAAAGCGGCAAGGCAATCTCTCCTATGGAAGCACTGAATTTATATGGGAGTTTTCGCCTTGCTGCTCACATCGAAGTGTTGCGGAGAGAGGGATACAACATCTTTACTAACATGGTCAAGGCCAATGGTAGAGAGTATGCGAGTTACACGTTAACGAAAGGAAGAGTATGAGCAATCAACATCGTGAGATGCCGGGGTCAGGAGTGGCCTACTGGGAGGAAGAAAAGAAGTCAGACAAGGGGCCAGACTACAAAGGTTTCATAGTTCTAGAAATGGACTACAAAGCTGGCGAGAAGATGAAGTTTGCTGTTTGGCAGCGCCCTACTTCCAAAGGCACAACCCTGCTGTCTTTCAAGGAAGACAACTGGACTAAGCGTAAGAAGGCAGAGGAGCGTAACGAAGTTGTCGAGGTGGTTCCAGCTTACCGCAAGCATGTCCAGCCCAGCCGTGTTGATGACGATGACGTACCCTTCTGATGGCAAAGGAGTCACCCACCAGTAGGACGTTGGCAATCTTGCGAGAGCAAGGTTACACAGTAGCTATCGTAGAGAAGTGGAACCCACACGCACGAATACGACAGGACTTGTTTGGCTTCATAGACATATTGGCTATCAAGCGGGATGAGACTCTGGCAGTACAAGCTACAGCGTCCGGGGTGAGTGACAGGATAAAGAAGATTATGGCTAGTGAACTATTACCGAAAGTGAGGGAAGCAGGATGGAAGATACAAGTGTGGGGCTGGCGCAAGTCAGCGAAGACAAAGAAGTATGTCCTGAGGATAGAGGACATCTCATAGAACTTATCAACATGTCTATCCAACAGTTGTGGGATATGGCATACAAGGCCGGGTACGAAGACGGCATGACTTTTATTTCAAAGGATTAATCATGGCAAGAGGTGGAACAGTAGGGATTCAGAAACCAGAAATTAAGCTGGTTGCTAAGAAGAAACGGTCAGCAACCCCAGTTGTGGCAAAGAAAGTTAAGGAGCCGGTCAAGCCCCACATCTTTGTAGCTACGCCTATGTATGGAGGTATGTGTACAGGTTACTTCACTAACTCATTGATTAATATGACTAATGTCATGAAGAATGCAGGGTGGGATATGTCCTTCTCCAGCATGTTTAATGAGTCTCTTATCCAGCGTGGACGCAATGCTCTTGCCCACCAGTTTATGAAGACCAAGTGTACGCACCTGTTGTTTATTGACGCAGACATTAAGTTTGATGCCCACGACATCCTTGGTATGGTGGCAGCAGACAAGGACATCATCTGCGGTATCTACCCTAAGAAAGAAATCAACTGGCATGGCGTAGAGAAGGCCGTGCAAGAGGGTGTACCGCCGCAAGAACTCAGCAAGCGTACAGGTGCGCTGGTGGTTAACCTTGTGGGATACGAAGGTGCAGTCACTGTGCCTATCGACAAGCCGGTAGAGATATGGGCCGGTGGTACTGGATTCATGCTTATCAAGCGCAAGGCATTGACTAAGCTGAAGAACAAGGTATCTGCTTACAACAATGATGTGGCTGTCCTGTCTAGTGCTATTGCACCAGCAGAGCGCATCACTGAATACTTTGCTTGCAGTATTGAGCCGGGTACAGAGCGTCTGTTGTCAGAAGACTATCACTTTTGCCGGGTAGCGCGAGAGAACGGCATCAAGATATACGCAGCGCCGTGGGTACGTCTGGGCCACTTTGGAACCTATTTGTTTGAGGGCGGCTTGTTGCCAGCGCCATGAAGTTCACTCAAGACTGGTTTAGCCAGAACATCCCCAACTTTCAGTTGTGCGCCAAGAAGCTGAAAGCTAAAGAGTGCTTCCTAGAAATAGGAAGTTTTGAGGGTCTTTCAACGTGCTGGATGTTGCAGAACATGCTTCCTCAAGACGGAACGCTGGTCTGCATTGATACTTTTGAGGGAGGGGAGGAACACGCCTCTCTTGACCTTTCTGCATTACGCAAGACCTTTGATGCCAATGTTGCAGAGGCAAAAGGAACAGACCAAGAGATTGAGGTTTTAGCCAAGACATCTTGGGAAGCCTTGAGTGAGTTGGTGTACTTGGATTTCACGTTTGATTTCATTTATGTGGATGGCAACCACCAAACACCAGAGGTGCTGCTGGACGCTTGTCTCGCATTCAAGTTGCTGGAAAAGAAAGGGATTATGCTGTTTGACGATTACGCTGGAGGGGCTGGCGTAGGTGCAGCAGTAGATGCCTTCTTAGAGGCATACAAGGGACAGTACAAGGTAATTCTGAAGAACTACCAGTTAGCCATTCAGAAGGTTTAGCGCTTGGCTGTTTTGGCTGCTTTGCGGAAAGATGCGGCAGTAGGGTAACCTTTCTGTCCGGGTCTTTTTGCTGGCAGTCCAGCTTTCCTGCGCTTGTTGATGTTGTAGTACAACCCGCGCTTTGCTTTTGGTGTTTTCATCTGCATCCCCAACGTTTTCTAGCGGCCTTGCCACGTTCACCTGTCCAAGACTTAGACCGGGCGCAGAACGACTTATGGCGGGGGCCAGACTTGGTAGGTGCTTTCAAGTTACTACCTGTCGCTCTATTTGCCTTTGCCCTACCCTTGGCGGTAAGACCACCACCTTTTTTGACAGACAGCTTCTCGCCTCTGCCAACGGAAAGATTAGGAAACTTTTTCTTTGCCATGTGTTTAAGAGAGAAACAAGACGCGCTCATCTATGCGCCTGTTCTGCAATCCTTTCAATGGTTTACCACCAGCCATACAATACTTCAAGAACTCTTGTGCAGCGCCTTCCATATCCCCGCGAAGAACCTTCTGACGGAGCGTTGAGCGCTGTAGTGTTCCCAAACCGACATTAAAGCTAAAACTAACAAGAGCGTCAAATTGACCTTGGGTAAGCTGGACGGGGATAAATTTCTCCACACCTCGCTCAAATCGTTCAAGGTCTGCTGAAAGTATTGCATCTACTTCCTCCATGCTGAACAGGCGGTTATCTGCGTCTTTTAACGCAAATCCATCCCGCAACTCTAATTTCATTGCTCCCTGTTCTGGGTACAGAACATGCCCTACCCCTATTGTCCACAATTTTGCAGGACAACGATAGGGGCGCTGCCTCACCCCTTCATGGTGCTTTATGACACCCTTGGCTTTGTCAGAGACTTTCATTTACCAAAGGCTCTGCCGCCAAAGTGGAAGGCAATGATGCTGGCAAACAACGCCTGAGTGTTGTTATCCCACAACCTTTCGGCAAGCACAGGGAACTCTACGCCGTGATTCCAGCCGTACATAAACATGCCAACGTCCACAAAGCACAGCAGGAAGAAAAAACCAAGGGTGATGAAGCTGCGGACACCAGCACGGAGGTTCTTCATCCACTGGCTTGTGCCTTCATTGAGAGACTCATCATGCTGGTAGATGGCGTTCATCTCAGCTACTTGAGCGTTGACAAGGTTTTCATTGGCCTTGGCATTTGTTTCCATCTCAAGTTGGGCGCTGTGTATTTGCTCCACTCTTTCTTGGGCCTCAAACCCGGCTTTGCGTAACTCTAGTTCCCGCTCTATCTGCATCTGGGCAATAGCAAGTTCATGGGCCTTGTCGTTGCGGTCTTGGAAGAAATCCAACAACTTGGGCAAGCCGCCCATCAGGAAGGAGATTAGAGTTGATAGGATGGTAAGCATGGTTTAGTCTTTTCCAGTTAGGCTTTTGATGGGACGGTTCACTGTAGTTTTTTCTTCAAGGATTGCAATATGCATCCTGTTCTCTGCAATCTGGTCACGGTTGCGTTGGATTTCTTTTTCCAAGTCCTGACGTAGTTTTTCCCGTGCAAGTTCTGCTCCAGTGTTGCTTGCTTGCTTGTTGTCGCTGGTAACAACTAGGCTAATTTTGCTGTTAAGGATGGTGACTTCATGGGCCAAGTTTGACAATGCCGACATTAAGTAGACCACGCAGGAAAATAGCAGAGGAAGCAAAGCAAACGTAATCTTTTCAATCAGTTGCCCTTTGGCTTCCATGTTCTGAATTTTTTCCTCACTCATTTACTTCCCCATTAAAAGTGTTAGCCACCAAAAGGAAAGGCCGTTATGGGGTCAATCACAGTTACACCTTATACGCCTTCACCCGGCGTAAAGTAGCATTCAGAAGCAGCTTCTCCAATGAATGCAATGTACAGATTGGCAGAACCAAATTGAGTGGGTACGGTATACACCCTAGTGCTTGCTGGAATAGACACTAGTGCGTATTGCGGAGAACCGTTAGTTGGCAAAGTGCAAGTCACACTAGAGTTTGCGCTCACAACAAAGTACACCGGCTGTCCAGTAGCGCCAGATGGCTGGTGATTAGCCACTAACAATTGATTGCAAGGACTGTCAGCAGTGATGGTAATGGTTTGAGAAGCCGTAGTGACATTAGCCTTATACGTCTTCCCTTGGGCTTGGAAAGCAATATTGTTAGCCATTAGTACACCTTGCAACCGCCGCCAGAAGTGGGGCTTTTCTTAGTGTCATAACTAGGTGTTTCTGAGAAGTCAAACACAGCGCGATAACCGCCTTTGGGAAGCTGACCCGGCTCCCAACGTTCCATTCCTTTGCTGCCGTCACGGGGCAACTGAGGACGGGTTGACTTAGCTATCTGCTGATTGATGTCGTGAGGACGTTGTACTGACATTACTTTTCTCCTTTGCGGTTACTACAAGATACGCGAAAACTACATAAATTGCTAGTGCCGAGACACGCGCCCATCCCAGCCCCCACATCGTCCAGCATCCAAGACCGAACGAAGTTAGAAGAGCGAGTATAGTGATTAGACGGTCTGATATGACACCTAACGCTATGCGTACGACTGCTGTTGCATCCATGATGAATACCCTCTACTGGTTTAGAAGTAATCATCTTATCACTTCTCTTCATCATCGTCTAACCCAAAACCACTGCCCCACTCAGCATCTGAGTCTTTCAGCTTCAATTGCTCTAGCTTTAAGGCACGGTCAATCACCCGCATTTTGTCCGTGATGCTGGCGGTAGGGTCATTGGTAACGGATGCCATCAGGCTGTTGATAGCTGCTTCCAGTTCCGGGTTAATGCCTTTTGATTTCTTGCTCATTATCCTACTCCGGGCATACCGCCCAATCTGCGTACCTTGTCAACAGCGGTTTCTCCAATAAGATAACCAGCAATAACTCCAGAGATTATTCTGGCTCTAGTTGTCTTGTCTGAAATTTTCTCAAGTTGCTGAACTTGTTGCCGTAAAGTCTCAATTTGTTGCTCTGACAACAATCGTGTACCAGCTTTTGCCTCTGCATCCCGTATTTTTGGCAACACAGTGCTTTCAAAAGTCTCAATAGCTTTGCCCGGTTTAGCAGAAGACAATGCCGAAACTGCATCAGACATCAAGGTTTTGGCTCCAGCAATGTCTTTTAACTTTGCTTGTGCCGCCTTGTCCAACTCTTTTACTTGTTGAGCAATGGCTTCTTGCGTTCCTTTTGCCTCCGCAGAAATTCCAGCAGCAGCCTCTGTTCTTCTGCCAGATTGACGCAGTGCAGCAAGGTAGGACTCCAAATCCTGTTTTGCGCCAGCCATACCCGGTTGACGCAACAACTCCCGGCTGTCTTTTAAGATTTTCTCTACGGCCTCTGGTGTCTTTGCGGCTTCCAGTTTGCCAGCAAAAAACTTCCGTGCAGCAGAAGTAGCAATTTCTAAGTTGCCGCCAACAGAGTCCACAAACTGCCTGTATTTTTCTGGGCTGCTAAAGATGTCATTGGCAACTTGCTCTGCTGGCTTGGCGTAATACTTGCCAGCCGCATCCTGAGTTTCTGTAAGACCTTTGCCAACCTTGGTGCTGTGCGCTTCTATGGTTTTGGAAAGGCGCTTGTAGTCCTCAAGGTATTTTTCAAAAGCAGGAGAAAACTCTTTCATCTGACCAGACAGACTCTTGTACATGTCTTTGGCAAAACCTTGACCAATAGCTTTGTACCCTTCTTCTGGCAAACCAAAAGCAGCATCACCAAGCCTACGGCGGATAACTTCCAAACCTTCAAAGTCTCTAGTAACAGCCAAATCGTTCTTCAACTGATTGATGGAACGGATGTAGTCGCTAGAGCCACCTTTAGCAACAAGGCTATCAATTTGTTTGACTAACGGTTGTGTATCAACGTATTGACCAAGACCTTGTTTCAACTGTGCTTCATTTTTGGCATTACTAAAACCAGCTTTGGCAGCAGCATCTCTTTGCTTCTTGATAGAGTTAACAAAGTTCTCAGCTTGTTGTCGAACAAAATTACCCACTTCTGTAGGTGTTTGCGGAATAGGTTTGAATCCACCAGCCTCTGGCAATGTTTTAACACCAGCCAGTTCTCGCAATGAACGCTCACCTTTTGGTGCTGCTTTTGCTGCTGCGGTTTCTGCCATAGCCTGACGTTCAGCTTGGCTTTTTGTGGAGGCTGCGCGAGACTCTTGTTCTTTTGCAAGCAAACGTTTTGTTTCTGCTTCTTGTTGTGCAAATCCTTTTTCTGCCTCAGTTCCAACACGGGCAGCTTCTGCTCCAACACGTCCAGCTTGACCCGCTGTCTTTCTGCCTAGCAACAAGTTGCCGAGGTCAGCAGCTTTACTAACACCGTATTTGCCAAGACCATACAACGCTTTTCCCCCTGCAACAGCAGCAGGAGCAAGTTCACCAGCTTTTACATAACCGCTTACTTCTGGTCTGGGTTCTGGGACTCCAAGTTTTGTAAGTCCTTTTTGAAACTCTTTTGCAGTTGGAAAAACTGTTTCATGTCCAGCTAACTCTCCCTTGGATTCTGGGGTAATCATGGACTCAATGTCACCCGGAAGTCCTACAACTCCTGTTCCAAGACCCAAAGCAAAGGCCCCTGCTTTTTCACCAAAAGAAGGTTCAGCAGATGGTTTTTTATTAGTTACTTTTTCTTTCTCGCGTCTAGCGCGAAATTCAAACTCTTCTTCTTCAGTCATTATGGATTCCTCTTCTTCCACTCTTGATAGCGGCGTTCTTTTTCGGCATCACTGTATGATTCAGAATTTTTGGGAGCGGAGGTTTCTTTACTTTTTGGAACACGAACATATTGTTCAGTCAATCTTTTGAATCCGGGATATTCTGCTTCTAAGATATTTTGTTGATAGCCCATTTCGTCAATGGCTTCTTTTAGATTGTCCTCTAATCCTTTTGCAGTCAAGTTGCGCCAGTTGTAAATTGGGCCAAGAATTTTTTGTTCAGATAGAGTAAGAGCCTTGCCGCCAATTTGGAATTCTTGAGACTGAAACTTTGCTAATTTTTGAGACAATGCAGGGTACTTGTCTTGCAAGTTCAAAACAATGTCTGGTATGTATTGATTTTGAGGCCCAATTAATTTTCTAATTTCTGGGTCTTGCAAATCATCCAAAATAGACCGAACGTTCTCTTTTGCTATAAACCTAAACCTATGCTCATCTTTGGTTTTAGTGTCTTTTGGCAAATCTTGAGAAGTTCCCGCAGCAGGCGTTCTAAGGCTTGCACCAAATTGCCTGAGTTCTTTCATTTGTTCTAAATGACGGGCATCTGCTTCTATCTTGTCTTGCTTTCTGCGTTGTTCTTTTTGATATTCATCTACTGCTTTATCGGCAGACCTTTTGACTTCTACTGCTCTTTTATGCGCTTCTACAAGGCCGTACTTTTCTGCATACTGCTTCATAAAGTCAGCACCAGAAGAAGCAAACGCAGCAGCAGCACGCTCATCCGCAGCGCGTTTGTCGCGGGTGAACTCTTCTAAAGAGTGACGTAACTCAGATTCTAAGAAGTTAGCTTTTTGTTGCAAAGCCTTGAAATTCTTTTCAAACTTCACTTGTTCTTCTTTGAACAAATCACCACGGCCTTTTTGATGGCCTTCTAACATGCCGTTCATAGCGTGCATGGCTTGCATAGAATTCTGCTTGCCGCCAGCGCCAATGGCAAAACCAATGACATTGATAAGAGAAAACAACGCCGCTTGGTCTTGCAAATTTTCTTTGCTGGGCTTGAAGTGTTCTTTCATCAGAGCATTGTCTATCTCAAACTTCTGCTCTTTTATAGGCGTTTCTCTTGCGGTTTGACGCACCATAGCCTCTTCTGTTCCAGCAACTTTTGCTGCCGCTTGTTCAGCAGTGCGTTTTGCCTCAGACTCAGCTTTGCCTAGTTCTAACTTTTGAACTGCCGAACGAGCATCTTCTTCTTTACGTCCAGCTTCTTCTGCCTTAGACGTAAGTTCTTTAATAGGGTCTGTAACCCCTGTCAGTGATTTAAGAGTAGCGGTAGCCATTATGGGACTCCCGGTGTTCCAGAAGGTGCGCCAGCCACTTGTGGTGCAGCACCATACATTGTTCTGGCAATGTTGTTAAAGTAGTTGCTGGTCAAAGAGTTAACGTACTGGTCAGCTTGCATACCAACCTTGATAGCGCCGGTCATAATGTTGTCTGCAATGCCAGATAGTTTCAAACCATAATCATACTGTTGTTGCAACAACTGCTGACGGAAGGCTTCTACTTGCGCCATAGCTTGCTGTGCGCCTACACCGCCACGTTTCTCCGCACCTTGCGCTGCCTGTGCTTGCACTGCTTGCAATTGTTGTTGACCAACAGGAGTGAGTTCTCCACGTTGTGCTTTTGAAATAATGTCCTGTGCTTGCGCCCGGTAAGGTGCAGCCATAGCCGCCATCTCTTCCTTGCCAGCTTGTCCAGCTTGCGCCGCTTTGTTAGCTTGATAACCGCCAACAAGTGCTTGCAAAGTGCCAATGCCAAGTTTTGCAAGTGTCTCTTCTTTTAAACCCGTAGCTTTAGACGCTCTGCCTAACAAATCAGCGTCTGCTTTTACTTCTGTAGGTTGTACACCAGCTAACGCAGCCGCTTGGTCTGCGTACTGCCGACCAGCACCATATTGCTGATATTGTTGTGGAATGTCTAACTCTGGGCGGTATGCTTCCGCAGTTTGTCTGCCAGCCCCATATTGAGCATATTGTTCTGGCACACTTGGTGGAGCAGTAACGTCAATGGCTGGAGTAGTGGTATCTGTTGGAACGTCAGGCAAGTTTGTTTGAACTTGCGTCACTGGAGTTTGGAAACTGTCATATCCAGCTTCTTCATCTTCAAAAGAAGGAACACCTGTATCTGCGTGTGGTTTGCCAGAGCCTCCCCGTGCTTTCAACAGGTCTGCTTCCTCTTGGTTGATATACGCAAGCATGTGACCGGGCGGGGCTTTCTTTTGCAAGAGCCGTGCAATTTGACGAACATCGCCGCCAACACCAGTAAGTTTTCTGACTGCTGATACCATGATTAAATTCCTAGCGCGTCTTTTAGACGCAATGATTCTTCATTCCACACGTTTTTTCTGGGCTTTCCTGTTGACGGGTCTTCTATCTCGCCAGCCCCCCGATAAGCTGATAGTTTCAATGCGTCTGCCAAAACTCTTGATGTTGGCCTAGTTGTAGGGTCAACAGTTGGACGCACTGTAACAACAGTTGGTTTTGTTGTAGTTGTGGGTTTAACAGTAGGGTCAACAATAGGGTCAACAATATATGTAGGTTTAACTGTAGGTTTAACTGTAGGTTTAACTGTAGGTTTAACTGTAGGTTCAACGGTAGTTGTAGGTCTAACCGTAGGCCTAATCGTAAACGTAGGAGTTGGTGTAGGTGAAACCGTAGGAGGTCTTGGGTCAACAATAGGCGTAGGTGAAACCGTAGGCTTAACTGTAGGTGAAACTGTAGGTAAAACTGTAGGCGGGACAGTAGGGGTTGGTCTTGTTGTAACCGTAATAGTCGGGTCAACAGTAGGCGGTTTTAATGTTGGGGTAGTTGTAGTTGTTGGTTGTACGCTTGTTGTAGGCTGAACAACCGTAGTAGGTTCTACCAATGTAGTAGGTTGAACACTTGTTGTAGGCTCAACAACTGTAGTGGGAGAAAC
>Ga0114966_10004144_pt1 | contig 12491 bp, 14 predicted proteins | sample M_130207_XF_Meta_FD_87029 | JGI IMG/M metagenome (GOLD analysis project Ga0114966, IMG submission 87029) | Freshwater microbial communities from Lake Montjoie, Canada to study carbon cycling - M_130207_XF_MetaG | ecosystem: Environmental > Aquatic > Freshwater > Lake | place: Lake Montjoie...
ACTTCGTTAGCAGCAGCAACTTCGTTAGCAGCAGCAACTTCGTTAGCAGCAGCAACTTCGTTAGCAGCAGCAACTTCGTTAGCAGCAGCAACTTCGTTAGCAGCAGCAACTTCGTTAGCAGCAACGACTTCGTTAGCAGCAACGACTTCGTTAGCAGCAGCAACTTCGTTAGCAGCAACGACTTCGTTAGCAGCAATTTCCGCGTCAGTTATTTGTGATATTCTATCTGGAACAACAACACCAAATTTTTTCATACTTTCTATTAAAGAAATCATTTTACCAATTGACGGGAAAAAATAACTAACTTTCTTTTGTTGGTCTATATCTACATCATCTACAAAAGTATCGTATAATTTATGAAATATGTCATTATAAATATTCGCATTCTCTACACTATCACATTTAAATCTGGACGTAATGTATGCTACTTTTTTTTTAATATTATTAATTATAACCGGTAGTTTATATTCATAAATAAAATCTGTAATATATAAAAAAATATTTTCTACTATTGTTTTAAATGAATATTCATCTTTGTTGATGAGTTCTATTCTATTAATTAAAGAATCTGAAAACCATTTGGTTGGATCCTTAAAAAACAAAGCTTTTTTTAATAAATCATATTTTATAATGTATTTAGAATCAAGACTACCGGGAATAGCATTTTTGCCCAATGATTTAATGTCTACAATTTCTTTATTTATATCAGCTACTTCTTTTTTAAAATTTTTAATTAATTCAACTTTTTTTTTAAAATAAGTTATCCAATTCATTTCCTTTAATACTTTACGATCTTGTTCTTCTACACCATTATCATTATAATAATAATTTTTACCTTGACAAGATAAAAATGAAATGGCGTGACCTATATAATGTTCTTCAGTTTCTTTTATATTTTCAGGAAAGTATCCTATTGCCAAAAATATAGCATAAGTTAAATCAAAGGGTTGACTTAGTATGGATTCTACTTTATTCAGAGAATCTAAAGAAAAATTATTCTTGTCTACATCATTAATTGAATCCAACATAGCATATTGGGCAGATTTTTTATATACTTTATATTTTTCTATAGGCATTGTGTCCTTTATTGTAAGACACTTGTCATTGTATACTCTATACTTTTTATATATATCATCTTGTTTGTATACTTGTCCGTTATATATATTTAAAAATGAAGTTTCCATTAAGGTTATTATAAAATAGTTAATACAACTGAGTGTCATAATATCGTTTCTAATAGAACCACCGTGTGACTCTTTTGTATACTCTTGTTTATTAGTTAAATTAATATTTAGTATATTAAAATTTGCTTCCGCACATGCTAAAGAAGTATCCATACTCTTGTCATACATTAATTTAGGTCGAGTGACGTCTCCTCGTTGTTGATCAAGGATAAATCTATTATACATATTTGAAATATAATCGATTGCATGGTTTCTAAACATATTAAATTCTTCTGGGTTATCGGGATCAATATTATTCGGGCATAAAAAAGAATATTTTGATTTATGTTTTGGTGTATCATACATATTTATAATCTTTTCTACTATCATATATATTGGTACGGTCGGTGTATCAATCTTAATATCAGTTATATAATTAAAAAAATATTGAACCGAGTCACATATGTTATTTGAATAGCATAAAATCATCATCAGTGAGTCATTCCAGCATTCGCCAATATGTTGGTGAAACCCTACTTTCGGACAAACAGTAGATGCACCGCCCCCATGTTTTCTTGTTTTAATTTTATTTTTATTTATCAGGTTATGATATTGTTTATTTTTGTTTTTTGTTTTTTGTTTTTTTGTTTTTTGTTTTTTTGTTTTCATACTCGTTTATAAAATAATATAATATAATATTTAAATTTAATTTAATGAGTGCATAAAATGTTGGTATAATGGATTATATAAGTTTACGTATAATAAAAATTTACAAAAAAATGAAGTTTTCCAAGAGTCACGAAAAATAGAAAAAGTGACATTTATAAATGTCATATTTCCCAAAATGGATTGCCAACCGAAAAGAGAAAAAAGTGAAAAAACATAAAAAAGTGATTTTAGAGCATAATGCTCTTATTTTCATTTTTTCATAAAAAGTTTGTGATGATAACTTTTTTATTAAAATATAGCTTTTAATTCGTAAAGGGTTTAGGAATATTTTCTGTCATTAATTTAATAGTGACATTTAATGACGGAAAAAGACCCAAAACAAGCAGAAAAATTCCATTGTGAAAAGTGTGACTTCAATACAAGCAAGCGACGTAATTACGAAAAACATTTATTGACACGTAAACACCAAAATAATGACAAAATGATGACAAATGATGACACAGAAAAGAGCAGTTTATACTTGTGTGATTGTGGCAAGGTATATCGTTACAGACAAGGATTACATTTCCATAAAAAGACATGTTCTCAATCACAATCATCAGATACCACCCCCACCGAAAATATGATTGTAGTGCAACATACTGATCAAAATCATATTTCTATCCTTACATCTATGGTAATGGAAATCGCCAAAAGTAATTTAGATTTACAAAAGCAAAGTGTCGAAGCCCAACGGCAAATTGTCGAGACGCAAAAACAGTTCCTAGACGTATGTAAGAACCTGCAACCCTCCCTCAACAACAATTGTAACAACACGAATACCAATACCTTTAATATGCAGGTTTTTTTAAATGAAGAGTGTAAGAACGCCATTAACCTGAGCGACTTTGTCAACTCCTTTGAAGTCCAACTGGAAGATTTGGAAGACGTCGGTAAATTAGGATATGCTACAGGGATATCTAATATGATTATCAAGGAGTTGAAATTATTGGATGTGTATAAACGCCCCATACATTGTAGTGATGCCCGACGCGAAATTTTTTATGTCAAAGAAAACAATGTATGGGAACGTGAAACACCGGATAACAGCACGGTTAAAAAGGCGATTCAAGGCGTGACACGGAAAAACATGACCAAATTAAATGATTGGCGTGATAAATACCCCGAATGTCTAGACAGTGATTCAATCTATAGTGACGTTTATTTAAAATTGGTTCAAGAATCGTGTGGTGGACGTGGCGATGCGGCAACAAATGATCAAAAAATATTTAAGAACATCATGAAAGAAGTGATGATAAAGAAGTAAAATACATAAACGAATAGGATTTAATGACTACGTAACATTATATCATAACAAATGTCTTCAACTATAAAAACCACCATCCGTTTTAATTATTCGAATGAACATTCTGGAATAATATTTAAAGAACCCCTATTTTATGTAGGGTCAAATGTAAATCAAAATTTGCTTAATGTTTTTGGGAAATCTCAAGATGAGAAATTGGTAGATAAAAAGTTTGCCGATTTTGATGTCCCTACATCAATGGAGATGGTGTCTTTTGATATAGATAATGAATTAACGATTAATTATCTACTAGATAGATTTGCTTTAGAGGAACCCTATAAATTTACCTACGATGGTGTAGAGTTTTCTATCAAGGCAGATAAAGAACTGAAACAACATATAATAAAAAGTTCTCATCAGCATGAATATACACAATACACATCCTATACCATACGGTTTGAATCAGATAAAATACACATTTTTGAGGCGTTTATCAAGTCCAGTGTAGAGTATTATAAGAAACACTATTATAATATTAAAACTGAAAAGAATAAAATTAAGTTGTTTATTAGTAGTTCGGACGGGGACTATTTTCAACGGTTAGGGTCAAGGAATCCACGCATGATGGATTCTATTTATTTGCCGCAAAAAGATAAAGATGGAATAATTAATGATTTAACCAACTTTTTAGATCCTAAAACAGAAAAGTGGTATAATGATATGGGTATACCTTATAAACGTATTTATTTATTAGAAGGCATTCCAGGGGGCGGAAAAAGCAGTTTAATAGCGGCACTGGCAACTCTCTTTGGTTATAATCTGGCAATTGTAAGTTTTACCCCCAAAACCACGGATGTTAGTTTGTTGCGCGCATTCCGTTCATTGAATGACGACCACGACAATAATAACAAACACAATGAGGATGAGAAAAAGTTATTTTTTGTATTGGAGGATATGGATTGTATTTTTAATAAAAATAGGACGAGTAGTGAAGAAATGCATTGTAGTCTTACCTTCAGCGGGGTATTGAATGCACTAGATGGCATCACGGGCGATAAAAAAATCGGATTTATTAGCACCAATTATATAGAGCAATTAAATAAGGCATTGATTCGTCCCGGACGTATTGATTATATATTGAAATTTGATTATGCTACCAAGGAGCAAATTATAATGATGTTTAATAAATTCACTACTAATCAAGACAAAGAGTTGGCAAATGAGTTCTACAATGGTGTATGCGCATTAAATATAAAAGTGTCGACCAGTTTGCTACAACAATATTTATTAAAATATCGTGATATAAATCTGGACCATTTGGATGAATTGAAAAAAATGTATGAAAGTAGTAATGTACAGAAAGAGGTGGATGAGATGGGACTGTACAACTAACCACCAATCTTTTACACCTTTTAACATTTAAAATGCCGTTTTTAATATTAGACGTGAATTTTTGTTTTCGTGCGGAAATTCTTTTATTTGTTTTAAATCAATATATTTATTCAATTTATCTAATTTATCATTTTCAATATTAAAACTTATAAATTTAGAATTTGGAAATTTTGAAAAAAAAGTTTCTATATTTATATAATGTTTAATTACAAAATCAATAAAAGATTCGTCTGTAATATTATTCAATAATTCTGGATTATACCTAATTAGTCTTTCATGTAAGTTATTCCATCTTTTAAACGAAGATAATAATTTTGTTGGTTCTTGTTTATTAAGAATAAAAATAGAGTCTGGATTTTCATTATACAATTGCTCATAATCAGTTATTTGCGGCCAATAAGTATTATTTTCGTCAATACACACATCCATTTGAGTAATAACATCAGTTTTAAGAAAATCATTTAATAATGGTTTATTCATTTGCTTATTTTTGTACATCATTGTTCCAATATATCCATGGTTTTTCGTCCAATGATAAGATTTATAACCTAGTTCTGTAAATAATTTTTGAAAAGACGAGGTTCCTGATTTTGGAAATCCAACTAATATTATCATATATAATATACAATATTATAATATTATTTTTTATTCCGTAAAAACTGGCGTTTGAAATGTTAAAAGGTGTAAAAAAAAGGTTGGACCAAAAATCGCTTTTGAGCAAACCCGATGTGAAGTGGAATAAGTTTTAACTAGATAAAATTGAATACTTTTAATTATAATTAAACACAAAATAATGTTGCCGGAGTGGTTCCACCACAAAGATGCTTTAAAAAAGATTTGAATGATGTCCTACAATTTTGTAGAGAAAATAATATTAATATCGGTTGTTCATTAGATAGTAATAGTAGTTCATCTACATTTGAAACGATGCGTCGCGAATTAACGGATGGTGACCAACTCACCTATTATTTAATGGATGATGATAAAGAGATAGTTGGTATAGAATTGGATTTTTATGATATAAACACCAATTTAATTGAAGAGTTAAATGCGTTGTTTGTAAAAAATATAAAAATATAAAAAATGATATATTTAGAATAAATTATAGTCTACTATTATAGTATACTATGCCACCGAAAAGAGCGACTGTACAAAAAGCGCTTGCACAAAAAGCGACTGCACAACAAGAACTTGCACAAAAAGCACTTGTTAAAAAAGCGCTTGCACAACAAGCGCTTGCTAGAAGAGCGGCTGCGCAACAAGCGACTGCACAAAAAGCACTTGCACAACAAGCGGCTGCACAAAAAGCACCTGCACAAACAGCGACTGCTAAAAAAGCGCCCACTAAAAGAGCGCCTGCCAAAAAAACAACTGCCAAAAAGGCGACCAAAGCATCAACTTCAGGCTCCACCCCATCACCAAAAGGCGTTCAGAAACATGGGAAAAAATGGGAAAATGCAATAATAACAGTCATGGTATCACCAAAAGATTTGCATTCAGCATTACACCAATCGCATACTGCTATTCACGATTTACCCAAATTTTTAAATAAAGTAAACCCAGCGATGAATGTTAGTATAAAAGCAACACATAACAAAACAGTCATGTTTGGGGATGCAAGAAGAATTATACATAGTTTACGAAAACCAAACTCGCCACTTGAAGCGATTGTAGTTAAATATAAACAATCTGGAAAACAAAAAGTTCCTAAAAGTGTTGTTCATATTAATATGACAAAAGGCAAAAAGGAACTATTAGGAACGTTGCCTGATAAAGTGCTGGATGCAAAGGTTGCTGAATTAGATGCTATGGTTAAAGCCGATCAAGACTTTAAACCAACTGCTAGAGCACTACAAAAATTAATGCGAGATTCTGGCGCCGCTTTAACATTAGCACCTAAAAGAGCAAACAAATCAGCAAAACGTGCTGGTAGATTACAATTTACTATACCCAATATAGATAAATTTGCAGCCGCACATCCGAGATTAGTTACAGAAAACACAGATTGTAAAGTATACGGCAATGCATGCTTACTTACATTAGAATCGGCACCACGAGTAATTAAAAAAAAAACGGCAACGGCGGCAGGACCAGCACCAGCACCAGCAGCAACAAAAGGCAAATCCAAGGCAAAGAAGGGGGGTAGATCAACCAGAAAAAACAAATATTAATCCTATACTATACTTTATATATACTTGTTGAATTGAAGTATCAGTTCTGGTTTGCTAATAGAGCGGGGACCAACAGTATTGTTATGATTGAAATGAATAGCAGATAATAGTTTTATATTATCATCACAACTTTTAGTGTTGGTAAATTTTATAAAATAATGGGATTGAATACTTTTATCACAAGTATTTTTATCAATTTTCCCAGCATTTACTCCTACACGACGAAAGGATATATCAGGATTATTGTCTTTTTTAACAAATATAAAATGAGTAGGTTCTACTTTTTCATCGCAAACACGGTTATAATCTTTTTTAATCCAAATTTGAAAGATGGCATCCACATTACATTCTTGACCATTTACTAAAAATGATTTATCTGGTAAATCATTTTCAACAACAAGATGAAAATTGAGAGGAAATGTTTTTTTTAAACTGTCCTTTTTAAAACTTTTAGGTAATATAAAAGATAAACTATCACAGAATTCACATGATTTTTTTATAAATTTAATGGCAGAGGAGGACTGTCGTCCAAAAGGCGGATTGCCAATGACATGTATATTTTTAAACGTGTTTTTAAATTCACTATAATTACCGAGCAAATAGTCTTGTTTAATAATTTCTACATGTTCTGGTTCTAAATCGTAAAATTTAAAATGGGGTGATAATGACTTGATCGCTGAAATAAAAGAACCATTGCCAGCACTGGGTTCTAGTATAAAGTCATTTTCGCCTACTTTCACCTCCTGTTTAAATAGAGTTATACATAATTCTACCGCCTTGTCTGTAGTATAAAATTTATCTATGGTGTTTCGTTTTAAACCCTTGGTTTGTTTTGTGGTGCTGGTCATTTTATCTATATAGTTAAAAATTTAAAAAAACTATTTAAATCAATTTTTTAGATATACAAACGAAAAATAACCATTTTGTATATAATTAAATCACTATTTTATATAAATCACTATTTTATATAATATATAAACAAGTATTAAGTATTAGTATACAATGGACAATAATTATTGTAATCAAATAGAAAATAATATCTTTATTGGCAATATAAACGCATCGCAACTCTACGCAGATAAATTTGCACTCATAGTAAATTGCAGTAAAGATATACCTTTCTCCCCTAAAAGTAGACAAGGTATTCGTATACCTATCAACGATGACCCCAGTGAAATTAAAAATTTATTAAATTATATGATCAATACCAATGTATTGCAACAAATACATCAGTCGATAACTCATAACCAACCGGTGTTGGTGCATTGTCATGCTGGAATGCAACGGTCGTGTGCGCTAGTAGCGTGTTATTTAATTAAATATTATAATGTTACGCCCATAGTAGCGATTAACCATATTAAATCCAAACGAAAAGTTGCCTTCTTTGGTGGAGTGAACTTTATGAAGACGCTGGAAATGTTTTTTGCGTTGAAGCAAAAATAAGAAAAAAGTAAAATAATTATCGCAATAAAGGATCATCGTAATCTATGTTTTTATTTTCGTCGCCAACTAACGGTGTATAATTGGGGGGATCATCATCGTTAATATCATTATTAATATTTACAGTAGCATTATTTTTTTTGATGGATTTGGTGATGAACCATGAAAAATCCAACCATGCAGTAAATTTATCTAGGTAATATAATATAATATTCATTATATAGTAGTAGAGTATTATATTATAAAATTGGATTTAATACCACATAGATAAATTTTATATATGATAAATAGTGGAACGTGAACCGGGATTATTCGGCATACTAATATCCAAACCATCTCTAAAATGTAAATAAAATGTGGATGATTTCTCAATACCATTATCATCGATCCAGGAAACGGTCAAGTTAGGTCTATTTAGACGCTGTTGTCTATTTTCTAGTGCATGTTGACTAAATTCATTATAAATGATACGAAAAGTATCTTCATTGCTACCGTCACCATTATTTAATGCGTCGCCGTAACGCGGGATATTTTTAACGCTGGCTATGATTTTCGGTAGATCAGGGTAGAGCATGTTAAGTGTCTCTGGAACAACGTATCCTCCACCTTTAATAGTTCTTCGCCGGTGTGTACGCCGAGTACGCCGTACACGCCGAGTACGCCGTTTTCCAGTCTTGCGTCTAAATGTTTTTTTTGCCATATATTTTATATAAATAAAATAAATAAAAAGTATTTGAATAGTTTTAAATAAGACCAGAAACTTTCTTAATAAAAGTTACCATTTCCTCTTTTTCAATCGTCCCCGACCCATCTAGGTCAAATTCCTTGAAACACGCTTCAAAATCTGCCTCGGTAAACCCTTCATCATCTTTCATACTGGTAAGGGTCTCCATAACAAATTTTCTGGTTTCATCTTTACTAAGAGAGTCGGAACCTTTTTTGCCATAATCTTTCCAAATGTCGTCAACACATTTTTTTATTACGTTATCAATATCGGACATTTTATATTATAATATAATATAAAATATATTATAATCTACCCGACTACAAGCGGAATTGTTGACTACAAGCGGAATTGTTTTAATTGGTCCGACTACAAGCGGAATTGTCCCATAATTTGGATAAATCACAAGACGCTATAAAAAATACAGGTTTGTTTTTACTAGTATTTGTAGATAATTTTTCCCGATTTTCTACCGCCTTGGTATTTTTAATACATAAAATGGGTAAACTATGTCTATTTTTAAATATAAATAAATCCGTCTGTGATAAAATAATCTTATCATTCGGTGGATTGTTGTTCAAATAGTAAGTTAACGCGGCGATAACATCATCTGCAATTCCGTCCCCAGCGGAATTGTTGAGAATATGTTTTTTAGGATTTGTTAATATTTTTTCTTTAATTTCTTCTACTTTGGAAAAATCATCTATTAAAATTTCAACAAAGGCATTTTTATCATCTATTTCAGATTTTTTATAATAACCAAATGCTAGTTTATTAATATGTTTAGAATTGAATATTAAACTGGATAGATTTCCCATATTCTCTACTAGTGTAGATAAAATGTGTTTATATTTATTCAAATTTAATAGAATAATTATCGACTATGATAAATATCATGCATTTGAGGAAAGTTGTCTGGGTCTACAAAACTTAAATCACCCATACCAACGTGTATACGAGTTTTTTTAGGTTGACCATTTTTATTAACCCATGAAAGATGTAGTTTTGGTTGTCGTAAACCTTGATTTCTTTCTTCTGCCGCCTGATCGGCAAATTCTTCATAAATGATACCAAATATTTCTTCATCGCTATTATCACGTGCATTGTTTAATGCCTCTGCATAACGCGGAATATTTCTAATGGCTTTAATAATATCATCTTTATGTGGACGCATAACGTTATATCCTTCTACATCCATATATCCACCGCCTTTAATGATTCGTCGCTTAGTATAGCGCTTAGTGTGGCGCTTAGTGTGGCGCTTAGACGAGTGTCGCTTTGTGTGTCGCTTTGTACGCCGTTTAATTGTTTTTCTAACCATTTATATTATATATCTAAAATAATTAAACTGGATAGATTTCCCATGTTCTCTACTATTTATTTAATAAAGGTTTCTAAATTTGGTGAAACCTTTTTAAAAGGTTTATCGGAAATAACCATCAATAGCATTACAAGCAATTTTAACAATATATTCCGGAACAATTGAAAGATAGATTTAGTCATCCCAAAGATGAAGGGGAGTCTTTTACAATAGGAAGAATGACACTTTATAGTAAAAAAATAAGAAAGTATTGAATAGTAGAGATTATAAAAGCATATAAACATATAAATTTATAATTATTCATAAATGACAAAAGGTAAAAAATATACATATGTTTTGTATTTTATTATAAATCATGTTCAATATGATGAAGAAACTATACATATAGGATCATGTCAAGATCCAATTACTTTATATAAAAATGCGTTAAATAGTGACAACATTGAACAAGAAAACAAGTCATTAGTATCAGCATGGAATAATCTTGTTGAAACAGAATTAAGTTCTATCGAGAAACAAGATTTGGAATATGCCTTTATGTATAATCCGCAAGATGAATTTTCTTATCCAATTAAAAATATGGAACTGATTATAAAAAAAGTTCTATGTTTTGATTAAATAATAAATAAACCAAAAATATTTATTTATTATTTTCTAATTTGTATTAACATTAATAGTAGAGACTTCATCATCACTTCCTTTAGAACCTTTATGAATTTTCTTGTGCGCTCCCAAACTGCGTTTGTTTTGGAAAGGCAAATTACATATTTCACAACAGAATTGTTGATTTTGAATGGAAGCATATTTATCATTTAAGAAAAGCGATAAATCAGGCATTTTCATTTCTTCAACTTGTACAGTTAGTTTTTTCTGAAGTTCTTTAATAGTAGTCAATACCATTTCTTTTTGACTAAGAAATGTTTGGAATTGATCATTTATTCTATCAAGAACATCCTTTTTGATAACAATGCCATCTATTTCTTGTACATTAGAAATTTCTTCGAGTTTTTCATAAAGATTATCAATAATATCAATTGCCATTTTAATTTTATCTGGAGAATAATCTACATTATGTAGATAAATAAGAACTTTCCCATCATGTATTTCAATAAAACCATTTGGTTTTGAAACAATACCAGAGAATTGTGACATCATAATCCCATTTGTTTTCTGTTCATTAATATCTCTTAAAAACTTTTTAATTTCATCAATATTTACGTTTGCTTCATAGTTTTTATTTTCCAAAAGAATAGTAGACTTACCTTGTCGTTTAATAATAAAATCACCAGATGCTTTTAAAGCAGTTGTATTTATTACTTCTGCAGTGGGAAACATTTTATTAAGTATATTGCCGACCATATTTTCGGAACATTGACCTTTAAATTGTGACGACGTTTTATATTTTGATAAAAAATCATTTAGTTCACTCATTATTTTATCATTTGACGATTTAGTAGAGAGAGAATCTTCTCGAATGGTATTTAATCGTGTATTTAGTTGTTCTTGAGATGAACTAATGAACGTATAAATTGGCTGTTGAATCGTCATTATTTTGGAATCTAAAGTAGAGATAAACTCTTTTAAAGAAGACTCGGAACCATTAGTAGATAAATATGATTTAATATCATCATTAATTGTTCTTTGAAAGATGGAAAGATGTTCCTGAATCTTTTTAGTAGTATCTTCTTGTGTTTTTGGAATACTTATAGTTATTTTATCAATAAAAGAATCGGTATTCCTATTTAACATTTGAATAATTTTATCAGTATTTTCATTCGAAGCCATACCAATAACCATTTTAGTTGTTTCAATAAATGATTTATTATGTTCTTGTAACTTTAAAGCAAAAGTATCATTTAAAGAATTGACCTGTTGTTTAATTTCTTTTACATTACTCAATATCTCACCAAATACAGTAGTTGAAAGTATTTTAGTCATGTCATTACCTAGTTGTTCAATAAAGTCCAATAAAATAAGATTCATAGTTTCTATATTAATATTAGGGTTAGCATTATAATAATCATAAATGCGTTTGTTACTGATTTTGATAACATTTTTTGTTTTATCCATCTATAATTATAAATATTGATTTATCTTTAAGTAGATATTTTGCTAATTATAGTTCTAAATGAAACAAAATTAGAATGAATAATAAACACTTTGCTAATTAGAATTGAAAAGCATTGTAAATTAGAATATGTAATAATAAAAATGCTAATTAGAAACAAAAAGCATTGTAAATTAGAATGAATAATAAACACTTTGCTAATTAGAAACAAAAAGCATTGTAAATTAGAATGAATAATAAACACTTTGCTAATTAGAA
>Ga0114966_10004146_pt1 | contig 12488 bp, 10 predicted proteins | sample M_130207_XF_Meta_FD_87029 | JGI IMG/M metagenome (GOLD analysis project Ga0114966, IMG submission 87029) | Freshwater microbial communities from Lake Montjoie, Canada to study carbon cycling - M_130207_XF_MetaG | ecosystem: Environmental > Aquatic > Freshwater > Lake | place: Lake Montjoie...
AAAGCACTACTAGATGCAATTAAGAAGATTAAGCCTGAAATTATTCTCTGTGACCCAATCAAGAAGGAAGCCGAAAAAGAAGAGTTTGTAAGAAATCTCTTTCTTGATCTTAAGCGCAAGGCAACTCCGGGGGCGGTTAGTGCTTTAGTTGGCGCACTCGGAAATGATCTGCGAGAACTACAATCTGCAATCAGTCAGATTGCAGCCGATGCACCTGCTGGCATAATCGATGAGTTAATCATTGATAAATTCCATCAAGGTAGAGTCGAGACAACGGGATTTGATGTCGCGGATGCAACAATTGATGGCAACTTATCTGGCGCTCTCATCGCACTTCGTAGCGCACTTGAAACCGGAACAGATCCAGTAATGATTACAAGTGCAATTGCATCTTCGCTTCGTTCACTTGCAAAAGTATCTGGTGTAAATCGCGGAGTGAAATCTTTTGAGTTAGCTGGCCAATTAGGTATGGCACCTTGGCAAATTGATAAAGCCCGGCGACAGCTCAACCGCTGGTCACCGGCCCAACTTGCCGACGCCGTAGGTGCTATTGCTCAAGCCGATGCTGAAGTAAAAGGCGCAGCCAGTGATCCGATATATGCGCTAGAAAAAGCCCTAACCCGTATCGCTTCACTTCAAAGGGGCTGATCTGACCAATTTGACCGTAGGGGTGCATTCTCCGTACCCTTAGCGTCTGCCCGAAGGAGCCAAAGCTTGGCGCCATGGGCTAAAAATGAACTGGAGTTACACGTGTACGCAATCGTTAAAGCTGGCGGCCATCAGGAGAAAGTGGCAGTTGGAGACACAGTTATCGTCGATCGTATCGATGCAGCTGTTGGCGCAACTGTTTCATTTCCTGCAGTGCTAGTAGTAGATGGTACATCTGTCACTACTGACCCAAAACTTCTCTCTGGCGTAAAAGTCACTGGCGAAGTTCTTGAAGAGACAAAGGGACCAAAGATCGACATCTTGCGTTACAAGAACAAGACAGGTCACCGTCGTCGCCAAGGTTTTCGCGCAAAGCAAACTCTTGTAAAAATTACCGCCATCAACGGCGCGAAGTAAGGGAAGAGGCACAATAAATGGCAAGTAAGAAGGGTGTCTCCTCGACACGTAACGGTCGCGATTCAAATCCACAGTACCTTGGCATCAAGCGCTTCGGTGGACAGGAAGTAAACGCTGGCGAGATCTTGGTCCGTCAACGTGGAACACATTTTCATCCAGGCAAGAACGTTGGACGCGGTAAGGACGACACACTATTTGCGTTAGCAGCTGGTGCAGTTGAGTTCGGTCGCGCTCGCGGACGTCGCGTAGTGAATGTTGTGGTTCCGGTAGCTCTATAAAAGGTTTCTCTATAAAGGGCGAGCCGTAATCACACGGCTCGCTTTTTTATTTTCTACATTGAAGGGAGTTCACTCCATGACAACATTTGTTGATCGTGTAACTCTCTATGCCTCTGCCGGAAAAGGTGGCGATGGCTGCGTTTCTGTTAAACGCGAAAAATTCAAACCACTTGGTGGTCCAGATGGTGGAAACGGTGGACGCGGTGGCGATGTCATTCTCATCGTTGATCCAAACGTTACAACTTTGCTTGATTTTCACCATTCACCTCATCGCAAAGCTACGTCGGGTCACCAAGGTTATGGTGATCGCAAAGATGGACACCAGGGCGAGGATTTAATTCTCGGTGTTCCAAATGGAACTGTTATCTATGATGACAAGGGCGAACAGATAGCCGACCTTGTTGGTAATGGCACAGTATTTGTTGCAGCCCAAGGTGGTTTTGGTGGCCTTGGAAATATGGCGTTATCTTCTTCAAAGCGACGCGCACCAGGCTTTGCATTACTTGGTGAACCAGGTGAAGAGCGCACACTTTTCATTGAACTCAAATCTGTTGCAGATATCGCTTTAGTTGGTTATCCAAGTGCCGGAAAATCTTCTTTGATTGCAGCTATTTCTGCGGCGCGTCCAAAGATTGCTGACTATCCATTTACAACTTTGGTTCCAAATCTTGGAGTAGTCCAAGCAGGTGAAACGCGATTTACTGTCGCAGATGTTCCTGGATTAATCCCAGGTGCAAGCCAAGGAAAAGGTTTAGGCCTTGAGTTTTTACGCCACGTTGAACGTTGCGTTGCACTAGTTCATGTTTTGGATTGTGGAACGCTTGAAACAGATCGAAATCCAGTTCAAGATCTTGAAATTATTGAAAATGAACTTGCGATTTATGGCGGTCTAGAAGATCGCGTGCGAATCATTGCGCTTAATAAAACAGATCTGCCTGATGGTAAAGCGATGGCAGATATGGTCGAGGATGAACTACGTGAACGCGGTTACGAGGTCTATCAAGTATCTGCTGCATCACGCGCAGGTTTACAAGATCTGACTTATTCAATGGCGCGCTTGATTCAAAAGGATCGTGCTGCTGCGGCTGCTGAAGTACGAACACGAATTATTCTGCGCCCAGTTGCAGTTGATGACTCTGGCTTTGCAGTCAAAGCAAATGCGGATGGTTCATTTAATGTGCGCGGAAAGAAAGTTGAGCGTTGGGTTCGACAGACTAACTTCAAAAATGCAGAAGCAATTGGTTACTTGGCAGATCGCCTTGCCCAGCTTGGCGTTGAAAAAGAACTATTCAAACAAGGCGCAGTTGCAGGCAGCGAAGTGCGAATTGGAGATGGCGAAACGCAAGTTGTATTTGATTGGGAACCAACAATTGAAGCTGGCGCCGAACAGTTGGCCGGACATTTACATCGCCGCGGAGAAGACTCACGTCTTGAATCCACATGGCAACAAACCGAACGTGTTGATGATGTTTTAAGTGATGATGAAATCGCAAAGCAGTGGGAATACAACGTAGTTGACCCTCACACGCCTAGGCTTTCAGCACCGATAGTTGAAAATACAGAGGATGGAGATGACAAGTGAGCCGAGCACAGATCACTTCTGTAAAGCGCATCGTCATCAAGATTGGCTCATCTAGTCTTACTGGCACTGCAGGATCTGCCTTAGATGCAGCAGCCGTAGACAAGCTCGTAGATGTAGTTGCAGCATGCAGAGCACGCGGTGCTGAAGTTGTTGTTGTTTCATCTGGCGCAATCGCGGCCGGACTAGCACCACTTGGTTTAACAACTAGACCAAAGGATTTAGCTACACAGCAAGCCGCGGCATCAGTTGGACAAGGTCTTCTCGTTGCTCAATACACCCAAAGTTTTAATCGTCATGCAATCACTGCTTCACAGGTTTTGCTTACCACCGAAGATGTTGTGCGCCGTTCGCATTACCAAAATGCGCAGCGCACGTTATATCGCTTGCTCCAACTTGGCGTCGTGCCAATCATCAATGAAAATGACACCGTTGGAACTCGTGAAATTCGTTTCGGTGATAACGATCGTTTAGCAGCTTTAGTTGCATTGCTAATTAGTGCTGATTTATTAGTTTTAGTTTCAGATATTGATGCTTTATATGATGCACCACCAACTCAACCTGGCGCAAAGCGCATTCATGAAGTTGCTTCTATTGCAGATATCGAGGGCATAACTCTTGGCGGCGCCGGTTCGGCCGGTGTTGGTAGCGGGGGAATGGTGACAAAAGTTGAAGCTGCCCGCATCGCAACTTCAGCAGGAATTCCAATGCTATTAACTTCACTTCAAGATTTGGATAAAACTCTTTCTGGCCAAGATTTTGGAACTAATTTTCATGCCCAAGAAAGCAAAACGACTTCACGGCTTTTGTGGTTGGCGCATGCCACAAAACCACATGGCAAGTTAATTCTTGATGCTGGAGCAGTTAAGGCAATCCTCGAACGCGGAGTTTCTTTATTGCCTGCAGGAGTCACTGCCGTTGAGGGTGAATTCATTGCTGGTGATGCAATTGAACTCGTTGGTCCAGATGGAACCGTTATTGCACGCGGACTAGTCGCATTTGATTCAGATGATTTGCCAAAGATGCTGGGTCGATCAACTAAAGAACTTGCAGCAGAAATGGGCGCAGAGTACGAACGCGAACTAGTTCACCGTGACGATTTAGTTTTGCTCTGAAATTTCGCGCAAAACTGCAGCTACCTTTGAACTGATTCCATCAGAACTTGTCGGCATATCTGAAAGTTTGACAATCACAGTGTCATGCAAAGGATCTTGGTAGATATATTGACCATGCAGACCTAACATCAAATTCACGCCAGGATATGGATGCCACATTTGTGCGCCATAACCCCAACCATAATCTAGAGTCACTGCAGGCGTTGAAAGTCGTGCTTTCCATGAAGTACTTGCAATCTTTGGATCACCACTCATCAATGCTTGCCCAACACGTGCATAGTCACGCGCGGTGGCATTGAAACAGCAAAAAGCTTTTTCGTGACCTTGTGCATTATCAACATTCCATGTTGCATCGTAATCTGCACCAATTTTTTGCCAAACTCGATCTGTAAACTCTTCAGCAAGAGATCTACCAGTAACTTTCTGAACAATCATTCCAAGCATCTGGGTATTGACGCTTCGGTACTCAGGAAATGTTCCTGGCTCTTCTCTCATTTTGCGGTTATGCATCAAGAACCAGTTCATATCGGTAGTTGCATACATCTGTGCGATTGCAACACCCCAGCCAGATGGACCAGTTGGATAGTTGTCTGAAACGCTAATTCCTGAATTCATGTCAAGTAAATTCTTGATAGTAACTTTGTCAAAAGATGAATCGGCTTTAAATTCAGGAAGAATGCTTACAAAAGTATCGCTTTCTTTGATCTTACCTTCATCAATGAGCTGTCCAATTAAAATTGAAGTCATTGTTTTGGCAACTGAATAAGATGGCAATACAGTTGATTTAGTTTTCCCGTTCCAATATTGCTCGTATGTGATTTTGCCGCCTCTAATAACAAGGAATGCATTGGTATTTGTCTCTTTTAGGAATACGTCGAAACTCTGTTTTTTGCCATTCCAAGTTACTTGATCAAAAGTTTCTGCCTTTCCACTTACCCATGGTGCAAATGTTGATGGTGCGGCAACTATGTAATGAAAAGGCATTAGCTCGGGAGTCTTGGATGCGGGAGCCAATCCCAATTTAATTGTTGCTATGGGTTCGGGATACCGAATCGCTTTAGTCAGCCCAAATAGAGCCACATATGCAACTAGGAAGAAAATGAGAGTTCGGCGGATTAATTTGATCACGGCATGAGCCTAACCCCCAGTAGGCTTTACTCCATGAGTGCAACACAAATCGTTCATGGATTAGCCGATGTTGCCCGGACGGCTGCTCGCACTTTAAGCGTCGCCACTGGCGCTGAACGTAGTGCTGCTTTAATTGCAATTGCAGAGGCAATCGAGGAAAGAAGCTCGGAAATCCTTGCTGCAAATGAGGAAGATATGGTGCGCGGCCGAGCTGCCGGAATCAATGCTTCGTTATTGGATCGTTTACTACTCACTCCAGCACGCATCGTAGGAATTGCAAATGGTGCGCGCCAAGTTAGTGCGTTGCCAGATCCACTTGGCATAACTCTTCGTCAATCAACGCTGCCAAATGGAATTGATTTACAACAAATCACAGTGCCATTTGGCGTAATCGGAATGGTCTATGAAGCACGTCCAAATGTAACCGTAGATGCTGCAGTGATTTTATTAATGTCAGGCAATGCTGCGCTTTTGCGCGGTTCGTCTAGTGCTGCTTCTAGTAATCAAATTCTTGTAACCGTGATGCGAGATGCACTAGCAGATACTTCGATATCTCCAGATGTAATTCAACTGGTGCCCTCTGATGATCGTGATACTGTAAAAGCTTTGCTTCATGCCCGCGGTAAGGTCGATTTAGTGATTCCGCGCGGAAGCGCTTCCCTTATTCGTATGGTGGTTGATGAATCAACTGTTCCAACAATCGAAACGGGGGCTGGCGTCTGTCATGTATATATCGACGAGTTTGCCGACCTTGCCAAAGCAGTTCCAATAATTATTAACTCAAAAGTACAACGCCCAAGTGTGTGCAATGCCGCAGAAACACTTTTGATTCATAAGGCAGTTGCCCATGATTTTGTACCCATTGCATTAAAAGCACTACATGACGCAGGAGTTGTACTTCACGGTGACTCACAGGTAATAGCTTTGGCGGGATCAATTCCAATTGTTCAAGCAACCGAAGAAAATTGGTGCACCGAATACGGAACGTTAGAGATGAATGTTGCAATTGTTGATGACGTTGATGCAGCTAGTGCACACATTGCCAAGTATGGAACTCAGCACACTGAGGCAATCGTTACTGAAAATAAGGCCAATGCTGCACGATTTATTGCACTGAGCGATTGCGCCGCAGTAATGGTCAACACATCGACACGATTTACTGATGGCGAACAGATGGGCTTTGGCGCAGAAATTGGAATTTCTAATCAAAAACTCCATGCCCGTGGGCCAATGGGTCTTGAAGCAATGACGACAACAACCTGGATTGTTACTGGAAATGGCCAAATTCGCAGTTAAGCGCGAAATTAATTAGACTCTCGCCCATGACCAGCCTGTCTCGTGATGATGTTGCAAAGCTTGCTGGCCTTGCCCGCATTGAAATGAGTGATGAAGAGTTAGTCGCACTTTCCAACGAATTCACGGTTATTTTGGATGCCGTTGCTCGCGTGCAAGAAGTTGCTGGCGAAGATGTTGCCGCTACTTCACACCCGCTTCCTCTGCGAAATGTTTTCCGCCCAGATGTGGTGATTCCTTCGCTTTCCCCACAAGATGCACTCTCGGGTGCACCTGCTCAAGAGGAGCAACGTTTTCGTGTTCCACAGATTTTGGGTGAAGAATGATTCGCAACTCAGCTTCAGAAATGGCTGACAAGTTAGCTAGCGGTGAAGTTACATCCGTGCAGTTAACACAGGAACATCTGGATCAAATTGCAGCAGTTGATAAACAAGTTCATGCGTTTTTATATATAGACACTGAAGGTGCGTTAGCACAAGCTGCAGCCATTGATCTAAAACGCAAAAATGGCGACAAACTCTCACCTCTCGCTGGTGTTCCATTGGCACTCAAAGATGTGATGACACAAAAAGGCATTCCGACTACTTGTGGTTCAAAGATCCTTGAAGGTTGGCGTCCGCCGTATGACTCAACGGTTGTTGCAAATTTAAAGAAGAACGACATTGTTATTTTAGGTAAAACAAATATGGATGAGTTCGCGATGGGTTCATCGACAGAAAACTCTGCATATGGGCCTACCCATAACCCATGGGATTTATCCCGCATTCCAGGCGGTTCAGGAGGAGGATCTGCAGCAGCACTTGCAGCTTTCGAAGCACCTCTTGCAATAGGAACTGATACTGGTGGTTCTATTCGCCAACCCGCAGCCGTTACCGGAACTGTAGGAGTAAAGCCAACCTACGGTGGAGTTTCTAGATTCGGTTTAGTTGCCTTCTCATCATCTCTTGATCAAGCTGGCCCATGTGCGCGCACAGTATTAGATGCTGCCTTATTACATGAGGCAATTGCAGGACATGATCCAAAAGATTCAACATCTATTAACGCACCGGTACCTGCTGTAGTTGATGCGGCTAAAGCTGGCAATGTAAAAGGTATGAAGATTGGCGTAGTTAAAGAACTCAATGGCGATGGCTATCAACCTGGAGTACGTAAGCGCTTTGAAGAATCACTAGAACTTCTGGCTGCAGCTGGCGCTGAAATTGTTGAAGTATCTGCCCCAAACTTTGAATATGCCCTTGCTGCTTATTACTTAATTGCACCATCTGAGTGCTCATCAAATTTAGCCCGCTTTGATGCGATGCGTTATGGACTACGTGTAGGCGATGTTGAAGGCGCATCAGCCGAATCAGTTATGAATTTAACTCGCGAGGTTGGTTTTGGTCGCGAAGTAAAGCGCCGCATCATCTTGGGAACTTACGCACTTTCATCTGGATATTACGATGCTTATTACGGCAGCGCGCAAAAAGTTCGCACTTTGATTACTCAGGATTTTAATAAAGCATTTGAAATTGCAGATGTATTGGTTTCGCCAACATGTCCAACTACTGCTTTTAAAATCGGTGAAAAAGCTGATGATCCTCTGGCTATGTACCTCAATGACATCGCCACTATTCCTGTAAATATGGCTGGTATTGGTGGAATGTCATTACCTTCAGGTGTTGCCGATGAAGACGGACTCCCAGTTGGTTTCCAGATCATGGCACCAGTTATGAAGGACGAGCGAATGTACTCAGTTGGGGCATCACTTGAAGCATCCTTGCTTTCTAAGTGGGGCGCACCATTACTTTCAACCATTCCAGCGTTAGCAGGTAGCAAATGAGCCTGACGTATGACGACGTAGTTGCAAAGTATGAACCAGTCCTTGGTCTTGAAGTTCACGTCGAACTTAATACAAATTCAAAGATGTTTTGTGGCTGTTCAACTATTTTTGGCGCAGAACCAAATACACAAACCTGCCCAGTTTGCTTAGCTTTGCCAGGTGCACTGCCAACCGTTAATGAAAAAGCTATTGAATCAACGATCAAAATTGGCTTGGCACTTAACTGTTCGATTGCACCGTTTAGTCGCTTTGCTCGAAAGAATTACTTCTATCCAGATATGCCTAAAAACTTCCAAATTTCACAGTATGACGAGCCAATCTGCGTCAATGGTTACGTTGATGTTGAAATTGAAACTGATGAAGGCCCAAAAACTTTCCGCATTGAAGTTGAGCGCGTGCATATGGAAGAAGACACCGGTAAGTCATTGCACGTAGGCGGTGCGACTGGTCGTATTCACGGCGCTGAATATTCTTTGCTCGATTACAACCGCGCAGGAATTCCACTAGTTGAAATTGTTACCAAGATTGTTCCCGGCACTGGAAAATATGCCCCTGAAGTTGCTCGTGCATACGTGGCAGAGCTTCGCGACATTTTGCGCTCTTTAGGCGTCAGCGATGTAAAGATGGAGCAAGGTTCACTTCGCTGTGATGCAAATGTTTCATTGCGTTTAATCGGAGCAGAAGTTCTTGGAACTCGATCAGAGACTAAAAATGTAAACTCGCTTCGTTCAGTAGAGCGCGCAATTCGCGGCGAAATGATTCGCCATGCTGAATTACTCAATAATGGTGAGCGAGTAGTTCAAGAAACGCGTCACTTCCAAGAAGACACCGGGTTAACCCGCTCTGGCCGCTCAAAAGAGCAGGCCGAAGATTATCGCTATTTCCCTGAACCAGATCTTGTTCCGGTAGCACCAGATGCTGCTTGGATTGAACAACTGCGCGCGGCATTGCCTGAGCGCCCTTCAATTCATCGCAAACGTTTGCAAGAGCAGTGGTCAGTTCCTGATAAAGAAATGTCAGCGATGATTAACGCCGATGTCTTAGATGTTGTTGAAGCCACTGTGGCCCTTGGCGCAGATCCAGCTAAAGCACGCGGCTGGTGGCTAGGTGAAATCTCACGCATAGCAAATGAAAAAGAGTTAGCAATTAAGGATTTGGCAATCAATGCATCAGATGTTGCTGAAATTGTTGCTTTAGTTAATTCAGGTGAGTTAACTGACAAATTAGCGCGCCAAGTTGTTGAAGGTGTAATTGCCGGTGAAGGAAAGCCAGCACAAGTTATTGCATCACGTGGAATTAAAGTTGTTAGTGATGATTCTGCCCTCATGGCTGCAATTGAAAGCGCATGTGCTGCTCAACCAGAAACTGCGCAAAAAGTTCGTGACGGGCATATTCCTGCAGCAGGAGCCTTGATTGGCACGGTTATGAAAGAAACAAAGGGCCAAGCAGATGCCGCTCGCGTACGTGAGCTTCTACTTGGCCACCTCGGTCAAAGTTCAAACTAGATTAGAGAGCGATCACGCTTTCAGTTTCAACTAACGCTTCTTTTCCAATATTGATAAAGAAGAATAGAACTATTGCACCAACAAATAACAAACCAGCACTAAATTTAAATGCAACTGTGAAACCATGTGTCATCGCAAAAGGCTGGACCATTTTTCCCAACTCTGTGTGCGCAGTTGCATAAGTAGCCGTTGCCGTGGCTGCCACAGTATTTAGAAGCGCAGTACCTAGAGAACCACCGATTTGCTGACTTGTGTTAACCATCGCACTTGCTACACCTGTGTCATGGTGGGAAACGGCATGAAGTGAAGTAGAAGTTAGAGGGATAAAGACAAGGGCCATTCCACTAGACATGATCAAAAGAGATGGCATTACATGAGTTAGATATGCAGTATCTGGTGTGATTCGAGAAAGCATTAATAATCCAACACTTGCCGCGATTAAACCAGGAACCATGAGTGGTCGTGGGCCAAACTTTGGCAAAAGCGTTGATGCGATTCCAGCAAAAACAATAATTCCTGCAGTAAATGGCAAGAAAGCAAAACCAGATTTAAGCGGACTGTAACCAAGAATTACCTGCAGATATAGACCTAGAAATAGGAACATAGAGAAAAGTCCTGCTCCAACTACAAGTGATCCTAAGTACGAACCGCCACGGTTGCGTTCAGTTACGACACGTAAAGGCATGAGCGGGTTTTTCACTCGCATTTCAATTGCAACAAATAGTGCGAGCAATACAACTGCAGCAACTAGAAATACGATGGTATGAGAATCAGACCAGCCACTCGTGGCTGCCTGGTTAAAACCATAAGTGAGCGAGAACAAACCTGCAGTTGCTGTTAGTACACCAGGAATGTCATACGTGTTATCGCCCTGCGCCTTAGATTCATGCACAAAGCGGATGGCCAAGGCAGCTGCGATAATTGCAATTGGTGTATTTACGCCCAAGCACCAGCGCCAAGAGAAAAACTCAGTAAGCGTTCCACCCAGGATTAAGCCAATTGCCGCACCGCCTCCTGAGATTGCACCTATGACACCAAATGCTTTAGCGCGCTCAGCCGGGACAGTGAAAGTTACAGAGATGATTGCAAGGGCGGCGGGTGCAAGCAAAGCACCAAAAACGCCTTGAAGTGCACGCGCACCGAAAAGCATTCCCTGTGTAGTTGCAATTCCACCAAGTGCTGATGCCGCAGCAAAACCAATCAAACCAATTAGGAAGATTTTTTTGCGTCCCATGTAGTCGCCAATTCGCCCACCAAGAAGTAACAATGAGCCAAAAGCTAATGTGTATGCAGTGATAACCCATTGTTGATTCGCATCAGAGATTCCAAGATCGAGCTTTGCACTTGGAATCGCAATATTCATAATTGAGCTATCAAGAACAATCATCAACTGTGAAATCGCGACAACGAAAAGAGTTCGCCATCTAGTTGGATCTAGGCCTTCGGGGGTGGTTATTTCGGACTTATTTGACTGTGGCACGCAAAAGCTCCAATTTCTGATTCTATGATTTGTTATCAAGAGGGTAGAATTCTCTCATGTCGACTATGAAACCGCGCTCTGGCCTAGTTACTGATGGTTTAGAGCGAGCACCGGCCCGTGGAATGTTACGCGCAGTTGGAATGGGCGACGAAGATTGGGTAAAACCACAAATTGGAATCGTTTCTTCGTGGAATGAAATTACACCGTGCAATCTTTCACTTGATCGTTTAGCGAAAGCATCACGCCAAGGAGTTATAGATGCTGGTGGTTTTCCAATGCAGTTTGGAACTATTTCTGTCTCTGATGGAATTTCAATGGGCCACGAAGGTATGCACTTCTCGCTCGTTTCTAGAGAAGTAATTGCCGATTCAGTTGAAACTGTTATGCAGGCTGAACGTCTAGATGGCATGGTAACTTTTGCTGGTTGCGATAAATCACTTCCAGGAATGATGATGGCTGCAGCACGCATCGATGTTGCATCTGTATTTGTCTATGCCGGTTCAACTCTTCCAGGTCAGGTTGATGGAAAAGATGTCACAATCATTGATGCCTTTGAAGCTGTTGGTGCATGTGCACGTGGATTGATTTCCCAAGAGCGCGTTGATCAAATTGAACGAGCAATCTGTCCAGGTGAAGGTGCATGCGGAGGCATGTACACAGCAAACACAATGGCCGCAGTTGGTGAAGCCCTTGGTCTTTCCCTTCCTGGATCTGCCGCACCTCCAGCTGTTGATCGCCGACGTGATGCTTTTTCTGTTAAGTCTGGCGAAGCGGTTGTTAATTTAATTCGCTTAGGAATAACTACTCGCGATATTTTGACTAAAAAAGCTTTTGAAAATGCAATCACCACAGTTATGGCGCTAGGTGGATCGACTAACGCCGTATTGCACTTACTGGCAATTGCACATGAAGCAGACGTTGATCTAATCCTTGAAGATTTCAACCGAATTGGATCAAAAGTCCCATTGCTCGGAGATCTCAAGCCTTTTGGAAAATTCGTCATGAGCGATGTCGATCGTGTGGGTGGAATCCCGGTTGTTTTAAAGATTTTGTTAGATGCAGGTTTCTTGCATGGCGACGTTTTGACTGTTACAGGAAAAACTATGGCTGAAAACTTGGCCGATATAAATCCACCACTTCCTGATGGATCTGTTTTGCACCCTGTATCAACCCCACTTTCAACCGACGTTGGAATCACTATTCTTGGTGGAACCCTGGCTCCTGAT
>Ga0114966_10004147_pt1 | contig 12486 bp, 8 predicted proteins | sample M_130207_XF_Meta_FD_87029 | JGI IMG/M metagenome (GOLD analysis project Ga0114966, IMG submission 87029) | Freshwater microbial communities from Lake Montjoie, Canada to study carbon cycling - M_130207_XF_MetaG | ecosystem: Environmental > Aquatic > Freshwater > Lake | place: Lake Montjoie...
CCGCCATCTCTTTGAATATACAAATCCCGAACAGCACCAGCAGGAGTATATGCTTGAATTACAGCACCAGAACTAGTTTGTCCGCCTATGCGCAATTCCCCAACTGCACCTCCAATTTTTGTATGCCAAACATCCGCATTTTGATATACATGTAAATTGCTCTGAGGGCTGGTGGTACCAATACCTACATTACCAATAGAATTAATATACATCCTTTCATTATACCCCACATTATTATTCATATCAAGCACATTAACATCATTAAATGTTTGAAAACTTAGAGCAGGAGCACGCAATGTAATTTGATCGGCTCCTGCTGCATTGGCTGGATCATTGCCATGGAAGAGTATAAGTTCTGTTTTTTCCGCAGAGGCGCCTTGTCCCGCAGGTACAGTGCGAGAAGTAATAACAGGGGCTGGGTCGCCGTTAGGGGCAGGGAAAGTGTATAATAATGCTCTTGTGGTACCATTTACATCTAGTAAAGTTCCTGGTGTGCTGGTACCAATACCAATATTACCGCTACTGCTAATGCGTAATCGCTCCAAATTATTAGTAGCTAAAATAAAATCTTTTAAATCGCTGGTGCCAATAAAATTTTGACCGGCAGCAATGGCTGTGCCAATAGCGGAGCTGGAAGGGGTGGTGGCTGCATTGCCTGTAAGGGACCAGCCGCTGGTATTGTTTAATAAAAACGACCATGCGGGAGTAGTGCTGGTGCTGGTATTAAAATAAAACCCTTCGCCAAAGCCACCGGCATCGGTTTGGTAAACAGTAAGCCCTTGCGCTGCAGCGGATAGAGGATTAAAGCCCGTGGTACGTTGTGAAAATGTTACCCTGGGAATTAATAAACCTTTGTTGAAATTAGGGGCTGCATCAATGTCTAATAATGAAGCGGCATTAGGTGATAATCCTAATACATTAATACCTATATTTTGGGCAAAACCAAATTGAATTTGCAAAAAACACAGAAAAAATAAAGCGCCTACCGAAAAAGACTTCATGTTATGAAAAAATTAAAAGGTAATGCTATAATTTTGTTAATCTTATATATTAATAAAATAAAACAAATAAAATAAAATAAAGAAACAGCCTAATAAATATCCATTACACCAAATAAAGTAACAATTACATTAATTCTAATGCACTTATAAACTTCATGTATTAAACTTAAAACTTTTTCAAATTTATTAATTAATAAATAAAAATAATTTTTCTTGAAAGTTAGTGTTTATATATAAAAAAAGCAATTTTGTACTATAAAAAGAGGCTTTTGCTATCAAATATATAAAATAATATATTTTCTTAACGATAAATTATTTTAATTAAATGAAAAAAAAGAAGTTTATCAACAACCAAGTTTTAAATTAATAAGGCTATCTAAATAGCATTGCCAATAAGATAAATGATTTGATATTATTATTTTTATTCTGTTATTTTTACTTAGAAATACATGTTGTAAAAAAAGTAAATTTCAAAATGATTTTTCTTAACTTTGAAAAAAAATATTTAATAAAATTAAATTATTGTTTGTATCCTTTAGAATAATTTCAGCAAATTCAATTGAGTTAATAGCTAAAAAAAATACCATTAATAAAATCTAATATTATTATTAAAAAATGTCTGCAGATATTTTAAGTCAAAGTGATTACCTGGAAATTACAGGTGCCCGTGTACATAACCTTAAAAATATAGATGTTACAATACCCCGCGATCAGCTTATTGTTATAACAGGATTGAGTGGCAGTGGTAAATCATCTCTCGCTTTCGATACTATCTATGCAGAGGGGCAGAGACGTTACATGGAGAGCTTTTCGGCTTATGCTCGTCAATTTATGGGTAATATGGAACGTCCTGATGTGGATAAAATCACGGGCTTGAGTCCAGTAATTTCAATAGAGCAAAAAACAGTAAATAAAAACCCACGCTCTACAGTAGGAACAATTACAGAAATTTACGATTTTTTACGTTTACTTTTTGCTCGAGCATCAGATGCACACTCCTACGTAACAGGTGAAAAAATGGTGCGTTATTCTGATGAACAAATATTTAAACTTATTCAGGAAAAATATTTAGATAAAAAAATTTTATTACTTGCACCAATAGTAAAGGGCAGAAAAGGAAATTATCGTGAACTATTTGAACAAATAAAAAAATGGGGGTTTTCGCGAGTCCGTGTTGATGGTAAAATAATAGAATTAAGTAAACGAATTGACCTTGACCGTTATAAAGTTCATGATATAGAAATTGTTATCGACAGGTTAGAAGTAAACTCAGAATCAAATAATAGAATATGGGACTCTTTGCAATTAGCCATGAAACAAGGCAAAGGAATTATAATGGTGCAGCCATTTATTGTAGGTAGTTTTGAAGATGAATATGGAAAATTAGAGCATTTTAGTCGTCATTTAATGTGTCCTACATCCGGTATTTCTTATGATGAGCCTCAGCCAAATTTATTTTCCTTTAATTCCCCTTATGGAGCTTGCGATAAATGTAATGGATTAGGAGTAGTTTCAGAAATTGACCTTAATAAAATTATTCCCAATAAAAAATCAACTATTAAAAAGGGAGGAATTACTCCAATAGGTGTTTATAAACCAAGCTGGATTTTTAAGCAATTAGAAGCTATTGGTGAAAAATATGGATTTACATTAGATACCCCGCTGGAAGAAATATCGGAAGATGCTATTAATACACTCCTTTTTGGTTCTGATGAAATATTTAAAATAAAAAATTATACCGAAAGTTCATTAAATAGCTATAGCGTAGCATTTGAAGGCATTGCTAATTTTATTTCGAAACAAAATGACGAACAGAGCTCCCCTTCAACTGAAAAATGGGTGCAAGGCTTTATGAATAGCGTATCCTGCCCTAAATGCAATGCCACTAGATTAAAAAAAGAATCCTTACATTTTAAGCTGAATTCTAAAAATATTGCTGAATTATCTCAAATGGGGATAGTTGAGCTGAATGATTGGTTTAAAAATATAGAAAGCAGTTTAAGTGTAAAACAAAATATTATTGCCAAAGAAGTATTAAAGGAAATTCGCAGTCGGATTTTATTTTTAATTGATGTTGGATTGGACTATTTATCACTCAACAGAAGCGCCAAAAGTCTTTCGGGAGGTGAAGCGCAACGAATTCGACTAGCAACTCAAATTGGTTCAGAATTAGTAGGAGTATTATATATATTGGACGAGCCAAGCATTGGTTTGCACCAACGCGATAATATACGATTAATAAAAGCATTAAAAAATTTAAGAGATATAGGGAATTCAGTAATTGTGGTAGAACACGATAAAGAAATGATTTTAGCAGCCGACTATGTTATTGATATTGGCCCTTTCGCAGGGATTCACGGTGGAAAAATAATTGCACAAGGAACGCCAAAAGAAATATTGAAATTTAATACACTTACTGCCGAATATATAAATGGTATAAGGGCAATAAATATACCAGAAAAAAGAAGAAAAGGAAATGGTAAATCACTCATATTAAAGGGCGCTACGGGTAATAATTTAAAAAATATTTCGGTTGAATTTCCATTAGGAAAATTAATTTGTATCACTGGCGTTTCGGGCAGTGGGAAATCAACATTAATTAATGAAACACTGTATCCCATACTTAATAAATATTTTTATCGTGCCGAAAAAAAACCACTGCCATATAAATCTATCACAGGATTAGAACATATTGATAAAGTTATCGAGATAGATCAATCCCCTATTGGCAGAACACCACGAAGTAATCCTGCCACTTATACAACAGTATTTTCAGATATAAGGAATTTATATGCTGAAATACCAGAATCAAAAATACGAGCTTATAAACCAGGTAGATTTTCTTTCAATGTAAAGGGTGGACGCTGCGAAACATGTAAGGGCGCTGGATTACGAACAATAGAAATGAATTTTTTACCCGATGTGTATGTAAACTGTGAGACTTGCAATGGACAACGATATAATAAAGAGACATTAGAAATCAGATACAAAGGCAAATCAATAAGTGATGTATTGAATATGACAATTGAAATTGCTGTAGAATTTTTTTCAAGTATTCCATCCATTATCCAAAAAATAAAAAGTTTACATAATGTAGGACTAGGATATATAACCATTGGGCAGCAAAGTACCACCCTATCGGGAGGAGAAGCACAACGTGTAAAATTAGCCACCGAATTATCAAAAAAAGACACTGGAAATACTTTTTATATATTAGATGAACCAACTACAGGTTTACATTTTGAAGATGTTCGAGTTTTGCTTGAAGTATTAAATAAATTAGTAAATAGTGGCAATACAGTGTTAGTAATAGAACATAATATGGACATTATTAAAGTAGCCGATCATATCATTGATATTGGTTTAGAGGGCGGAAATGGCGGAGGCGAAATCCTTTGCTTTGGGACACCAGAAGAAATAATAAAGAACAAAATTAGTTATACAGCAAAATTTTTAAAAGAGGAGATTATCCAATCTAAAGAAGCTATATTGTAAGATTATACTGATAAAGCATAGTAGGAGATGTTAATTAAGATTGTTATATTTGTGAAATAGATAATAGAATAATTATTACATAAATACTTTTTAATTACCCGTAATTTATTTTTATATAATTAATAATTATGGGCAATATACACATGACAAACCAAGACGAAGATAAAATACGTAACGCTTTTGCCTCCAAAGATTGGAATGATATTAAAGCTGCAGATTCATGGCAGATTTTTAAAATCATGAGTGAATTTGTTGAAGGATTTGAAAAAATGAGTCGCATTGGGCCTTGTGTTTCTGTATTTGGTTCCGCACGCACTAGCATTGAAAACCCATATTATAAACTAGCGGAAGAAATTTCTTTCAAACTAACAAGGGAAGGTTATGGCGTTATCACTGGAGGTGGTCCCGGCATTATGGAGGCCGCTAACAAAGGAGCAAAAGCAGGCGGTGGCAAATCTGTGGGATTAAATATTGATTTACCATTCGAACAAAGTTCTAACCCTTTTATTGATAATGATAAAAATATCAATTTCGATTATTTCTTTGTGCGTAAAACCATGTTCTTAAAATATTCCCAAGGTTTTATTGCTATGCCCGGAGGATTTGGGACATTAGACGAATTATTTGAAGCTATTACTCTTGTGCAAACTAATAAAGTGGCACATTTCCCTATCATTTTAGTTGGAAAAAAATATTGGGAAGGATTATTAAATTGGATAAAAGAAACCATGTTATATGAAGAACATAATATTAGCGAAAAAGATTTAAATCTTTTTAAAATAGTGGAAACGGCTGATGAAGCTGTAGCAATTATTAATGAATTTTATTCTAAATATTTATTAAAACCTAATTTTTAAATATTTCTTAATTGGTAGGCACAGATTCATCGTTTTGATTGCTGTATGAATAAAAATACAGCATATATTTTTTTGCCTTTTTTTTCAATAAATAAAATATATTATTTGTGATATCTATTTTAAAAAATTAATAACAAAAACTTATAACGCAACGTTTTAAAAAATTACACAATGACAAAAATAAAATTTGGCACCGACGGCTGGAGAGCTATAATAGCAAAAGATTTTACAGTTGATAATGTTGCAAGAGTTTCTTTAGGAGCTTCTATTTGGTTAAAAGGAAATTTTGAAAAACCAACTGTAGTGGTAGGACACGATTGTCGTTTTGCCGGAGAACTATTTGCCGAAACAACAGCTAAAATTTTTGCTAATAATGGCATAAAGGTATACCTGGCAAAAGAATTTGTGTCAACACCGATGATATCATTAGGTGCAAAAAAATTAGGTACCTCCTTGGGAGTTATTATTACTGCATCACACAATCCACCATCTTATAATGGTTATAAACTTAAAGGAGGATTTGGTGGTCCTTTATTGTCAGATGATATCCAAAAAATTGAAGATATTATTCCTGAATTAAATTCAATTGACTTAGAAAAACTTTCTATAGCCGATTTTATAAAATCGGGTTTGATTGAGTATGTTGATTTGGAAACAATGTATGTAAATCATGTGGAGAAAAATTTTGATATGGATGCCATACGAAACACAAAAATGAATTTTGCTTATGATGCCATGTTTGGTTCCGGACAAAATGTAATGCGCAGGTTATTGCCGGATATTACTTTTCTGCATTGCGATTATAATCCAAGTTTTGAAGGACAAGCTCCTGAGCCAATTCACAAAAATTTGCAAGCTTTCTCTTCTTTAATTATTGAAAGTGGAGACATTGATTGTGGTTTAGCAACTGACGGAGATGCTGACAGGATAGGGTTGTATAATAGTAAAGGGGAATTTGTAGATTCACATCACATTATACTCTTACTTATTAATTATTTAGTAAAAGAAAAAAAATTCACTGGGAAAGTTGTTAACGCCTTTTCGGTAACGCCTCGAGTAAAAAAGATGTGCCTACATTATGGTTTAGAATACCAAGTTGTTAAAATTGGATTTAAACACATTGCAGGAATTATGCTTTTAGAAGATGTGTTACTTGGTGGTGAAGAAAGCGGAGGAATAGCCATAAAAGGTCATATCCCTGAAAGAGATGGCATTTGGATGGGCTTAACAATATGGGAATACATGGTTAAATCTGGTAAATCATTGGATGATTTAATTCAGGAAGTATATTTAATTGTTGGTAAATTTAAGTTTGAAAGAAGTGACATGCATCTGAAGGAAGAAGTGAAAATAGCAATTGTAGAAAATTGCAAAAACAATAATTACAATTCTTTCGGACCTTATAAAGTAGATCGCGTAGAAACAATAGACGGATGGAAATATTATTTTGAAAATGGTGATTGGTTGATGATAAGGGCCTCAGGGACAGAACCGGTATTGAGGAATTATGCTGAATCGGAAACCACTGAAAAAGCTTTTGATATTTTAAAAGCAGCAGAAAAAGCTCTTCTGGGTTAATAAAAGCAAATCGGAAAAAGAACTTATTTTTAAATCCACCAAAAATTTTTGGCCTCATTACCAATATAGATGGCTAGGATATTTTTTAAATTTCTCCATCAAAAGGTTTAATAAAATTAATATTCCTTTTCAAACCTTTAAATTTTGTTCTATTAACGGCAGAATTTTTAAAGACAATTTTAAATGTTTCAGCTGTTAATTCTTGCCAGTCATTATTTGTCATCTCTAATAACATTCCATTAGACTTTAGTTGGTCTTCATGATGTGGTTTCGAAAATTTATTCCATGGGCATACATCCTGGCATATATCACAGCCAAACATCCAATTATTAAACTTACCCTTTACCTCCTTAGGTATATTATCTTTTAGCTCAATTGTAAAGTAAGAAATACATTTACTACCATCTACTACATAGGGTTCAATTATAGCATCCGTAGGGCAAGCGTCAATACAGCGGGTACAAGTTCCACAATAATCTTTTATAGGCCCATCATATTCTAATTCAAGATCAATAATTAATTCGCAAATGAAGAAAAATGACCCACTATTTTTATTGATAAGATTGCTATTTTTCCCTACCCATCCCAAACCACTTTTTTTTGCCCAGGCTTTATCCATAACAGGCGCTGAATCTACAAATACACGACCATCCACATCACCTATTTTTTCATTTATAAATTCTAAAAGTTGTATTAATTTTTTTTTTATTACGGTATGATAATCTTCACCAAAAGCGTATTTGCTTATTTTAGGGGCAGTGTCATCTACTTGTTTTTCAGCAGGATAATAATTAAGCAACAATGAAATTACTGATTTTGCTCCTGGCACAAGTAATCGAGGATCTAATCGTTTATCAAAATGATTTTGCATGTAACTCATTTGCCCATGCATATTTTTGTTCAGCCAATTTTCAAGGCGTGGCGCTTCTTCTTCTAAAAAATCAGCTTTTGAAATACCGCAATAATCAAAACCCAAGCGTTTTGATTCTGATTTAATTAATTGCGTATAATTAGAGTTTTTCAAAAACATGCTTATATTTAGTGTCTGTCCATATAGTCCAGAGTCTGAACTATAATGGGAAGTTCTAAAAATTGCCTTTTTGTCGTTAGACTTCATTTTTAAAATGCTCATTTACCCAAGTAAGCTGCGCTTTTAAAAATTTGTCTGCCTAAAAAATTCTAATTTTTAGAACTCCCCTAATGTATGAGTTCGAGGCTTTCGTAGTTTTGAAAATCAGGAGTTTACATTGGTAAATGACTGGTTTTTAAAACAAGAATAACGAAGAAATCGGACATTATAGACAGACTCTATTTAAACAACAAAACGCCCACCAAAGGCAGACGTTTTGTAATAGTAAACAAATTATATTTATTTAGTAATGGTTGTATCGGCAGGAGCTGTTGCTGCGCTATCTACTACCACCTCGGCAGCAGCAGCTTCTTTTTCCGCTGCAATAACAGTTGGAGCAGTTTCAGCTTTTGGAGCTTCCGTTTCATGAGCCTTACCGCCCATACCAATCATACCCAATATTTTGTCTTTAAAAACAAAACCTGCCCCACCTAATAGAGCTAATATTAATAGAATAACAATTATTTTAACAACTTTCTTCTTTGATTTTGGTTTTACCTCTTTCACTTCTTCTAAAGACGATATATTTTCAGAGGTTTCTTCTGCCACTTTGGCTTCAGTTTTGATTTTTATTTTTTTTTCCGGCTTAACGGAAAAACCACTACCTAGCACATATTTATTATGTAAATGCTCCAGTACAACCTCTTCATCTCCTTTAAATTCAAAAGCTATACGCGATACCAGCCCAAGTTTTGATTTCTTATGATTCATAAAAAATTCCGTTAGTTTGGCTTCAAACTCTGAAGTATCCATCTTAACCTTTTGACTTATTTCATTTTTTACAATATTACTGTTTTCATTACCATGAGAGGATTCAAATTCTGAATGATCATTTTCAGAACTATCATTTATATTATCATTTGGTTTTTTGCTCATATTACTAATTATTAAAAATTAAGAAAATTTTTCCATTTTTTATAAAGAAACTAAAAACTATAAACTTTATATTTGCTAAAGATAAAAATATATTTCTAATTTTTATAATGCAAAAAATTAAAAAAATGTTTTTTAATAGATTTTATCAACATTTTAAGATTTATGTTAATAAATGGTGCTAACTAATCAAGAACGAAGAAGAAATAAATTGAAATTCATTATTATTTGATAGTATAAATCTATTCTGTATCAAAAAGACTTCCTTTTTGAGCACGCGGAATTTTTCCAAGATGTTTATAAGCTAACTCCGTAGCTTCCCTACCTCGGGGTGTGCGCATTAAGTAACCTTCCTGTATTAAAAAAGGTTCATACACTTCTTCTATGGTACCAGCTTCTTCACCCACAGCAGTAGAAATGGTAGTTAATCCAACAGGTCCGCCTTTAAATTTTTCAATTAAGGTTGAAATAATGCGAATATCCATTTCATCCAAGCCATTTTTGTCAACATTTAATGCTGAAAGGCTATGGTGTGCAATTTCAATATCAATAGAACCATTACCTTTTATTTGAGCGAAATCTCTGATACGTCGTAATAAAGCATTTGCAATACGAGGTGTACCTCTACTTCTTCGGGATATTTCGTGCGCCGCCTCATCAGTTATTGCAACATTTAATATACTTGCAGCCCTTACAATTATTTTTTTCAACAAGGAAGCGTTATAATAATTTAAACGAGAATTAATACCAAAACGAGCACGCAAGGGTGCCGTTAATAAGCCGCTGCGTGTGGTAGCACCAATAAGTGTAAAAGGGTTTAATTTAATTTGAACACTGCGTGCATTAGGACCGCTATCAATCATTATATCAATTTTATAATCCTCCATGGCAGAATATAAATATTCTTCTACTATTGGACTTAAACGATGAATTTCGTCAATAAACAAAACATCATATTCTTCCAGATTAGTTAATAATCCAGCTAAATCGCCTGGCTTGTCAAGAACAGGGCCTGAGGTAATTTTTATATTGACACCTAATTCTGATGCGATAATATTCGCTAGCGTAGTTTTACCCAAGCCCGGAGGACCATGCAATAGCACATGATCTAAGGCTTCACTGCGCAACTTGGCTGCCTGCACAAATATTTTTAAATTCTCTACTACCTCGTATTGACCTGTAAAATCGGAAAATTCTGCTGGGCGCAATACTTTTTCAAACTCTTTTTCTGTTGAGTTTAAATTTTCAGAATCGGGATTAATATTGGGATTCATTAATATGAAAATTTTATTATTAAAAATTAGTAATTACTTTTAATCATTTTTAATTATTATTTTTTTAGTTAACTGTTTTTGATCAATATTTAGTTTTACAAAATAAATACCTGATAAAAGTTCTGTTTTTTCAGATATTGAAAATTGGTAATCACCAGCAGTTAAATTTTCATTTAATAATGTTAAAATTTCTCTGCCTGTTAAGTCATATAATTTAAGATCTACCTTATGTTTACCGTCCATATTAAACGATATTACAGATTTATTATTTGCAGGATTTGGGTACACATTAAAATTAAATAAATCGGCATGCCCTTCATCAATTCCATTAGCCCCACCTAAATTTATATCATCAATATAAATATTATTGCCTCCATTGCTTGTAAAACGAAACATAATATAAAAATTGGTATTAAAAGAATATCCTGCAAGTGAAACTGAATGTTCAATCCACTGACTGGCATTAGGAGTAAAAGATGAATTTTGAACACCTGCTGTTGATAGAGCTGCTCCAGCTTTCGTATATCTTAATGTCCATGATAAGCCACAATTAGTAGATATTAAAACTTGTAATTTATCTGTATGCGCAGATGTTTTTTGAGCATGAGCCACTTTAAATGTAAAATTAAGATTGTTTGTGATAGCAGTCAAATTAATTGACGAACATATTAATTCATCAATATTTCCATCAGCATTTGAATTATTTACTATCCTCACTGATTTAGAACCCGATGCTGCTGCAGCACTTGTTTGCACCCAAGTATTAGCACCAGGCTCTTGGTTGCGTATATTCCAATTAGCGTTTGGAATAGAACTACCTTCAAAATCTTCAGAAAAAAAAGAAGCATTATGGCTTGCTGTAGAAGAATTGACTGTTACAAACCCTGTTTTGGATACTGTTGCCGAACCCGATCCATTTGACACAGTTAATCCTACATTATAAATCCCTCCCGTCAAATATTGAATTACCGGAACAGAATCTGTTGATGTAGCGGGGGTTCCACCTTGAAAAGTCCAGTTCCACGAAGTTGGCACACCATTCCAAGCTAAATCATTAAATGTTAAAGAATTTCCTTGACAAACAGTATTATTTATATTATTGGATTTAAAATCAGATTTACATAAAACAGCAGGTAAACTAATTCCTGTAGCTATAAGATTGGCTGTTGTCCACAAACTACTCCTTTGTCCAGCGGAGCTTGTTAATGCATTGCGCATACGTGTTTTTTGTCCTTCTGTATACATCGTTGAGCAGTAGGCATATTCCATATAATTTTGAATATTGTCCAGTGGACTACTACAGGTAGCACCTGAAAGGTTACAGCTTGTCCAGCCCTTTGTAGGAGGCGTGTCGCTTACATCATCGGTTCCTAAACAATCAACCCCTGGGTCATTCGTATAACCCCATGTATGCAAAAGATTGAGATAATGCCCTACTTCATGTGTTAAGGCTGTTGACCTCACAACACTTCCTGTACCAATACTACCAACATATTGCGACAGTATTATTATTCCGTCCACATCAGGAAATGCGGTTCCAGGTAAATAAGCATATCCGGCAGCTCCCGATTCAATAAGTTTCACTACCCAAATATTCAAATAATCACTTGGCCATGGATTTAATTTGGAGTCATCGTCCCCAATATTGGTTTCGGAGGAATAAATTCTATCAATACCATTAGTACATATACCATTAGGATCCTTTTGTGCCAACTGAAATTCAATTTCACTATCGGCAGCTATGGATTGAAAAGCACTTACAGTATTTGAGGCTGATGAATTTTGTTTCCGAAAAGCTTCATTTAAAATACGCATGGCATCAAAAATTTGGTTATCCGAAATATTTTCTGAGCCCGCTTGGTGAATAATATGAAAAACAACAGGTATTGTATAAATAGGGAGCAGTTTTTTTTCACTGTTATTGTTATAATTTTTTGCATAATCTTGTTGATCCTTTAGTGCAAGTTCTGCTTTACGCTTGATGAATTCTTGCTTTAATTGAGGATTAGCGTCCATCATTTTCTGATGTGCTTGTTGGCTGCCACAGTGAAAATAATCTTCTTGCGAATAACTAGTAAGATTAATTAAACAAATTATGGATAAAAATAAAAGTATTATGTGTATTTTTTTCATGACTTTGATAATTAGTGAAATTTTCGAAATAAATCCGCAAATTAAATGGTTCAAAAGCTGTGTGTTTTTCTTTTGTCTTGATACCCTTCGGCAAAAGCTCAGGGCAGGCTCCAGAAACAAAAAATCAAGAACAAAAAATTCCTCCC
>Ga0114966_10004148_pt1 | contig 12484 bp, 9 predicted proteins | sample M_130207_XF_Meta_FD_87029 | JGI IMG/M metagenome (GOLD analysis project Ga0114966, IMG submission 87029) | Freshwater microbial communities from Lake Montjoie, Canada to study carbon cycling - M_130207_XF_MetaG | ecosystem: Environmental > Aquatic > Freshwater > Lake | place: Lake Montjoie...
CGCGCGTCGTTCATCTGATCGAGCGGCGCGACATCAAACGCTTGCCGTCGAACGAGAGCCGCGCGGACGTTGTTGCCGTCCAGACGCAGCCGCTTCGCCCGTCGGACGTAGGCCGCATAGGCGCGCGGCGAACGGGACGAGAGATTGAGCTGCGACCGTTCCAGCAACGATTCGACCGCATCGGCGGGGCCTGTCGCGACGGGAGCGACCGCAGTCAGTGACCGCTCATGGGGACGAGTCGCCTCCAACAAAGCAACCGCATCGCAGTCGGGGCCGATCAGCCGCAGTACGGCCTCTTCATCCGAGAGCGCGGGAAAATAGAGCGGCAACAGCGCGGGGGCGAATGCCCGCAACTCGTGCCAGACCGCGACGAACTCGGCATAGACCAGACGCGGATCGTCGGGTCGCACCAGCATCTGTTCGGCCCGCAGCACGGATCGAATCTCATCGAACTGCGTCTGACCGAGGGCATCAATGCGCCGCCGTAACTCGGACGAGGGCATCCGGTCGGTCGTCGTCTTCGGCCCCAACTCGAAATCAATGCGCGCGTGAAACAACAGCCGCCAGTAGTACCGCAACAAGTCCTCGCGGGAGAACTTCGACAGTTGGTCTTCTTCTGGCCGCGCGATCAGGATCAAGCGTTGCGGCAACGGCGTGTCGGCATCGACCCCCAATTCGTCCCGCGCAACGAGCCACAGCAAACGGTCGCGATCAATCACACACGACTTGCGATGCGGAGGCGGAACCCACGGACTGGCGATTTCCAACTCGTTCTGCCAGACGCGGCGCACGACGCGCGGCAGCACGAAGAACGCTCCTGGCTCACGCTCCCGACAAAGTTGCTCAACTTCGGCCACCCATTGCGCGGTGTGAGTCCCGGCGGTGGGCAATGCGTTCGAGTTCGGCGGCGATATCTGTGGCGACACAGTCGGGCCAGCGTGCGAGTTCGCCGCCGATGAGCCTTCCAAACCAGTGGCATTCGTCTCCGTCACGTCATCCACATCCTGCAAGCGGTTCAGTCCCAGCGCGGATCGGAGATTACCGACCGAGACATCGAGACGCCAGCAGCACACGAACGAGATCAGCGTTCGTTGTTTGAGCGATTACTCATTCTGGCCGGATCGTTCGGCCAAGCGATCCGGCCAGATCGGCTACTTCGCTTCCAGCTTGTCGGCCTGCTCTTTGGCGGTGGCCAGCTCGCCCTTGCTGTCCTTGAGGTAGCCTTCGTTGGTGGTGCTCTTGATCGCGGCTTCGAGGTGTTCGATGGCGAGGGTGGGTTCGCCCGTTTCGAGGAAGACCTGGCCCAAGGCTCGATGGCAGAAGTGGAGCAGTTGTTCGCCGCGCAGCGCGGGATCGGCGGCGGCGGAAGCCTTGGCGGCTTCGGGGGCACGCGGCTTGTCCTTCGCTTTGATCCAGGCTTGGGCCGCTTCCTTCCAGTGCCACGCGGCTAGGTTTTTGTCGAGCGGGGCGATCTTCTCAAACAGTTCGGCTCCCTCCTTCAACTTGCTCTGCTTGACGTACTGCCACCTGCTGCTGCGTCTGGCCCGACAAGTAATGCAGCACAATCGGCTGACGGTACTTGGCGGGGAGGGCGTTCAGTTCCTCGTCGATCAACTGCCGATCATGCGACTCGGTCAGCTTGCCGAGAACATCTGGTTCGAGGAGCGGCAGCGGTTCGACCAGACCGGTCTCGCGCCGTCGGACCTTGCGCCGCGCGACCAGCATCGCCAGCCGACACGTCACTCCGTACAGCCAGTTCGTCAACGACGCCTGCTTGCGAATCGACTTCGCATCGCGGGCGAGAACCAGAAACGTGGCCTGAAACACGTCTTCCACATCATGGGCATTCCGCAGCACGCGGCGGCTGACTCCCAAGACCAGACCACAGTGACGCCGTACCAATTCCGCAAACGCGGCCTCATTCCGCTGAACGGCAAACAACGACAACAACTCAGCGTCGGCTTGAGTCGCCCGGCCGCATTCTGTTTCGCTTTGGTGAGGCTGCGTGTTCATTGTGGTGCCAGTATAGTTGCCGATGGCGAACGCTTCGGGCGTGAAATCTTTTAGGAATCGAGTTGAGTCTGGAGCGAGTTTCAAAACTAGCCCGACGCGCAAGCGAGGGCTTCACCGTCATCGAATGTCCAGCCCTCGCTTGCGCGTCGGGCTAGTTCTACGAGGCGCAAATAAGTTTTGAAATGTGTTCTTAGGCAGACGCCGCCCCGCTCGCCCTGTTGAGAACATGCCTCTTTCCGCTGGTCTGACTTTGTTGTGAGGTGGCCGATGTTTCGTTGTGTTCGTTGGAACAGTGTGTGGTCTGTGGTGGCGATGGGACTCGTCGCAGTTGACGCGGCGAGTGTGTTTGGTCAGGCGGCCGAACAACCTCGCACGCCCGTTTCGTTTCAGCAGCAGGTGCGACCGCTGTTGTCGAACACCTGCTTTCGCTGTCACGGTCCCGATGAACATGAGCGACAGGCGGGGTTGAGGCTCGATCGGCGCGAGTCGGCTGTGTCGAAGCTTGAGTCCGGCAAGACGGCCATCTCGCCGGGGAAACTCGACGCGAGTGAGATCGTGCGGCGGATCAACTCGACCGATCCCAACGTGATGATGCCGCCGCCATCGCTCAACAAACCGCTGAGTTCTGCCGACAAGCAGGCGCTCACCGCGTGGATCGAACAGGGGGCCGAGTACCGCGAACACTGGTCGTTCGTCGCACCGACTCGACCCGCGCGGCCGATCGTGAAGCTCGCGAGTTGGCCGAAGAATGAGATCGACCATTTCATCCTCGCGAAGCTGGAACGAGAGGGCCTTGCGCCGTCGCCCGCTGCGGACAAGATCACGCTCATCCGACGAGTCACTCTCGATCTGACCGGCCTCCCGCCGACGCTCGCCGAGGTCGATGCGTTCCTCGCCGACACGAGTCCGCAGGCTTACGAGAACGTCGTCGATCGCTTGCTCAAGTCGCGACGGTTCGGTGAACGGATGGCCGTCGATTGGCTCGACGCGGCCCGCTTCGCCGACACGCATGGGTTTCATATCGACTCGGGCCGCGACATGACGCGTTGGCGCGACTGGGTGATCGAAGCTTACAACTCGAACCTGCCGTTCGATCAGTTCACCATCCAGCAACTGGCGGGAGACCTCCTCCCCGAAGCGGCTTCGCCGGAACAAACCATCTCGCAGCGCATCGCCAGCGGGTTCAATCGCAACCACATGATCAACTTCGAGGGAGGAGCGATCCCCGCCGAGTACCACAACGCGTACATCGTCGATCGCGTCAGCACGACCTCGACAGTGTGGCTCGGTCTGTCGGTCGCCTGTGCCCAATGTCACGACCACAAGTACGACCCGATCACGCAACGCGACTTCTATTCGCTCTACGCCTTCTTCCATAACGTCCCCGAGAACGGTCTCGACGGCTCGAAAGGGAACGCGGCCCCACTGTTGAAGACGCCATCGCTCGAACAGCAATCCAAACTGAACGAACTCCGTGCGGGGATCGCCTCGCTGGAGAAGCAGCTCGCCGCGACGGGGCCGGAACTTGTCGAAGCACAACGCCAATGGGAGACGGCTGCGAAGTCCGAGCAACCCGTCGCTTGGACGACACTCAAGCCCGAGTCGCTGCGTGCGGCAGGCGGCTCGACGTTGAAGCAACTTGAAGACGGCACGATCATCGCAACGGGAGAGAACCCCGCGGCCGAGACCTACACGATCATGGCGTCCGTCGAGGGCACGATCACGGCGGTGAGACTCGAAGTCCTGCCAGATGACTCGCTTGCGGGCAAAGGTCCGGGGCGGAGCATCAACGGCAACTTCGTCATGACGAACGTCACGGTTGGGCTCGGCCCGAGCGATGACCGACGGAAGCCGCGTCCGCAGAAGATCGAACGAGCGTCGGCCGACTTCAGCCAAGAGACGTATCCCATCGCGCACGTCCTCGACACGAACGACCGCACGGGTTGGGCCATTCATCCTGAAGTCGGTAAGCCGCATCACGCGATCTTCGAGTTGGCCGAGCCAATCCGGCTGCGAGGCGAACCCGCGCCACTCACGATCACGCTGGCCTTCAACTCGACGTTCGCTCAGCACCAGCTGGGCCGCTTCCGAGTGTCGATCACGTCGGCCGCGAACCCGCACGACAAACCCAAGCTGCCCGAGAACATCACCACGGCCGTCAACGCGACCGACCGAACGGAAGCACAGCAACAAGAGTTGGCCAAATACTTCCGCGAAGAGGTGCAGGGCAAGAAGCTCAGCGAAACGATTGCGGCTCGAAAGAAGGATGCCGATGAGTTCGAGCGGACGATCCCGACGACGATGGTCATGCAGGAGATGGCCACTCCGCGCGACACCTTCATTCTGATGCGCGGTCAGTACGACAAAAAGGGTGACAAAGTGACCGCCGCCACGCCGTCGTTCCTCCCGCCGCTCGCCGAAGGTCTCCCCGCCAATCGGCTCGGCCTCGCGAAGTGGCTCGTGGACCAACGCCATCCGTTGACGAGTCGCGTCCTCGTCAATCGTTACTGGCAAATGTTTTTTGGTTTGGGCCTCGTCAAGACGAGCGAAGACTTCGGCTCACAAGGCGAACAGCCGAGTCATGCCGAGTTGCTCGATTGGCTGGCGGTCGAGTTCCGGGGCGAGCCGAGAACGGAGAGTCCAGAAACAAGAGCCAAACCCGATTCTGGTTCGGCGTCTTCCTCTGGCTCTCAACCAGCTTGGGATACCAAGCACCTGATCCGCCTCCTCGTGACCTCGGCCACGTACCAGCAAGCGTCTCGCGTGACACCCGATCTGCGCGGGCGCGATCCTGAAAACCGACTGCTCGCACGCGGCGGTCGCTTCCGCTTGCAGGCCGAGTTCGTGCGCGATCAGGCTCTCGCGATCAGCGGCCTGCTCGACCCGCGCATTGGTGGCGCGAGTGTCTCGCCGTACCAACCGGTTGGTATTTGGGAGGAACTCGCGTCACGCCAGGACGGCTATCAATGGACGGCTCAGTCGTACAAGCAAAGTACCGGCGCGGACCTCTATCGCCGCACGATGTACACGTTTTGGAAACGGACCGCGCCGCCGCCCACGCTCGCCACGTTCGATGCTCCCGACCGTGAGACCTGCACCGTCCGACGCGCTCGCACCAACACGCCGCTTCAAGCGCTGATCCTGCTCAACGACCCGACCTACGTCGAAGCGTCTCGCAAGTTCGCCGAACGCATCCTGCAAGAGGGCGGAACGTCGCTCGATGACCGCCTGACGTTCGCCTTCCGCCACGTCGTCGCCCGCCCACCGTCACCGCGCGAACGGACGTTGCTCAAGCAACTCGTGACCGAACAACTGGCCGACTACTCAGCACACGGCGACAAAGCGGAAGCTCTGCTGAAGGTCGGTGAGTCCCCGCGCGAGACGAAACTCAACCCGAATGAACTCGCCGCCTGGACCATCTGCGCCAGCACGCTGCTCAACCTAGATGAGTCACTCACGCGGAACTGACGACGAATTGAGCGGGTTGAGTGAGAGGGCTAAAGACAAACGGGCCGCGCGAATTGAGGGGGGCGCGAATGAAGACCAAGGATTCGTGCATCAAACACTGTGAACTGAGTGGGTGCCACGGTCATGGAGTCTTCGACGTGGCCGTGAGGCGATGGACACACTTTGGCCACTCGCACGGCCACGTCGAAGACTCCATGACCGTGGCACCCACAACTGAGATTCGGAGCCAGAAACTAATCCGCCAGCTCCGTTGGCGAAGACAACCGCAAAGACTGAAAAGAGCGTTCTTCATGCTTCATTCGCGCTCTCCTCAATTCGCGCGACATCCCGACCCGCTTCTCTGTACCACTGCCCGACTTCGATGAGATTGAGACTTCCACTTTACGGCCATGCGACCAATGCCAATCCCTGCTGAACCTCATTCGTCCCACCACGCTCTCACCGAGGAACCACTCTCCGCAGCGCGTTGGCGCGGCGTGTTCCACGTTTTGCGTCCGTTCCTCGCGCTGGTCACGGTGATGATGTTGTTCTGTGTCGCGGACCAAGCGATCAACGGTGACAAGGCGACGTTTCACACGGCTCGCAGCATGAGAACCGTCGCGGCGCAGACGGCTACGGTGGCGGTCGCGGCCCTCGGGATGACGGTCATCATCATCGCGGGGGGAATCGACTTGTCGGTCGGAATGGCCATCGCACTCTGCGCGACGGTGCTGGCGTGGAGTCTGAAGGAAGATGTCGCACTGCTGCTGGTTCACGGAGACAACGTGGCCGGAGCGACGCAACGGTTGAAGTCGGCTCAAACAGAGTTGGGGCGTTCGCCCACAGACGTTGATTTGCAGAGCGTGGTCGAACGTCGAACAGGTCATCTCGAACGAGTGCAGTTGGCGTCGAGAACGTGGACCCCGTGGACCCCGTGGCTGGCGCTGCTGCTGACGCTCGGCTGCGGCTCGATGTGCGGACTGCTGAACGGCGCGCTGGTCAGTTATCTCGGGCTGGTGCCGTTTATCGTGACGCTCGGCACGATGCAGGTGTACCTCGGGATCGCGAAGAAGGTGGCGGCCGAGACGACCGTTCGGCCCGACACCGCCACGCAGGTTCCCGCTTGGTTCGGCGATCTGCTCAGCGTGCGGCCTCAGGCGTTGTGGCTCGGTCTGCCGAGCGGCGTCTGGTTCACGCTGGTTCTCGCAGGACTGCTCGCTGCCGTGCTGCATTACACGGTCTTCGGTCGGTACGTGTTTGCTCTCGGCTCGAACGAAGCGACCGCGCGGCTGTGTGGCATCAACGTGCGTTGGAACAAGATCGCAGTCTATGCGCTGAGCGGCGTGTTCGTCGGGATCGCCGGTCTGTTTCAGTTCTCGCGCCTGACCGTCGGCAACCCGACTTCCGGAGCCGGTCTGGAATTGAAGGTGATCGCGTCGGTCGTCATCGGCGGCGGCAGCTTGAGTGGTGGGCGAGGCTCCGTCCTCGGGACGCTCACCGGCGCGCTCATCATGTCGGTCATCACGAGCGGCTGCACGGCCCTCGGTCTCACGAACCCGATCCAAGACCTGATCCTCGGCATCATCATCGTCGCCGCCGTGACGCTGGATCAGTTGCGACAACGCAAGCAGGCCGTGTAGAAATGGCACAAATTAACTTCCCGTGAGCGGCTGGGCGCTAGCCGCCGGTTCTTTGCTTGGAAACACAACTCCGTTCACCGGCGGCTAGCGCCTTGCCGCTCACTCACCGAATCACAGTCACACCGGGAAGTTAATTCGAGCCAGTTCCTTACGCCCGTTATGCCGTTTCACCTATCGTCAAACGAGGCAAAGAAGCAAGGCCGTCCCGCCCGCACGTTGAAAAATCTCTTTTCATGGAAGCCCGTCTAATGGATGTCATTTACCGTTACGATCCGTTTGCTCCGATCACAGCGCGACAGATTCCGGATGCCAAGGCGGCGTTGAACGCGCTTGTTGAGGGAAACGATCGGTTCAGACAACTCGTGCATCGTATGCAGGAGCGGACGCTCGGGGGCGATGCCGGTGAGCCGATTGTGATTCCGATCAGCCCCATGACTTCGGGGTTGCCGCTGTTTCCGGGAGCCATGCCGACGCAGGCTCCGTTCGCGGTGGTGCTCGGTTGTTCGGATGCGCGGGTGCCGACTGAGGCGGTGTTCGATCAGTCGTTCAATAACCTGTTCGTGCTACGCATCGCGGGAAATGTGCTCGGGTCGGAGTGCCTCGGCTCGCTGCACTATGCGTTGGCGCATATGAAGGACAGCTTGAAGCTGATCGTGGTCCTGGGGCACTCGAAGTGCGGGGCGGTGACGGCGGCGGTGGATACTCACCTGTCGCCCGATGCCTACGTGAACACTGCCAGCACGTTTGCCCTGAGATCGCTGGTCGATCAAATCCAGATCGCCGTCCGCGGGTCCTTGCAGGCGTTCGAAAAGTACGTGGGGGCCGCGTTGCCGGATCAGACGATGTACCGTTCGGTGCTGGTCGGGATCACGGCCTACGTGAACGCGGCGGTCTCGGCGTTTGAGTTGCAACGCGAACTGAAGCTGCGTTCGGCAGACGGTCCAAAGGTGGTGTTTGGCATTTACGATTTCGAGTCGCTCCGCGTGCAGAGCAGCCCGGATCTCACTCCCGAAACACCTCGCCTCCGCCCCGCCCCCCGCAACGCGGAAGAACTCGCTCAATACGCCACCGAAGTCGTCGAGGCTCTGATGTCGCTGGGAGACGACGAACGCGAGGCGGGTTACATGCTGACCATGCGCGCCTGACACAAGTCGAGCGGCGAGGTGGCTCAGCTTGCTTCAAGCTGGGTGCGCAGCACAAGAAACCCCTGTACGCACGTGGAACGAGAATGAGCGTTTCACGTTCACAGAACGTCAACTCAAAGTTTCTTGTGCTGACGCGAAACATTGATCGCACGCACGTCGTTGGCGTAGCGGCTAAGCGTGGCGACGAACGACAGAAGGGGTGTCTCGTGTCCGACCTTAGTTGTTCCCGAACGCCGACTCTTCACGATCGGGCATTCCAATCACACGGATGAGCATTTTCTCGGGCTGTTGCGTCAGCACGAGATCGACGTCTTGGTCGATGTCCGGACTCAGCCCTATTTGCCGTCCAGCCCGCAGTTCAACCGTGCGGCGTGGGCGAGGCCACCTGCGTTCGCTTCTGCGCGCCGGTAGAACGTGGCCAGCTAAACAGAAACCCCACCCCCCAAACAATGACCACCGCCAATTGGATTGACCTCATCGAATGACGCTGTTGAAAATATTTGTTCCGGAGAATGCGTACCATCATGTGTTTGAGCCTCTACCTGGAGGGGTCAAGCTTATTACCGCCCCGGAACCGGATGTGGAACTCGCTGTCTTTGGCATGCATCACGTACCCAAACTGCGAGCGTTTATTGATTCCCTGCCGCGGCTGCAAGCTGTGCAGTCGCTGAATGCAGGAGTGGATTGGTTGCTTCCAGAATTGCCAGAGAGTGTGGCAGTTTACAACGCGAGCGGAGTGCACGATGCCGCCGTTTCAGAGTGGGTGGTGGCGGTGTTGTTGGCAATGCGCCGGCGTCTGCCGGACATGTTGGAACTCCAGCGGCGTGGTGAGTGGGACGTGAACTTGAATGATGTCACAGCCACGGGCCCATCGTCCGTCGGGCCCGTCGATACGTTCGAGGGGGGCACTGTGTTGATTCTTGGATATGGTTCGATTGGGCGAGCAGTCGCTTCTCGGCTTGCGCCTTTCGGCATTCGCGTCGTTGGAATTGCTCGTCACCAGCGGCCGGACGCCGAGACGATGGAAGCCCTGCCCAAACACTTGGCCGAGGCGGACGCCGTGGTCCTGCTGCTTCCACTTACTGCGGAGACCGAGCATATCGTCGATGCCGATTTTCTCGCGAGAATGAAACCCGGTTCGATCCTCGTGAACGCGTCGCGCGGCCGGTTGGTTGATACCGCGGCACTGCTGGCGGCGCTCCACCAGCGACGAATCCGGGCGGCTCTGGACGTGACCGACCCCGAACCGCTTCCACTCGGTCATCCTCTTTGGCAGGCGCCCAACCTTATGATCACACCCCACGTGGCTGGGGCGGTAATGAGTTGGCGGCTGCGCGCTTATCGTTTGGCCAGCGAGCAGTTGCGATGTTATGTCGCGGGCACGCCGCTGCGGAACTTGGTTTCGAGGCAGGCAAAAAATGCATTACACGGGAACGACATCGAATGAGTCCTCAAGAACAAACCTTTGTGAAACATCCACTGGCGGCTTTCTCTGACGCGCTGGATGCGGGCAGCATACGCATCGTTGATCTCACGCACGCGCTGTCGCCCGCTTTTCCAACCTTGGCGTTGCCTCCTCAGTTTGGTCAGGTCTGGCCTTTCAAGCTGGAGAACATTTCCAGATATGACCAAGCTGGACCGGGTTGGTATTGGAATAACTTTTCGTGCGGCGAGCACACAGGCACCCACTTCGACGCGCCTGCTCACTGGATCACAGGCAAGGACCACCCCAGCAACACCGTGGACACAATCGAGTGCAAGAGCTTTGTTGCCCCGGCGGCAGTGGTGGATGCCAGCGGCGAGGTGGCAGCAAATCCGGATTGGCTATTGACCGTCGAGTTCCTCGAAGAATGGGAAGCCAGGAATGGGCGAATTCAAGCCGGAGCATGGCTTGTGTTCCGTACCGACTGGTCCAAACGCATCAGCGACCCGTCTTCCTTCCTAAACTTGCAGGAAGATGGAGCCCATACTCCGGGGCCGACGCAAGCTGCGGTGGAATGGCTGATCCACAATCGTAATATTCATGGTTTTGCTGTGGAGACGATCAACACGGACGCGGGGCAGTCTTATCAGTGGCCGGTTCCATATCCCTGTCATACCCTGATGCACGGCGCCAACCGGTATGGTCTACAATGCCTGAAGAATCTGGACCAATTGCCCCCAACCGGCACCTTGATCTTTTCGGCACCTCTGAAGATCGAGGGAGGTTCAGGAAGTCCTCTGCGGGTGCTCGCACTTGTGCCGAACTGAGCAGCATGATTCACACTGACTCGCCGCAGAGTCTTAAGTCCTCAGCACCGGCGATCAGCTGGGCGCTACACTTTCTGACCACCGGTGCTGGCAACTCCGTCGCCGGTTCATATACATAAGTCGTTTTATCGCCGGTTCTACGCAGCCTGCCGCAAGGGAAATCGCAGCAATGCCAGAAGAATATAATGATATTACCCGTCGTTCCGCACTTAAGCGTGCCGCAGTCGGCGGTGTTGGTCTCGTAGCTGGCGGATCAATTCTTGTGGGTAGTGGAAGCGATACGGCAAGCGGTGCAGTCGAACGAGTCGAAGCAACGGATGAATGGTTTTCGCAGCGTGCTTATTGCCTCAGCGGCAACAAGGTGCTGAGGACGAGTAAGGGCAGTGCTCTTTTCACAACAACCTACGCTCGCCAGATTTATCGTCCTCGATCGGCCCAAGAGATTGCCGACCTGATCAAATCATCATCATCGACAATTCCAATTGCCTGCGTCTGTGGTGGTCACGAATCTTCAAACGCGGCCATGTTTGCCAGCAGCGAAGCCCTCGTTTTGGATTTGGTGCATCTCAAATCGATCGAGTTTCATCGGGACAATGAAAGCGCGCTGGTCACGGTGGGTGCTGGTGTCGTCTTTCGTGAACTGGTGGAAGCCGTCAAAGCCCGTCAAGGCGCCTTGCCGGTGGGAACGGGGCCGGGTGTTGGTGTGGTTGGCTACATCGTCAACGGGGGATTGAGTGGTTACTTTTCGCGACGGCTGGGATTGTTAGGACAGCGAGTGGTCAAGTTGACGATGGTGTCAGCGTCGGGCGACATCCACGAACTCACTCCTGAGGATGAGCTTTTCACTGCCATGATGGGAGCCGGTAGTGCGTTGGGCATTGTTGTCGATGTGACGATTCGTATGGAACATGAGAGCATCCTCCAGAGCGCAGAGCAAAGAGTTGTCACTTTTGAAACACGAGAACAGGCGGTGGAGTTTTCAAGAGGTGTGCTCCGTATTCAGAGAGATCACGTACTTACCAACGAATCCGTCTCAATGGAGTTGGTGGTGACGGGGACGAAAGCTCTGGTCGCGACGGTTATCTTTTACGATTCCTTTCAAGGAAGCACCGCGGAGTTCGTCAAGCCTCTGGAGAATCTCGCTGCCAACTTAAAACTTCCGATCGTCATGAAATCCCACTGGACCTCTTGGTACGAGGCGGCGGCCGCCTTGTGGCCTGTCATCGCCGGAATAAAGGGCAATCCGCTTGCAATGCTTCAACACTGCATGGGAACCACAGGTATACCGGATGACAAAATAATTGACTTTATCTGCGACACGGTGGTTGCCCAAGCTCCGCTGGACGAGGCTGAGTTTTCGATCGTGGAAATTCGGACGCTGGGAGGCGCGGCTCTGTCGAAGGCAAAGGTTCCCAGTGGAAATTGTCATCACCAGTTCTTTGTCGATCTCATCACCCTTTACGACGCCAAGCACAAGACCGTCGATGAGCGACAGGTCATTGCCGATCTCACCAAGCGGCTCGTTGACAAGGCACGAGACGTAGACGGCTTGTCAGTCGACTTTAGCGGGACGCATTCGCAGCCCGACGATGTGGGCTCTTCTGCCTCAGCGTCCATGATCTTTGGGACGGAGGCCATGGCGGAAGCAATCAAGGCACTTAAGAAGAAGGTCGATCCAAACAATCGCTTCAGATTCCACCCGTTCGCGAAACTCCTCTGATTCCCTCGCAGCCCGTGGTGAAAGGCGGTTGTCAGAGTTCGAGTCGGCGATGGACCGGCAACTCAGGCGAGGGTCGCTGCCGGTCGTGTCCAGTGGATTGCTGCCGGTCGAGGCTGCAGAAATGTTGTTGCGGCGGACCAACAGCGTCAGCCGGCGCGAGAGAGGGCCGCTGACTCCAACGGCCGACGAGACTGGTCCACCAACCCCGCACTCCCCTCGGCCGCGTAACGCGACAGCCACTTGTAACCCGTCTTCCGGCTCACCCCGAA
>Ga0114966_10004150_pt1 | contig 12483 bp, 13 predicted proteins | sample M_130207_XF_Meta_FD_87029 | JGI IMG/M metagenome (GOLD analysis project Ga0114966, IMG submission 87029) | Freshwater microbial communities from Lake Montjoie, Canada to study carbon cycling - M_130207_XF_MetaG | ecosystem: Environmental > Aquatic > Freshwater > Lake | place: Lake Montjoie...
AAATGCACAACTAATCGAACGCGGACGTAACCGCGCCGATTTCGTTGTTGCTATTGATTAACTGCGCAGAGCTGCAGCTAGTGAGCGGAAATCTTCAACCAAGATGTCGATCTCTTTCTGTCCATGCGCCAAACTAATTAGCCACTGCTCATCTAAGCCCGGAGGCGTAATGATGCCGCGGTTAAGCGACCAGAGCCAAGAAAGTTCTGCCACTACAAAGTCAGTTGCCTTGTAGTCACGGTAGTTGCGAACTGGAGTTGTGGACCAAGTAATACAGCCCTTAACGCCAAAACCAACGGTATGTGCTGGAAGTTGGTACTCATCAATTATTTCAGCAATCCGCTCTAGCGCTTGTTGGTTTAGCGCTTCTGCAGCGGCCAATGTTTCTGCCGTACAAATTTTATCCACGGCGCGAATACCAGCCATTGCTAATGGATTTCCGTTAAATGTACCGAAGTGAGCCATTTTGCCGTTTACAACATAATCCATGTACTTCTGCTTGCCACCGAATGCAGCAAGTGTTAGTCCGCCACCAATTGATTTAGCAAGAGTAATTAAATCTGGCTGTACGCCAAGTCTTTGTGCTGCGCCTTGATGACCTGCGGTAAGACCAGTCTTTACTTCATCAAAGATTAAAATAATTCCGTATTGATCGCAGAGTTCACGAACGCGCTCTAGATAACCAGCATCTGGCAGAACAATTCCGATATTTTCCAGAACTGGCTCAACAATGAAGCAGGCAATCGTTTTTGAGTGCTTTTCAAAGATCGCTTCTAGTGATTCAGGGTTGTTGTAGGGAACTACAAAAACATTTCCAGTTATGAGATTTGAATCGATTGCCGGAGTTGGGAAATCTTCGTCACCTGCGGTTGCAACATTAGGCTTTGACGAAACTACTAATGGATCGTAGCTGCCGTGATAGCCGCCTTCGACCTTAACTATGTCGCTCTTGCCACTTGCAGATCGCGCAACGCGCACGGCATACATTGTTGATTCAGTACCTGAATTTGTAAAACGCACCTGATCTATTCCAAAGCGTCGGCAGATTCGCTCTGCTGCATCAGTTGAAATTGGAGATGGAGTCACAAAGAGCATTCCGGTATCAAGTGCTGCCTTTGCCTCTTCCACAACGACTGGGTTTAGGTGGCCAGCGAGCATTGCGCCAAAGCCCATAGATAGATCAAGCAACTGGCGACCATCAACATCGGTCATCCACGCGCCTTTAGCGGAGACGATCGAAATTGGATATGGATCCCAGTGCTGGAAGCTAGAGGTAACGCCAAGGGGGAGCGACTTCATAGAGCGTGCGCTCTCGGTTGCTGAGCCCTTAGTGTTTTTAGTAAATAGTTGCCATTCTGAGGCCAGTAAAGCGGCTACTTTCTCAGGAGATATCGGCGTGGATGTTGCTGGTAGTGATCTAAAACTTTCCGCATGATGCGATTGTGTAATCATTTTAAAGCTGTACGGCAAAGGTTTCTGATTTAGAAACTCGTTTGAGAAGTACTCTCCCCGTCATTTTCATTCTTTCGAATGTGACGTAAGTATCTCCGAAGTCGAAAAAAGTTGCAACCCCAACCCCTTTTTATGCGAGAAGTTCGGGCGTGTCTCATAAACTTACATTTGTTATGGAAAAACCAACAATAATTCTTGCAACAAGTAATGGCGTAGGTATGGGCCATTTAGCCCGCGCTTCAGCGATTGCACTTGCCTTAAAAGAGTATGCAATTCCAATTATTGTTTCTATGGCCGGCGGGATCGCAGAAGTTCCAGAATTTATGGGAATACGTTGCGAATATATTCCAGGGCGCGATCGATTATGGATGTCGCGTGATAAGTGGGATGCATATCTGCGTGATCGTTTATTGGCGCTAGTTGATGAAACCGGTGCGCGCGTACTTTCCTTTGATGGCGTTGTTCCTTACCCAGGTGTGATTGCTGCAAAGTTTGGCCATCCCAAACTCTCATTAGTCTGGGTGCGTCGTGGACTTTGGCAGAAAAAACCACAGCGCTTTATTTTAAGTTTGCAATCAAAGATGATGGATCACATTGTTGAACCCGGTGATATCGCTCGAGCGTATGACTTCGGACCAACTGCAAAACGTGGAGATGCAACGATCACCGCACCAGTTTCACTATTTCAAAGTGGCGATGCCTTCTCGCGCGAACAGGCGCGCCAAATATTAGGACTTGATCCAAATAGACCAGCGGTACTTGTGCAGCTTGGAACTGGCGATAGTGATGTCAACGAGAAGATGACCGCTGCGCTATCTGGTCTGCTGGGCTGGAAAGATCTGCAAGTTATTCTGACTAAGCAACCGCTAGATAAAGACGGTAACTCGCTAGCTCCTGCGGGGTTAGATATTCGGGTGGTGCGGTACTTCCCACTTGCTCGAGTCCTTCACGCTTTTGATGCTGGTGTGTGTGCAACTGGCTACAACGGGGTGCATGAACTTTTGCCAGCCCAGGTACCAACTGTCTTTGTCTCAAATATCCGCGGGACCGATGATCAAGAAGCGCGCGCTAAATGGTGCAACGACTTTGGCTTTGCCTTGCGCGCGGATCAGGCAGATTTAGCAGATATAACTTCTAAGGTGCGCGCGTTACACGATCCTGAAGTACGCACGAAGCTGAGTAAAAAATGTGGCGATCTACCAAGCCCAGTAGGTGGTGCGCAAATTGCAAAAATTCTCTACGAATTAGCGATTGCAAAAGAGCCCATTAGGCCTTCACGAGTTATCTATTTACGTTTAACTGTGCAAGAACATATAAATCGAGGAATGCGCCATGTGGCGTATTTGGGGCTGCGCAGATTAGCCCTTGTGTACAGAGCGATATTTCCACATAGAGTTGTTCAGATAACGCGTCAAGAACCGCCAATCTGGGGGGATCAGCACACGGCGAAAGAGCTACATCCGTTAATAAGAAGTGATCAACGTTTTGAACATCTAATTGCTGGAGCATCTGAAAAATATAAAGTTCGCCGTGCAGAAATTGCGGAAGAGGCGTATGGTGAATTAATAGAGGTGATTAGAAAGTAATGAAATTTAGAACTTGGATTAAGAAGAGTAAAGCAGGTCGATTACTCTGGCGTGTAATTATTGGGCTAGCCGGTGGTTTAGTTACAGTAATAGGCGCAATTGCTTTAGTCGGTCCTGGCCCTGGGATCTTAATTCTCCTAGCAGGGCTAGGAATCTTGGCATCTGAATTTGCATGGGCTGCGCGCGTTATGATTCATACTCGAACATATGCGCAAAAGGCCGCTGATAAAGTTGGAATTCCAAAGTGGGCGCAATTTGCACTTGTTGCAGCAGCGGCAGTGGTATCAATAATTACGATTCTGTATTTATTTTCAACAGGAAAGATTTAATTAGAACTGGGAACGAATATCCCAAAGATCTTTAAAGACTGGGTTAAATAAAGTACTAGCTAAGTATTTAACCCCATCAGAACCACCGGTACCCGCTTTCTGCCCGATAGTTCGCTCCACCATCTTGACATGTCGGTAGCGCCATTCTTGAAGTCCTTCATCAATATCCATCAAACGTTCGCAAACCATCGCTGATTCTGGATCGCTGCGATGTACTGCTAGTAGCGCATCTATGACGCGAGGATCAGATTGATAGTGCGTTGCTTTATCTCTACTCAATATCTCATCGGGGATCTTATGACCGCGTTTATCAAGATAGGCAAGCGTTGAATCCCAAATCGAGTTTCGCGACGAGATTTCCTTGATCTCGGCCTGTACATCTAATGGCAGGTGGGATGCCATCTTAGAATCACGCCGGCCAAGTAGCGCTTCTACTTTTCTAAACTGTGCAGACTGAAAACCACTTGATGAGGATAGGTATCCACGGAATGCGTTAAATTGCAGAGGAGTCATAGTTTCCAAAATATCAACTTGAGTTACACAGACTTTAAGTATCGTCCGAATTCTTCCAAGTATGGCAAGAGAGCGATGGGTGTCGCCGGATTCGAGTGATTTAGATGCCTCATTAAATTCATGTATTAACTGCTTAAACCAGAGTTCATAACTTTGATGAATAATAATAAAGAGCATCTCATCATGTTCAGGGCCTTCAGATAGCGGAGTTTGTAGCGCAAGCAACTTATCAATTGCTAGATAGGAATTGTATGTAAGTGCGGAATCAAAATCGGCATCACTCAAGTGACTCTCGAATCTGTTGTGTTGACCTTCTCGTATTGACGAGAAGATACGAGGTCTCGAATTCTGGAGAAACCATCCCAAACTTCAACATAAGAAGTTGGCAGCGGGGCTATCGCTAAGCGAATTGAATCAGGTGTGCGATAGTCGGGAATAACATCGGCAAATTCGCGAAGTGCAACACAAATTCGTGCAGCATCAGGATGCCCAAGTGTTATATGTCCACCACGCTCTTGGGGATTGCGCGATGTTAGTAAAGCAAATCCAAGTTCTGCCAGCCAGGCATCGTAGAGTTGAATCATCATTTCAGTACCAATGGCAGCTTTTTCAGAGATAGCTCCGATACCAACTTCTTCAATCATGGTAAATGCGCTCTTGATGCAACGTAATCCAATGAGTGATGGGCTGGCAATTTGGAAGCCACGTATTCCTGGAGCACGCTCAAAGTCAGCGCCCATTGCAAATTGATTATCTTGCGAGAACCAACCTTGAATCGGAACTTGTAGTTCGGCTTGTACTTTCTTATTAACATAGAGCCAAGCAGGTGCACCAGGACCAGAATTTCCGTACTTATAAGTACAGCCAACTGCAATATCAACACCGTTCTTATCAAAATCCATTTCAATGGCTCCAACTGCATGGCTGGCATCCCACAACATAAGCGCGCCATGTTTGCGGACTAGATCGGTAAGTGACTTAATATCATTGCGCGCACCAGAGCGATATTGAATTACTTCTAAGGTTACGAGTGCAACATCATCGTTTAAATAAGGCGCCAGAATTTCTGGAGTTATTCGCTCATGTTCAGCTGAGCCGACGGACTCGTTATCGATTAGAACTAGCTTCAAACCAAGTTGCTTGGCAATACCATCAAGGATGTAGCGATCTGTCGGAAAATTTGCTGCATCAGTGATTATTGTTTTACGTCCAGGACGTGCATGAATCGCAGCTAGTGCTAACTGATAGAAGTTAACTGAAGTTGTATCGCAGGCGAGAACTTGGCCGGCGGCTGCTCCAAGTGTGGCCCGTCCAATTAAATCGCCAGTTGGCTGTGCCTCATCTACCCAATGTCCCCAACCAGTTACTACTTCAGGGCCCCACTCATCTGTCATAAATGAGTTAACGGCAGAAACTGTAGAAAGTGGCAGACGTCCTAGCGAATTTCCATCTAAATAACAGATATTTGGATCACCGATCACAAATTGGGAACGAAAGCGCACCAGTGGATCGCGAGCATCTAGATCTAGTGCAAATTGTCGGTCGGTGGCCTTCATAGTTGAAAGGTACGCTCTCCCATCGTGGCGCGCAATCTTGTCAATATTGAAGAGGTCAGTAAGGCCTTTGATATTAGAGCGCTGCTCGAAAGAGTTTCATTGGGAGTTTCTGAAGGCGATCGCATCGGGATCGTTGGACGTAATGGATCTGGCAAAAGCACTTTAATGAAAATAATTGCATCCGTTGAAGGTCCAGATGCAGGCCGAGTAACTAAGGCAAATTCTGTAAAAATCGGCCTACTCTCACAAGTTGATAAAGCGGACCCAGATTCAACAGTTGGCGATGTTGTTATTGGCGATAGAGCAAAACATGAATGGGCTAGCGATTCTGGAATTAGAGAAGTATTTACTGGACTCTTTGGTGGATTCGATGATCATCTCTTTGAGCGAAAGTTTGCGACTTTATCTGGAGGCGAAAAACGTAGAGTTGGTTTAGCAAAGCTATTAATTGATGAGCTTGATTTGATTCTCCTTGATGAACCAACTAACCACTTAGATGTAGAAGGTGTGGCATGGTTGGCCAACCATTTAAATAGCCGTAAATCTTTAGCAGTTCTAGTTATTACCCACGATCGTTGGTTTCTAGATGCTGTCACTGATCGAACATGGGAAGTAGTTGGTGGCAAAATCGAAGAGTATGACGGCGGTTATTCTGCCTTTGTTCTAGCTAAAGCAGAGCGCGCTCGCCAGACCAGCGCAATGGATGCCAGGCGAAATAACTTAATTCGTAAGGAACTTGCTTGGTTGCGCCGCGGCGCACCAGCTAGGACAACTAAACCTAAATTCCGTGTGGATGCAGCAAATGTTTTGATTGCGGAAGAACCAGCGCCACGTGATCAAGGTGAGCTATTACGATTTGCCCGTAATCGCCTGGGAAATACCGTTTATGAAGCCCATCATTTACAAATTCGCGCCGGCGATAAAGAGTTAATCGATGACCTGTATTGGAACGTTGGTCCCGGAGATCGTATTGGGATAGTTGGAATCAATGGCGCTGGCAAGACAACCCTTATGCGTACCTTGGTCGGGCAAATACAACCATTTGCCGGAAAGTTAACTACTGGGATCACAGTAAAAGCTGCATTTTTAACACAACATTTAGATGAGTTAAATCCACAGTGGCGAGTTCTAGAAGCGGTTGAAAAAGTGGCAGCCCATATTGAACTTGGCAATGGGAAATCCTTATCCGCTTCTCAATTATGTGAACGGTTAGGTTTCGATAAAGATTCACAATGGACGCCAGTTGGTGACTTATCTGGAGGAGAAAAGCGCCGCCTGCAATTAACTCGCCTTTTAATGGATTCACCAAATGTTTTATTACTAGATGAGCCAACCAATGATTTCGATATTGAAACCTTAACTGAGTTAGAAGATTTACTCGATAGCTATGGGGGAACGCTCATAGTTATTTCACACGATAGATATTTTCTTGAGCGAGTATGTGACCGATTTGTTGGCCTGCTGGGTAATAAATCCCTCCGCGATTTACCACGTGGCGTTGATCAATATCTTGAGCAACGAGCAGATTCCATCCAGAATGTGATTATAGATACAAAGGTAAAGAACGTTTCCTCAGCATCAGAGCAGCGCCAACTGAAGAAGGATTTAGCGCGGTTAGAGCGACAGATTGAGAAAGCAAAAGTTCGTATAACTGAACTGGAGAAATCTCAGGCCGATGCCGCTTTTGATCCGGCAGAACTTACGCGAGTAACCGAAGAACTTGAATCTCAGAGGACAGAATTAAACTCTCGTGAGGAAGAATGGCTAGAAGTTACGCTGCTGCTCGAGCCATGAGTTAATATATTTCTATGAACAAAATTACACATGCCGTTGAGGTCATTCTCTTCCGGAGCCGTTTTCTGCTGGCCCCACTCTATATGGGCCTGGTTGGCGCGCTAATTCTATTGGCTTATCGATTTGTTGTGGAGTTCTGGCACTTAGCGCAAAAGACACCTGAAATCACTGCAAGTGAATTCACACTTTCCTTATTAGCGCTCTTGGATCTAACTCTCTTGGCAAACCTCATTTTAATGGTGATCTTTGCCGGATATGAAAACTTTGTTTCACGAATTGATGTCGCTACCACGTCAAAAGATCGTCCACATTGGATGGGAACAATTGATTTTAGTGGTTTAAAAATAAAACTAATTGGATCGTTGGTCGCAATTTCAGTAATTGAACTTCTTAAAGATTTTATAGAGCTATCTGGGCAAGATCATGTTGGCGGTGGCACAAAATGGCGCATCGTTATCCATCTGACCTTCGTAGTATCGGGAGTTCTATTTGCGCTCATGGATTGGATCGCTGATAAGCGTGAATTCCAGGGCACACATTCTTAATGGCTAAGAGTGATCAAAAGCTAGATTTTCTCGCCGCTATATCAGGTTTAATGATCGCCTTTCAGGCGCGCGCCAATGGTGAGCTTTCGCATCGTATGGGAAACCCGATAGAAGCAGCACTTGTCTCTTTTGGATCTGGATTACTAAGCATCGCTGTAGTTTCACTCTTTAGTCCTTCAATTAAAAAAGGTATGAGAAATCTACGCAGTGCTGTATCACGAAAGGAAATTCCTACCTGGACTCTCTTTGCTGGGATGTTAGGTGGAAGTTTTGTTGCTGTTCAAACTCAGATAGTTCCTGTCATTGGCGTAGCTATATATTCAGTTGCTTCAATAGCAGGTCAGACTGCGGCTTCCCTTGTGGTTGATCGGATCGGACTTACTGGCGGAGGCAAAAAACATATAACTGCCAAGCGAGTCACCGCAGCTGGCGTAACAGTTTTAGCAGTGCTGGTATCTGTTATTGATCGAATCGATGCGCAGAATTTATCTCTCTGGGCTGTATTGTTTGGATGTTTGGCAGGTGCGATTGTTGGAGTACAGCGTGCCCTAAATGGTCAAATTAATGAAAGTACCCACCAGAGTTTTTCTACATCACTACTTAACTTCATTATGGGAACAACATTCTTAGTTATATTTTTGGTGATCGGAATGTTGATTAATCGCGCAGATATTGTTGCGCTACCAGCAGGTCCATGGTGGATATACACAGGTGGAACAATCGGAATTGTTTATATCGCCTTTACATCCACGATCGTACAACATCTTGGGGTACTAACTTTTACATTAATTAGTGTGGGCGGCCAGTTGGTTGGCTCACTTCTAATTGATTTGTATTCGCCAACTGCTGGCGTTCAGGTAAGTGCCTACTTAGTAACCGGAATAGTTATGACTTATCTTGGGGTTGTTGTGGGCGGCGTCGGTAATTTACCAAAGCTGAAATCAATGAAGCGGTAATAAAGAAAGTAGCAATCGCGTAAGAAGAGTTCTTCACCCATGGCAGTGTCGCGGCATAAAAGCCGGCCAAGGTAATTCCAACTCCCCAAAGAAGTGCACCCAAAGCATTGGCTGATAGAAACTTGTAGTAATTCATCTTGGCAGCACCGGCAATTGGCGGCACAAAAGTGCGAATCCATGGGAAGAAGCGTGCTGCAACGACTGCCCACCAGCCTGTCTTATCGTAAAAATCTTCTGCATTTTTGATCATTCGCTTCATACGCAGAGATTGCTTCTTATCTAAATATGGGCGGCCAACGACACGACCAATAACAAATCCAACTTGGTCTCCAAAGAAAGCGGCCAAGAATATAAACGAAACTAAAATAACAATATTAATATTGCCGTGTGCTGCGGCCACTAAACCTGCGCTAAATAAGACTGAATCTCCAGGTAGAAAAAAACCAAATAACAACCCAGTTTCGATAAAAACAATCGCAGCCACAACGATATAAAAAAGAAAGGGGGCAAGTGAGGACAATTGAGCATCAAATGATGCGGCGAGCTCCAATTAAATGCTCTTCTTTACTGCCGCAGCAACTTTTGTGACAACTTGCGGATCAAAGACGCTTGGTACGATGAATGAGGCATTTAGCTGCGAGGAAGTGACGCAAGATGCGATTGCATCGGCTGCAGCAATTAGTAGTTCATCAGTTATTTTATGAGCGTTAGCATCTAGCAATCCGCGGAAGATTCCGGGAAAGGCTAAGACGTTATTGATCTGATTTGGCTGATCGCTACGCCCGGTTGCAACCACGGTGGCATATTTGCGAGCAATTACTGGATCAATCTCTGGATCTGGGTTAGCTAGCGCAAAGACAATCGAACCCTTTGCCATAGCAGCGACATCACTTTCTTTCAAGACATTTGGGGCACTAACTCCGATGAAAACATCTGCTCCCTTCATGGCATCAGAAATATTTCCCTTAAACCCTGGAGTCACGCAACCATCGATATCGAAAGCGATAATCTTTTGTGCTCCGCTCTTAGTTAAGAGTCTTGAGATTGCAGTGCCGGCAGCGCCCGCCCCGCTCATAACGATAGTTATATCACCCATCTTTTTATTAACTAATTTAAGCGAGTTAGTTAACGCTGCCAAAACTACGATGGCGGTGCCGTGTTGATCATCATGGAATACAGGAATATCCAATAATTCGCGCAGACGTGCTTCGATTTCAAAGCAACGTGGTGCCGAAATATCTTCTAAGTTGATGCCACCATAAACAGGTGCGATTAATTGTACAGTTCGAATGATTTCATCTACATCTTGGGTATCTAAACAAACTGGCCAGGCATCGACATCAGCAAATCTCTTGAAGAGTGCAGCTTTACCTTCCATCACTGGAAGCGCCGCAGAAGGTCCGATATTTCCTAAGCCAAGCACAGCAGAGCCATCTGTAACAACGGCAACGGTATTTCGCTTCATAGTTAGGCGACGCACATCGGAGGGGTCATCAACGATTGCCTGACAGATACGGGCTACACCTGGCGTGTATGCGCGCGATAGATCATCTCTAGTCTTTAAAGGCACCTTGGATTGAACTTCTAACTTACCGCCGAGGTGTAATAAGAAAGTTCGATCGCTTACTTTTCGAACTGTGAGGCCGGTATGGGCAGTTAATGCGAGATTGATTTCTTGTGCATGATCAGCATTCAGAGTGTCGCAAGTTACGTCAATTACAACTTTTTCTAAGAGAGATTCAACAACATCAAGTGCGGTTATCGTCGCACCCGCACCTGTAATTACCGAAGTTATTAGAGCAACTGGTTGAAGTTCTGGCGCACCCTCAACGCGGATAGTAATAGCGTAGCCAGGTGAAGTGGAGGCCACTTAAACAACACCGTATAGGCGATCACCAGCATCGCCCAGTCCAGGGACAATATAACCATGTTCGTTTAACTTTTCATCCAGGGCACCAGTTACTAGTTTGATTGGAACACCTGAATCAGCAAATGCATCTTCCAAAACTTTTATTCCTTCTGGTGCGGCAAGGATACAAATTACTGTGATGTCATCGGCGCCACGTTCGATTAGAAAGTTAATAGCTGCAACCAGAGTTCCGCCAGTTGCCAACATTGGATCTAACACAAAACATTGACGTCCCGCTAAATTTTCTGGCAATCGATTGGCATATGTGCTCGCCTTAAGAGTCTTTTCATCTCGCACCATTCCGAGGAATCCAACTTCAGCGGTTGGGATCAAACGAGTCATTCCTTCGAGCATTCCAAGTCCGGCGCGCAAGATTGGGACAACTACTGGCTTTGGGTCAGAGAGTTTTAATCCGACTGTCGTGGTCACGGGAGTTTTAATTGAAACCTTTTCAGTGCGCACATCGCGGGTTGCTTCGTAGGCAAGTAAAGTTACAAGTTCTTCAACCAGGTGGCGAAATGTCGGGGAATCAGTTTCTTCATCGCGCAATACGGTCAATTTATGGGTAATCAGCGGGTGGTTGGCGACATGAACTTTCATGGCTCCTACCTTACAGGGGTTTCCATCTCGCCCAATGAGTGGGAATATGTCCGATGTGACGGATGCAATGGTGAACGAGGTCGATATCGCAGTCGCTGCTTGGCACGAGGATGGCCGTTGGAATTTAGCGCTATTGCCAGATGCACATGATCTACCGCACATCATTGATCGGCTGAAGTCACAACAGACTAATGGTGGCGCGCTCGCGCTGCTTGCTATAGATGAAGAATTCTTTATGGTGATTCGTGTTTTAGGTTCTCACATAAGTATGTTTCTAAGCGATGTAACTTGTGCAATGGATTATGCAGTGGCAGCAGATTTGTTAGAACTTTGTGATTTAGATTCACCTGAAGAGGATGAAGAGCCACTACCGGTAGGTCACTTAGATATTTTATCTGACCTTGGCATAAATCAGATGCAGCTTTCAACTCTCTGCGATGATGCCGAACTATTTCCGGATGAACAACTAGAAGCGATCGCAAGTCGCCTAGGATTTGCCGAACAATTTGCTGAGCTATTGGAGTTATAAGAATTTCTACCCAATCGCATGAATCGCTGATGGATCAAGCGATAGCAATCGCAGTAGAAGCACTTGCAACTGGCGATGTTCCAGTTGGTGCAATTATTATTGATAAAAATGGTGCATTAATTGGCAGCGGTGCAAATGAGCGTGAAGCCAATAACGATCCAACTGCACACGCCGAAATTGTTGCAATTCGCAAGGCAGCGAGTTATCTAAAAAATTCGCGGCTAGATGGCTGCACCTTGGTCGTCACCTTAGAACCATGTGCGATGTGTGCCGGTGCTATTGCACAAGCACGGATCTCATATTTGATATTTGGTGCATGGGATGGAAAAGCTGGCGCAGTAGGCTCAGTTTGGGATGTTATTAGGGATCCTCGGGCGCTTTATAAAATTAATGTAACTGCCGGAATACGTGAGGCAGAGTGCGCACAGTTATTAACTGGTTTCTTTGAAGGCCAGCGATAATTTAAACGAAAAGTTGGTAAGACGGATTTAAGATTGTAAGAACGCCTTCTTCTTCACCAACCATGCCTTCTGCGCAAATTTGCGCCCCAACTTCAAGACCGGCAATCTCACGGCGACCAAGGAAGTGCAGTGTTACGCCACCCGTTTGATCCCAGACTTCTACTTCAAGGAGAGGGGCTGAACCCTTAGCAGCACTCTTGATCGCAGTGACCTGTCCTTGCACTTGTGCGCGCATACGCCATGTGATTTCACC
>Ga0114966_10004151_pt1 | contig 12483 bp, 6 predicted proteins | sample M_130207_XF_Meta_FD_87029 | JGI IMG/M metagenome (GOLD analysis project Ga0114966, IMG submission 87029) | Freshwater microbial communities from Lake Montjoie, Canada to study carbon cycling - M_130207_XF_MetaG | ecosystem: Environmental > Aquatic > Freshwater > Lake | place: Lake Montjoie...
CATGCCGCGCAGCGCCATCGGCACTGGCGTGGTGGACTATGAACTGCTGCCGGCCGAGATGCCCGAGTCGCTCATCGCCTACGCCAAGCACGCCTTTGGCAAGCTCCCCAAGTCGGCCATCCTTCCGGTCCCCAAGGTCGAGAACGCGCTGAAGAAGATCTTCATCCTGCTGCGCGCCCAGACCGGTCACGACTTTTCCCAATACAAACCGAGCACCATCGGCCGCCGCATCGAGCGCCGCATGGCCGTGCACCAGATCGAGGGGATCGACGGCTACGTCAAATATCTCCAACAGACGCCCGCCGAGGTGGAGGCGCTGTTTCGTGACATGCTCATCGGCGTCACCGGATTCTTCCGCGACCCTGAGGTGTTCCAGGTGCTGGAGGAGAAGGTCATCCCCGCGCTCTTTGCCGGCAAATCGCCCGGCGCGGTGATCCGCGTCTGGATCGCGGGCTGTTCCACGGGCGAGGAGGCCTACTCGCTCGCCATGCTGCTGGTCGAGCACATGGAGGCGATCAAGGCCAGCTTCACGGTGCAGTTGTTCGCCACGGACATCGACAGCCGGGCCATCGCCACCGCCCGCGTCGGCCGCTATCCGGTCAGCATCGCCGCCGATCTTTCGCCCGAACGCCTGGCGCGCTTTTTCACCGCCGATGGCGGCGGCTATCGCATCCACAAAAGCATCCGCGACCTGCTGGTCTTCTCCGAGCAGGACGTCATCAAGGAGCCGCCCTTTTCCAAACTCGATCTGCTCAGTTGCCGCAATCTGCTGATCTACCTGGGCGCGGAGCTGCAGAAGAAGCTCATCCCGCTTTTCCACTTCGCGCTGAAGCCGGACGGCTGGCTCTTCCTCGGCACCTCCGAAGGCGTGGGCGAACATGAGGCGCTCTTCCGCGCGCTCGATCGCAAGGCCAAGATCTTTCAGCGGAAGGCGGAGCGGCCCGGCCCGTCGCGCGTTTCGGTCAGCCCCTTTGCGTCACCCTCCGTGGTCATGAATACCACCGCCCAGCCCACCTCGCTCGGCCGCCCCGCCACGTCTCCCGCCCGCGAGGGACAGACCTTGCGCGAGATGACCGAGCGGACCCTGCTTGCCCAAGTCATCGCCGCCGGCGCGCTGGTCAATGCCCACGGCGACATCCTCTATCTGCACGGCCGCACCGGCCTGTTTCTCGAGCCCAGCCCCGGCGAGGCGGGCATCGACAACATCCTCAAGATGGCCCGCGAGGGCTTGATCCGCGAGCTCACCACCACGCTGCACAAGGCCGCCGCCACGGGGGAAACCTCCGCCAGCCCGGGCCTGCGCGTGAAGACGAACGGCCACTTCACCACCGTCGATCTCACCATCCGTCCGGTGACCACCGGCCCCGGCGCGTCAGCCGAGTCGCCGCTCTTTCTCGTCATTCTGGAAGAGCTGTCGGAGGGCCGGGTGGCCAGTGATCCGGCATCCGTGAGCCCTGGCCAACCGGCCGACGCCGGGGTGGACGTTGATGCGCGTCTGGTCGCGCTCAGGGCGGAGTTGAACGCGAAGGAGGAATTCCTCCAGGGCACCATCGAGGAGCTGGAGAGCTCCACTGAAGAGCTCAGGTCTTCCAGCGAAGAAATGCAGTCGGTCAACGAAGAGCTGCAATCCACCAACGAGGAACTGGAGACCTCCAAGGAGGAGTTGCAGTCGGTCAACGAGGAGCTGGCCACGGTCAACACCGAGTTGCAGACGAAGGTGTTCGATCTGTCGCGGGCCAATAACGACATGAACAACCTGCTCGCCGGCACCGGCATCGGCACGGTGTTCGTGGATTTTCAGTTGCGCATCCTGCGCTTCACCCCCGCCGCTGGCATCATCATCAATCTGATCCCCAGCGATGTGGGACGGTCCGTGGCGCATGTCGTCACGAACCTGGTCGGCTACACGAGCCTCGTGGCGGATGTGCAGGCGGTGCTGGGCACGCTGACGCCCAAAGAGGTGGAGGTGCGTTCCCTCGCGGGCCGGCATTACACCCTGCGCATCCAGCCCTATCGCACCCTGGACAATGTGATCGAAGGCGCGGTCATCACGTTTCAGGACGTCACCGAGCTCGTCGCATCGCGGGAATCCTTGCGCCGGCTGGCGGTGGTGGTGCGGGATGCCCACGATGCCATCACCGAAGAAGATTTGGAGGGCCGCATCGTCGCCTGGAACCCGGGCGCCGTGCGGATGTATGGCTGGACGGAAGAAGAGGCGCTGCGCATGAACGCGAGCGACCGCATCCCGCCAGCACAGCAGGAGCAGGAGGTCGAGAAATTGGAACAGCTCAGGCGCACGAAAATTCTGGAACCCTTTCACACCCAACGTCTGACCAAGTCCGGAAAGATCGTGGAAGTTTCGATGATCTTTACCGCCTTGTTCAACGAAGCCGGGGAGATGTATGCGGTCGCCACCACGGAACGCGCGAGAACAACGGGAGACCCGCCATGAATCCAACGGAAGGCTCCCTGGTCACCGCCGCCGAACTCCGCTCCAGGGCGGAGGCCGCCTTCCAGGCCCAAGCCGCGGCGGCGCCGGAAACCCAGACGGCGCTGACGCCCGACGCCACGCGCGCGCTGCTGCACGAATTGCACGTTCACCAGATCGAGCTGGAGATGCAGAACGAGGAACTGCGCCGGGCGCAGGGGGAGCTGGCAGCCTCGCAAGCGAGCTACTTCGACCTCTACGATCTCGCGCCGGTCGGCTACTGCACCGTGGGCTGGAACGGCATCATCAGCGAGGCGAACCTGACCCTCGCCACCTTGCTGGGCGTGGCGCGGGGGGCGTTGGTCATTCGACAGTTCTCCCACTTCATTCTCCCGGAGGACCAGCAGAGCTTCTACCTCCTGAAGAAAAAGGTCTTCGCGGCCCACGCGCCGGGCGCGGATCCCGCCGCGCCCTCCTGCTCGTGTGAACTGCGTTTGAAACGGGGCGACGGAACGCCCGTCTGGGTCGGCCTCGAGGTGACCGCGGCCACGGGCGAGAGCGGCGAGACGGTTCTTCGGGTGGTGGTGACCGACATCAGCGCACGGCGGGCTCGTGAAGTCGTCGAGCTGCAGAAGGCCGAGATCCAGCGGGCGATCCTTGATGCCATTCCCGCCCACGTCGCGCTGCTCGATCCGGAGGGCATCATCCTCGCCACGAACGAGCGCTGGCAGCGATTCGCCACGGCCAACCTGCTGCAAAGTCCCGAATTCTCCCTCGGCCAGAACTACCTGAAGGTGTGCGAGCGCGCCGTCGGACCCTGCTCGGAGGAAGCCAAGGACGCCGCCGGCGGCATTCGCCGGGTGCTGCGGGGCGATGTCGGTGAGTTCACCATCGAATATCCCTGCCATTCCCCCACGGAGCAGCGCTGGTTCCGGCTGATTGCCACTGCGCTGCATGAGGGGTGCGGGTGCGGGGGCGTGGTCATGCATCTGAACGTCACCGAGCGCAAGCTGGCGGAGGTGCAGCTCGCCCAAGCCGCCGAGATGCTCGAGCGCACCGGTGAATTGACCAAAATCGGCGGATGGAGCATGGACCTGCCGACGATGAAGCTCACGTGGTCCCGCGAGACCTTTCGCATTACCGAGCGCGAGACGTTGGAGGAGCCGGCTCTCGAAGACGCGATCAATTTCTACGCACCCGAGGCGCGGCCGGTGATGGCGGCAGCGGTGCAAGCGGCCATCGCCACCGGCACGCCCTACGACCTGGAGCTGCCGCTGATCACCGCCAAGGGGAACCACCGCTGGGTGAAGACCCAGGGCTTCGCCGAAATGCAGGAAGGGAAAGCAGTCCGGATCTACGGGACATTCCAGGACATCACCGAACGCAAACGTGCGGAAGTCGCACTGGCCAAGGCCGAGGGCAGCCGCCTGGCCGTCTGGCAGTCCTCGCTCGACGCCATCATCACGATGGATGAACTGGGCAACATCACGGATTTCAACCCGGCGGCGGAGAAGATGTTTGGCTACCCGGCGGCAGACGTCGTCGGTCAGTCGCTGGCCGACAAGATCATCCCACCCGCCCTGCGCGAAGGCCATCGGCGCGGGATGGCGCACCTGCTCGCCACCGGACAGGGTTCGATCATGGGGCGGCGCATCGAGGTATCGGCCATGCGCTCGTGCGGGACGGAATTCCCCGTGGAGCTGACCATCGTCAGGGTGGTGGGAGCCGATCGTCCCGTGTTCATCGGCACGATCCGCGACATCACCGAGCGCAAGCTGGCCGAGGCCCGTCTCCTTGCCTCGCAGAAGGACAATATCGATCTTCGCGGGGCGCTGGATCAGCACGCCATCGTGGCGATGACCGACGCCCGGGGCCGGATCACCTACGTGAACGACAAGTTTTGCTGCATCTCCCAATACTCCCGCGAAGAGCTGCTCGGCCAGGATCACCGGATGATCAACTCGGGAGAGCATCCCAAGGAGTTCTTCCGCGAGATTTGGGCGACCATCCAGGCGGGGCGCGTCTGGCAGGGCGATATCTGCAACCGGGCGAAGGATGGCACGCTTTACTGGGTGGACACGACCATCGTTCCGTTCCTCGACGAGCACGGCGCCATCGAGCGATACCTGGCGATCCGAAGGGACGTCACCGCACGTTGGAAGGCGGAGGTGGAGCTGCGCGCGAGCGAGGAGCGCTTTCGCCAGTTGGCGGAGAATATCCAGGAGGTGTTCTGGATCACCGACCCCGCGAAGAGCCAGATGCTCTACATCAGTCCCGCCTACGAAAAAATCTGGGGGCGCACCTGCGCGCAGCTTTATCAGGACCCGTGCAACTGGCTGGAGGCGATCCATCCCGAGGACCGCGCACGGATCCTGGATGCGACGGAGACCAAACAGGCGCTGGGCTTGTATAATGAGACGTATCGCATCCAGCGGCCGGACGGCGGGGTGCGCTGGATTCACGACCAGGCTTTTCCGGTGGCGGGCCCGACTGGGGAAGTGCAGCGCATCGTCGGCACGGCGGAGGACATCACCGAGCGCAGGCAGGGGGAGGAAGCGCTGCTCGCCAGCGAAGCGAAATCCCGCGCCATCGTCGAAGCGTCCCCGGTGCCCATGGCGTTAAACGACTCGGCTGGTTGCATCACCTTCGTCAATCCGGCCTTCACCGCGACCTTTGGCTATGCCCTGGCGGACATCCCCGCGCTCGCCGACTGGTGGGTCAAGGCCTACCCGGACCCGGCCTATCGGCAGCAGGTGGCGGAGCAGTGGCACGCGGAACTCGGCCGGACGGCAGAAACCGGAGCGGTGTTCGCGCCTTTGGAACTCTCCATCCACTGCAAGGACGGAACCGAGCGATTTGCAATGGCCAGCGCCGCCCCGCTCGGGAAAATCTTTACCGGCATCCACCTCGTGGTGCTGCACGACATCACCGAACGCAAACAACTCGAGCAGCAATTCCTCCGCTCCCAGCGCATGGAGAGCATCGGCACCCTCGCCGGGGGCATCGCGCACGATCTGAACAACATGCTCTCGCCGATCATGATGGCGCTCTCGATTCTCGAGTTGCGCTTTACCGACAAGTCGAGCACCGACCTGCTCTCGATCATCTCGGCCAGCGCCCGCAACGGCGCCGAGATGGTCCGCCAGATCCTCTCCTTTGCCCGCGGGGTCGAAGGCCGCCGCGTGGAGCTGCAATTGCGGCACCTTATTCGCGAAGTGGAGAATCTGATCAGTGAGACGTTCCTCAAGAATATCCAGGTCCAGACGATCGTCCCTCACGACCTCTGGACGGTCGTGGGCGATCCTACTCAATTCCACCAAGTGCTGGTCAATCTCTGCGTCAATGCCCGCGACGCCATGCCGGAAGGCGGCACGTTGACGCTCTCCGCGGAGAACGTCACCCTCGACGAACACTTTGCCGGGCTGGACGGCGAGGCGCACCCCGGAGCCTATGTGCTGCTCCAGGTCGAGGACACCGGCACGGGCATTCCGGCGGAGGTGATCGAACAGATCTTCGACCCCTTTTTCACCACGAAGGAAATCGGCAAAGGCACCGGGCTCGGACTTTCCACCACCCTGACCATCGTCAAGAGCCACGGCGGTTTTGTCCGCGTCGAGTCGAAGCTGGGCCGGGGCTCGAAATTCAGTATTTATCTCCCGGCCGAGTCCGGCCCCGGCCCCGGCCCCGAAGGCGCAGCGGAGGCCCAGGCCAAACTGCCCCGCGGGCATGGTGCCTTGATTCTCGTGGTGGATGATGAAGCCGCGGTGCGCCAGATCACGGAACAGACGCTGCAGCTCTTCGGCTACCGCGTGGTCCTCGCGGCCGACGGGATCGAAGCGGTCGCCACCTACACGCGGGAACGCGGCGAAATCGCGGCCGTGATCACGGATCTGAACATGCCGGTGATGGATGGCTTTGCGACCATCCAAATCCTGCGCCGGCTGAACCCGCAGCTCCCGATCATCGCCACCACCGGACTCGCCGTGGAAAACCAAATGAGCCGCATGGCCGACCTCGGGATTACCCACTTTCTGCGCAAACCCTGCACGGCCGAGGCCCTCTTGAAAGTCCTGCGGGACGTTTTGGACACCACTGCGCAAAAGCAATGACACAAAACGGCAAGAGGATGTGCATCTTCAACCAGAGAGCGCGGCGACCCCCGGTGAGCCCCGCCGCCGGCCATGCTCCGCGCGGCCTGGTGCTCATCCGCCAGTGATCCCATGAAAAAAACTCGGATTCTCATCGCCGACGATCACGAAATCGTGCGGCGCGGCTTGCGTCCCCTGATCGAATCCGAATGGGGCTGGGAAATCTGCGGGGAAGCCAAGAATGGGCGCGAAGCGGTCGAACTGGCCGCCAAACAGAAGCCGGACATCGTGGTCCTCGACATCGGTATGCCGGAGCTCAACGGGATCGAAGTCACCCGGGAGATCCGGCGGATTCTTCCGGGCACCGAAGTGCTGGCCTTCACCGGCACGGAAAACGAGACGCTGGTCCATCAGATCTTCGCGGCCGGCGCCCGCGGTTGCGTGCTCAAGGGCGAAGCGACGACGCATCTCATCCCGGCGCTCAAGGCGCTCTGCGAGCATCAGCCCTATCTCGGTTCCCGCATTTCCCGCATCGTCTTCGAGAGTTACCTGCAAGGGGGCGTCGCGGCCGCGGAAGTCGCGCCCGGCGGGTTGAGCGTGCGCGAACGCGAGGTGGTGCAGCTTCTTGCCGAAGGCAAAAGCAACAAGGACGTGGCGACGGCCCTCGCCATCAGCGTGAAGACGGTGGAGACGCACCGGGCGACGATCATGCGCGAGCTCGGCTTCACGGCCTTCGCCGACCTGGTGCGCTACGCGGTGCGCAATCAGATCGTGCAGCCGTAGCGGGTCCTGCCTCCGGCCGGGACTTCCACGGCTGGGCGCCCGGAATAATCCCGGGCCAAGCCGGGGTTTTCACTGCTGGCGCTGGCATGGTCGCGGCTGCCCCTTGTGGCATCATGAAGGCCGCTCAAAACTTCCCCGCGCCCGCGCTGGAGATCGTGGAGCCGCCCCCGAGCGAGGCGCCGACCCGGCCGGATCAGTGAACCAGCCGAGCCAGGTGCAGAATCTCTTGAGTCGAAGCTCGCGCGCAACCCATGACTCCCAACTTCAAAAGCAACCGAATCCTGGTGATCGACGACAATCGATCCAGCCACCAGGACATCAAAAAGATCCTGAGCAGCGAGGGGATCGATGCGCAGGAGTCCACTCGCACCGCTCTTTTCGGCGCTGCGCCAGGTGCGCCGAGAGCCCGCGCCTTCACCATCGATTCCGCGGACCAGGGGGAGCAGGGACTGGCCCGCGTGGAGGCCGCACTCGCCGAGCGGCAGCCTTATGCGCTGGCCTTTGTCGATGTGCAGATGCCGCCGGGCTGGGATGGCATCGAGACCATCGCGCGGCTCTGGAAGGTGGATCCCCACTTGCAGGTGGTGGTTGGCACCGCCTTCTCCGACTACTCGTGGGACGAGATCATCGAGAAGCTGGGCGCGTCCGATCGTCTCGTGATCCTCAAGAAACCCTTCGACAACATCGAAGTCGTGCAACTGGCCCACGCGCTCACGGCCCGGTGGCAGCTCGCGCAGCAGGTGCGCGCCCACATCGGCGACCTGGAGCGGACCGTCGCCACGCGCACCGCCGAACTGCACAAGAGCGAAGCGCACTTCCGCGTGATCGCGGAAAACATCGCCGACCTGATCGCGGTCGTCGATGAGCGCGGCGCCCACACCTATCACAGCCCGTCCTTTGAAAAAGTGCTGGGCCTTTCACCCACGGAACTCAGCCGGATGCCGGCGGCAGCGCATATTCATCCCGAGGACCAGCTCAAGGTCCGGCTCGCCACCCAGGGCGTCTTCGAGACGGGGGTGGGTCGCACTCTCGAATACCGGATGAAGCACCGCGACGGCTCGTGGCGCGCGCTGGAGGCGCACGCCAACCCGGTGCGCAACGATCTCGGGATGACCGAGCACCTCGTGATGGTAGCCCGAGACATCACGCTGCGGCGGCAGATGGAAGTCCGACTCCAGCACGCGCAGAAGATGGAATCCATCGGGCAGCTCGCTGCCGGCATCGCCCACGAGATCAATACGCCGACCCAATACATCGGCGACAATTCCCAGTTCGTGCAGGACAGCTTCCGCGATCTGACCGCCTATCTGGCCGAGCAATCGCGGCTCCTCCTCGCCGCCGCGAGGGAAGGCCGGATCAGCCCGGAGCTGGTGGCGGAGATCGCTGCCGCCGCCCTCGCCGCCGACCTGGAATACGTCCTCACCGAGATCCCACGAGCGATCGAGCAATCCCTCGAAGGCGTGCATCGCATCGCCAAAATCGTCGGAGCGATGAAGGAATTTTCCCACCCCGGCAGCGGGGAGAAGACGACCATCGACCTCAACCGCGCGATCGAGAGCACCCTCACCGTGGCTCGCAACGAGTGGAAGCACGTGGCCGACCTCGTCACCGCCTTCGAACCCGCGCTGCCCCTCGTGCGGTGTTTCCCCGGCGAGTTCAATCAGGTCATCCTCAACCTCGTGGTCAACGCCAGCCACGCCATCGCCGATGCGCTGGCCGCGGGCCGCGGCGGCAGGGGCCGGATCACCGTCACCACCCGTGCGGACGGTGACTGGGTGGAGGTCCGCGTGGCCGACACCGGCACGGGCATTCCCGAGGAGATTCGGCGGAAGATCTTCGACCCTTTCTTTACCACCAAGGGCGTGGGCAAAGGCACCGGGCAGGGTCTCGCGATCGCGCATTCCGTGGTCGTGGACAAACATGGCGGCGAACTCCGGCTGGAAAGCGCAGTGGGGCAGGGGACGACCTTCATCATCCGCCTCCCGCTCCGCCTGCCCGCCGCCGACGGGAGGACCGAATGAAGAAGCGCCTGCTCTTTGTCGATGACGAGCCGATGGTCCTGCAGGGCCTCCAGCGCCTGCTGCGCCCGCTGCGCGAGGAGTGGGAAATGGAATTCGCCGGGAGCGGCGCGAGCGCGCTGGCGCACACCGCCGCGGCGCACTACGACGTGGTGATCACCGATATGATGATGCCGGGCCGGGACGGCGCCGAGTTTCTGGCGCGCGTGAAGGAGCACTCGCCGAAGACGGTGCGCCTCATCCTTTCCGGCCACACCTCGCCGGAGCTGTCGATGAAATGCGTGGGCCTCGCGCATCAGTTTCTCTCCAAGCCCTGCGATGCGGGGACGCTCCGGGCGACCCTCGCCCGGGTGACGCAGGACAGCTTCGCGGAGGGCAGCGCCCGGATCATGGAACTCGTCGTCCAACTCGAGGATCTCCCGAGCCTGCCCTCGATCTTCTGCGAAATCGTCCGTCTGCTCAAGAACCCGGAGGCTTCGCTGGAAGAAGCCGGCGCGCTGATCGCCCGCGACATCGCGCTCACGGCCAAGCTGCTGAAGATCGTCAACTCGTCCTTCTTCGGCCTCGCGCAACGGGCCTCGCGGCCCGCCGAAGCCGCGGCTTATCTCGGCCTCGAGACGCTCAAGGCGATCATCCTCGCGACGAGTGTTTTCGGACAATTCGAGGGCAAGGAGACGCCGGGCTTTTCCCCCACGGACGCCGCGGAGCACAGCCAGCGCGTGGGCACGCTCGCCCGCGCCCTCGCCCGCGCCGAAGGAGCGTCGCGGACGGTTTGCGACGAAGCGCTGACCGCCGGTTTTCTCCACGAAGTCGGCACGCTCATTCTCGCGAGCAATTTGCCGGAGGATTTCCAACGACTCGCCCGGAGCGCCGCAGGGACCCCGCTCGAGGCGGAACGCGAGGTCTTCGGGGCCACCCACGCCGAGGTGGGCGGGTATCTGCTCGGGCTGTGGGGATTGCCGCCGCCGGTGGTCGAAGCGATCAGCCAGCACCACGCGCCGGGCGCAACGCCGAACCCCAATTTCTCCGCGCTCACCGCCGTCCACATCGCCAGTGTCCTGCTCGCCGGGGATGCGCCCGCCGCCGCGACCCTCGACCTCGACTATCTCACCCGCCTCGGCATCGCCGAGCACCGCCCCGCTTGGGACGCCGCCGCGGACGAGCTTCTCGCTGCCCCCGCCCATTGATCCTGACTCCGCCATGACCACAAAAATCCTCTTCGTCGATGACGACAATAACCTGCTCGATGCCATTCAACGGGCGCTGCGCAAAAAGTTCAGCATCCACTGCGCCCTCGGCGGTGAGGAAGGGCTGCGGCGACTGGCCAGCGATGGTCCCTACGCCATCGTTGTCGCCGACATGCAGATGCCGGGGATGACCGGCTTGGAATTCCTGCGCGCCGTGCGCACCCAGGCGCCAGACACCGTGCGCATCATGCTCACCGGCAACAGCGACCAGAAGACCGCGGTGGATGCCGTGAATGACGGCCACGTCTTCCGCTTCCTGACCAAGCCCTGCCCGCCGCCCACCCTGACCCCCGCGCTGGAAGCGGGACTCGCGCAGCATCGGCTGATCACCGCGGAGCGGGAGGTGCTGGAAAAGACCCTCGGCGGCACGGTGAAGATCCTCTCCGAGATCCTCGCCATGGCCGATCCCGAGACCTTTGAGCGCAGCCATCTGCTCACCGACCACGTCCGCGATTTCATGCGGACCTCAAATGACGAAGTGCCGTGGGAACTCGATCTCGCCGCGTCGCTCAGCCAGATCGGGCGCATCACCATTCCGCATCTCGTCTTCGAGAAAGCGCGGGATGGCGGCGCGCTGTCCGCCGCCGAGCAGGGCCTCCTCGATCAAGTCCCAGCCTTCGGCGCCGACCTGCTGGAAAAAATTCCGCGCCTTGAAAATGTCGCCGCGATCGTGCGCTACCAGCATCAGCGCTTCGATGGTTCCGGCGGTCCCCTCGCGGGCACCGCCATCCCCATCGGCGCCCGCATCCTCAAGGTCCTCGGCGATCTCGTGGACCTGGAAGCGAGCGGCGTCGCGCGGGGTGCGGCCTTCGCGCAGATGCAGGCAAGATGGGGCTCCTACGATCTCGAAGTGCTCTCCGCGGTTTGCCGCTGGTGCGACTTCTCCCTCGCCAGCCCGAGGAAAAGTTTCTCGAATCCCCAGATGCGGCGCATCGATCAGCTGCGGAGCGGACAGATCCTGGCCCAGGACCTTTACCTCAGCGGTGGTTCGCTCCTCCTGCCGGCGAACACCGCGTTGACTCCGATGCTCCTCGGGCGCCTGCTCAACCTCGAAACGCTCAGCAAGATCGATCCCGCCCTGCCGGTTTACGAGGAACCGGAAGCGGCCTGAGGAGACTCCGGCGGGAAGGTGCCGGAGACGGCTTGGAAAAAGGCGCACCGGCGCTTCCTGGCCTGCCCCCACCGCCCGCAGCGAGGCGGAAGATTCTTTCGGCGACCCGAGCTACCGGATGGTGCCGTGATCGAGGAGGCGCAGCGTGCGGCGCTGCGGCACCACCCGCAGGGCCACCTGCTGGCTCTCACCGGATTTGAGGGTCAGCGTGCGCTCCGGGTTCTCGATGGTGTGCAGCGCGGGCAGGTCGCTGCCGGCAACGCGCAATTTCCAGGGCCCGCCGGGCAGGCGATCGAAAGACGCGCGGCCGGTGCGATCGGTCTGCTCCCGCCAGACCTCTCGCCCGTTGGTGATCTCGACGGTGACCGCTTCCTGACCTCCCACTTCATGGAGCACGCTGGAAGCGTTCAGCGCGTTGCCGCCGGCGAACTCGTAGCGCATCACGCGGACCGCAATCGACCCCGCCGGCGTGGCGGCCAGTTCCACGCGGGTCGTCTCCGCGGGACGGATCTTGAGCTTCATCGGCAGCGGCGTCTCCATGGCCATGCGCGTGCCCAGGGAATCCTGCACGACCATGAGTTCGCACGGACCGGGCTTGAGCGAGGGGAACTCGAAGAGCCCCGCTTCGTCGGTGACCGCGAACTGCTCGCCGACTTGCAGGACGACCCGCCGAAGCCCGGCCTCGCGCCCTTTCGTCCCGTCGCAGACGCGCCCCTGGAGCATGCCGATGCTCCGCTTGCGCGTGACCGGGAGGCTGAGCGGAATGGAATAGGTCACGAGGAGGGCCGCTTCATTGGAGGGAACGGCG
>Ga0114966_10004152_pt1 | contig 12482 bp, 17 predicted proteins | sample M_130207_XF_Meta_FD_87029 | JGI IMG/M metagenome (GOLD analysis project Ga0114966, IMG submission 87029) | Freshwater microbial communities from Lake Montjoie, Canada to study carbon cycling - M_130207_XF_MetaG | ecosystem: Environmental > Aquatic > Freshwater > Lake | place: Lake Montjoie...
ACAACCTTTCTCAAAAATTGTTTTGGCACAACCTTTCTCAAAGGTTGTTTTGGCACAACCTTTCTCAAAAATTGTTTTGGCACAACCTTTCTCAAAGGTTGTTTTGGCACAACCTTTCTCAAAGGTTGTTTTGGCTCCACCTTTTCTAAAGGTGGAATTTAATACTCAGGCGTGTGTTTCTTAAACAAGCAACCCTGTGGTCCAATTCCCTTTACATCACTTGTAACCACTGCCGGATTCTGATTGTCGCAATTTGCCAACCAAATTTTGACAATGCAAAAGTTTTTTTTGGGTGAAATGGTAATCCCCGTGACTGCATCCACAAACGTTCGCTGTTTGCTGATCGTGTCACCTACAAGCACATACGTCAAATCCTTCCATACCTTGTATACATTCTTATTTGGCACCTTATACGAAAAACAACCTCCATTTCTATTGCGCGGATCTTCCCATGTGGGCTTTATTCCTTCACGCATGATAAACAACATGCAATTCTCTACTAGTATTCCAGGCAAGTTTTCTGTAATGGCGATTGTATTTTCCACAGTGGTAAAGGTGAAAATAGGAATGTAACTTTTGATGCTCCAGTCCGTATTGTGCGGTAAATGTGCCCACAAAGTCCATTTATCGGACAAAGAATGAAATTCTTCCATGTGATTTGTTTCTGTCATCATTGTAGTTTGGTGGGTTACCATTTGTAATAAATAAATTCATTTTTTTTTTATATTGTTTTTACAATGTTTATAATATTATTTAACAAAGTTAGTCTTCCGTAATAATATCCGATTTCCTAAAATAGTTTGTATTGGCAATGTAAATATAGTCTTTTTCGATATAGCAATCAAAGGATACTACGTTTTGGTCTAACACTGTAATTACCATGTTTTTCATATCGTCTTTTGTTAATTCCTCTATTTTTTGGTAGGTTTTCAAAAAGTAGTACATGAATTTGTCATCGATTCGATTGTTTATCAAATAAAAATTATAATCGTCTGTTTTCAAGTCAAGTTTAATTCGTTTATCTTTGTACAAAGCTTCAATTAACACAAACTGCACCTCCGATTTATCAAAAGAATTATCCCAACTCTGCATGTGTTTAACAATTCTTTTTCGTCCATCCGAATGGGAAACGATTGCAAAATCATAGTTAAACTCCTCCAGACCGAGCGTAATAATATATGTATTTAGTTTTTCACTATGAAGAATTTCTCCGTCTGCAACGTATTCTACAGTTGCGTCATTTTCAACAGAATTATGAATGTATAAACTAGAGTGAAGAATTGGTTGCCATTTTTCCAACCTGTGTCTAACTTTGTTGAACGCGATTTGCCCCATACTATACCAACGCACTATTTGATGTGCGCAGGAAAGCAAAAAATTTTCATATTCTATTGGATATTTTGCGCGTAAGTGTTCGTGTAAAATAAAACTAAAATACACATTTTGAACAAAAAATGTGAAAAAATAGAGAAAAAAAACAGTAGTCATTGTTATTATATACTTATAATAACAAAACTTTTATATCCTTTCAAAAAAATATTTTATTCACTTTGATACGCAGGACTGCTTGAGTAATTTGGAGGGACTTGATTTAGTGAATTGTTATTCATGTTTATATTTGCATTTGGATTTACATTTGTATTTGAATTCACATTTGTATTTGGATTCACATGTGTAGTTGTATTTAGATCTGGATTTTGTACCACTACATTTGGCCAACTGTAATAAAATGGATGTGTCGCAGCATTGTAGCTTGGATCATAAACCAAAATATTTCCTGAATTGTCTGTCGTGGAATAAGGATGAACGGTTCCTTTCGTAGCATTGAGTCCAAAAACATATAAAATAATACTCACCACTACTGTCATTAATATAAAAGGTATAAACACAATTATCCACGACACCACTGTAAGACCTTGTTTGCACAATATATTTAGCAAAAAAGTAATCATTACAGTTACTACTACTTTTATTATGGCGGTATTGTAAAGTCCCTTAAATAAATCTATTAGTATTTGAGTTATGGAAAATATTAAATATATTATCGCCGGAGGACACAAATCTATATCTATCATATTGTTAGTATATAACTATATTTTATATTTTGTTGGTTATTATGAGGAATCGTAAAAAATAGGTTCGCCTTCTTTAAAATAACCAATTTTTTTTCCTACTTCACTGTCTTCCAATAATTCATAAATAGATCCATTCTGGTCATCGTTTGTGCAAAACGTTACATCATCAATATCGATTTCGAATAGTTCTTCTTCTTCTTGTTCTTCTTGTTCTTCTTCTTTTTGTTCAGGTTCTTCTTTTACAGGTTCTTCTTTTTGTTCAGGGTCTTCTTTTACAGGTGGTTCTTCATCTTCATCTTCTTCTTCTTCTTCTTCATCTTCATCTTCTTCTTCTTCTTCATCTTCATCTTCTTCTTCATCTCCTTCTTGGTGTTGTTCGGGTTCTTCTTTTACAGGAACCGGTTCTTCTTTTTCTTCTTCTTCTTTATCTTCTTCTTCTTCTTTGTCGTCGTCTTCTTCATCTTCTTCTTCTTCATCTTTTTCTTCTTCTTCGTCGTCCTCTTCTTCGCCGTCGTCGTCTGATTCTTCTTTTACAGGAGCAGATTCTTTTTCTTCTTCTTCTTCTTCTTCTTCTTCTGGTTCTTCTATTTCTAGTTTTATGTTTTCTTTTTCAGCAACTGGTTCTCTAAGAATAATTTGTTCTACAATAGGAACGCAGACTGTTTCTACTTGTTTTGCGTTCTTTAACTCTTTAATTTCAGTCTTCAGCTCACGAATAATATCTGTCATTTCTGATAATACAATGAGAATTTCTTTTTTATAAATTGTTTCGTCTATAATGACGGATTGTGACACACTGCTACTACAGCTAGGATTAATGTTGCCCCCTAAAATTTGCAATATTTTTTTTTGTGTTTCTTCCAATAAAATATATCTGTCAATAAAATCTTTCAATATTATTTTCACACCCGATTCCAATGCATCAGATAATTCTGAAATCAAAGGTTTTGTGTTGAATAATGAATATGTATTTTCCATACTTACGATAAATAATATAGAATTATTCGTTTAATATGATTTAAAAAATATTTTAACAAATAGTATATGGAAGATTCAACCGCTAATGAAAAAATCGAACTTGTTCTAAGACAAACTGACTATTCTCCGGAAGTAGCTAGAGAGAAATTAAAAGAATGCAATGGAGATCATTTACTAGTTGTAAAAGCTTATTTAGGCATAACTGAAAAAAAGGCACCGCCTATTTCTTCACTCAATCAAGAAATTTACCGACAACTTCGTAAAAAACTAGACTCAAATATGCGTGATTATCGCGTAAGAGTGGAAAAGGGACAGGAAAAAAGAATCATTTAAACTTTTCTTTTTATTATTCTTCTTCTTATTATTCTTCTTCTTATTCTTCTTCTTCTTATTCTTCTTCTTATCGTTTTCTTCTTTTTGAAGAACGTTTGTCTTTGACAGCTTCGGTTATTCCGTAAATCATTGCATTTATATTATTTATATGATCTACTATATACACAATTATTACTACAAATATAAGTAAAAGAAATTTTTCGTAATGATGTATAATGTACGCAATGACAGATTTTACGTTGTAAAAATCGACATGATATTTTGATTTGTCGTCGGCATAACTAGGAACATTCATCCTGTTACTATATAATCTATCTATATAAAATAATATACTAGGCTAAAGTAGTATATTATTATTGTCATTGTTGTTATTATTGTTATTAATATTATCTACTTTTAACAAACATTTAACCCGAATTGTTCATTCACAATATTGGTCTTGTTTTGTTTTTTCTGCAACTTTTTTTTAATTTGATATGTGTTGGATGGAATTATTTTATTATTGATTATGAAATCATCGTTGTCCTCATGAAGTTCCGGCAATATTCGCGTTAAAGGTTTTTCTACTACCAAAAACAAACGTTCTCCTCTTAATAAAGTTCTAAATTCTTGAATAGTTAGATTTCCGTAATACTTGTCTAGTAAATAATAGGGATTCGGGGCAGGTTTGATATTTTTTTTGTAGTTATATATTTTTCCATAAATATGATTTATAAGATGATATCGTTCAAATTTATCAGAGCTGTCAATATTTTCTTCCATTAAATGCGCTGTAGCGCATTCAGGAGTGCAAAAACACCCATATACTTCATATGTGTCTTTGATAAAATGTTTAGGTATGTAAATGGGTGGATTGTCAAAATCACAAGTACACCAAAAACATGCTGATTTCTTATCATTTATATTATTTGTGTGAAGATTGTGTTGCAATATTTTAAGTTTTTTGTAAGTATCTTTGGTGTCGTGAGAATTGTATTTACACACATCTTCATTTTCTGTTAGACAATCATCATCATACATATATTGTTCATCAAGTGTGTTTTGATCATTATTATCAGTATTGTTGTTGGTTTGATTGTGTTTATTAGACATATGACTATTTACATTTGTTTCTAGAGAACAAATTGTGTCGTAAGAATATTCATTATAAGAAACGAAAAGTGGCGCATTTGAAGCTGTTTGTGAAAAAGAAGATGTATGTTTATACAAATCTTTTATAGAGCATTTTAAATGTAAAATTACATTGGGTTTTACATCTTTGTTATTATTGTGCGAAATAATTTGCTGTATTATTTTGCCTCCTTTGGGTTTTCTTCCGCGTTTTTTTATAATGGGTTTTTGTTCTTCCGACATTAAAAAAGATTTACTTTCCTCCATATTATTACTATCCGTATATTCTTGATTTGCAACCGTAGTTTCGTTATTTTGTTCCTCTATAGAAATAACAATATTGTCTGGTGTCAAGGAATTCTCCGTTTCTTCTGCCACACAAGCATCTAATTCATCTTGTATGAGTTTCTTTTCTTTGTTTGATTTTCTTCCTCTCTTTTTTAACGGCTCACCTGTAATTTTACTAACCGACATTCTCGTTTTTATAAATAATACATAATTAATTTAAATAGTTTTAAAATATCATTTAGAATGTTTCTTTACAATTTTTATCGTAACAATTTCTACACACAGGAATATAATTATCATTACCAAGTACAATATATAAGAATAATAAAAATAATAATTTTTAACACAAGAAATCCTTGAATTGTAATTTATCTTGTTTCCAATCTTCTACTTTCCATATATCAAAATTTCCTAAAAATGGTTTCGTCCATTCTATAAACTGTTCTATTGGCATGTCTTCTGGCAAAACTAAACCATTATACGTTTTTTCATTTATTTTATCTATTAAATAAAAAATAGATCCCATATAACCAGCAATAACTTGCATAACAGTCGCATTTATTATATTATCGAATTTATTATCTAATAGCTCTCTTGCTTCATCTATATCTAATGTAGAACCTACCCAGTAAATATCACCATTTTCAAAAAATAGAGTACAACCTATTTCGTCTCTTCCTTCAACTATATCATTAGTCATCAAACGTCTATTATCTTGATATTTGCCGGTATTTTGTACTTCATTTATAGAGGCAATTGATGATTCACATGGTTTATATACATAATAGCAACTTGGTTTATAAATTATCTTATTATTATTATCTTTTAATGTTAATTTACGACACATAGTATACGTTTCTTCATGTTTAATCAACATCCCCTTTGTAATTTTATTAATTGGTGTATATGTATATGCAAAACTTTCACAACCGACTTGATCTACTACTTTTTGATATTCATTTGTTAAATTAATATTTAAATTATCTGGATCTACTTTTTCGTGTGTTCCCCAACCTAGTTCTAAATAACTAAATGCTTCATCATACCACGAAACAGCATTAGAAGACCAAGTGTTAAGATATTCATTATCTTGTTTTGGTTTATTTGTTAATTGTGAATCATTTTCAGATACATGAATAACACGTAAGCCCATTTTATTTGCTAAATCAGCATAAGATGAATAATTATATTTATATTTATTTTTATTTATTTTTAAAAGAGCATAAATTGCCCAAATGTTTACATTACCGGGATTGCAACCCATACTAACAACAAAATTATTTTTCTTATTAGTAATCGTTTCATCAATATCTTCAATATATTTTAACATAGAATGATATGTAGTTTTATTTTGTTCTGTTTGCTCAACTTCCCATACTTCTAATGCTGAATTAGTATATGATATTCCATACTTAGAACATAATTCATACATATAATTTGTGTCAATTTTATAAGATGCATCAACTATTATATCATCTTCTTTTAAACCAATTTGATTTATCATTATATCTTCGATATTTGTATTAGTTAGACAAATATTAATTAAATTAATATCAGAAAATTTTGTTTCTAATTTAGAAAATACAGATTTATTTCTATCAATTATAAAAATACTAGAATACTTTATCTTAACAAATTTTGTTAAGATAGGTATTAAAGATGTTCCAATGGAACCAAAACCAATAATAACTATCTTTGACTCAAATAACCTAAAATTTGTCATATTATCAAACATACTTTTTCTCTCCTCTTTCGAACTTGAAATTTCCACTTTATTTATTTCATGCATCATATAATATAATTAGACTATAATTTATAAATAAATTAATTCCAAGTATCCAAAGTTCAATAAAATCACTTTTCTTTTTTCTTTTCTCTTTTATGAAATAGAATAAAAATACGGTGATTACAATTACAATATATTTTTATGATTACATATTAAAAATTTAAAAGAAATAACCTAAATATGAACACGGGCATTCCTTTTGTAGAGGCGTATCGACCAAAAAAATTTGATGATATTGTGTTGGACTCCTTAAACAAGCGCATTTTAACCAATATAATCGAGACTACACAGTTTCCTAATTTGCTTTTTTACGGACCTCCCGGTACGGGAAAAACAACAACTATTATTAATTTGATCAATGCCTACCAAGAAAAAATAGGGGTAAAAAATAAAGACCTAATTATCCATTTAAACGCATCGGATGAGAGAGGAATAGATATTATTCGCAATCAAATCAGTTTTTTCGTAAATTCCAAGCCTCTCTTTAACAAAGGGATGAAATTTGTTATTTTAGATGAAGTGGATTACATGACAAAAAATGCTGAACAAGCACTAAGGTATTTGCTTCAAAATTACGTAGGGAGTGTTCGATTTTGCCTGATTTGTAACTACATTAGTAAAATAGATGAAGGGCTTCAAAATGAATTTATAAAACTCCGGTTTAACCAACTTCCAGAGTCGGATATTATTCGCTTTTTAAAACACATTTCTGATTCAGAAAATCTTTGTTTTAGTCAAGATATTTTGTTGAGAATTCAAAAAATGTATCGATCAGATATGCGAAGTATGATAAACTATATGCAAACCAATCAGGACATTATAAAACTGCCACATGATAAGGAACATCTACAAAATTTGCCGTTTCATATTATCGATAATTCAGTTTGGGATACTTTTTTGGAATTAATACTTTCTAAAAAAGGAGAAAAAATAGAAGAAATTCAAATATATATTTACCATATTGGTGCGAAATATAATATAGATAAAAGAAACATAATAAAAGATTTTTGCAATTATATTATTCGCAATAAACCGAGTATGGTTACAATAGAGTTTTTAAATTTTGTTGAAAATATAATTCATTCTCAAAACAATAATTATTATAGTATTAATTATTTAATTTCACATGTAGGATCATTTGTATAGTGGAATTATTTTATTTTATTTTTTATCTTTATCTTTTATCTTTTATCTTTTATCTTTTATTTTTTTATATTATATAAATCATCGCGCATATATAGTTTAATCATAAATTCGTTTGGAGGTGAATTTTTGGTAGGATCAAAAAAACTTTGTTTTAAACTATATTCTCCCGCAGCTTTTAAAAAAGAGGTAGACGCACTTTTAATAAAACGGTTATTTTTCTTTCTTTCATTGATGGAGGGAGAATTTTTGTGCATTCTTTATATTATATACTAAAAAAAATAATTGAAAGTAAATTAATATAAAGAATATAAAGGCAACCACAAAATTACTCTATGGCAACATATTCAATAAAAGAAAAAGAAGACACTATTGTTGACTTGGAATGGGAAAATTTTATATCATCAAATAACGAAGATGATGATGATGATATAATATCAGGCGAAGATTCGGGAGTTGAAGAGTATTTATCTCCTACCTTGAAAAAAGAATTCAACACGGACATTCCTAAACCTTCCCCCATTTACATTTCAACCAAAACAAAAATTTCATATCTAAACCATGAAATAGACTTGAAACATTTGTTTTGGAATATTCCCATAATTCCTTACTATATGCCGACGCGTGGTGTAGTTAAAAAACAAATGAAATTCAATTCACTTGCAAAGGAAGAACTTGATTTTATTCAAGAAAATTTAAAAGGGGCCGACTATTTCGAAGAGCACATTATAACGAGTATAAATAACCCCGCTGGAAGAATCAAATTCAAAGATATTCGAAAAATTAGTATAGGTGTCTCAAAAAAAGACCTATTAAGTTATAGATGTAAAAAGAAGAGTGCCTTTTACAACTGTTTTGTCTTGATTTTGCGAATGAATGTAGATGGATTATTCAAAGAGTTTCACGTGAAAGTGTTTAACACAGGAAAACTAGAAATTCCGGGGATACAGAGTGAAACCACTTTTCAAAACATATTAGAATGTATCCTGCAAATTTTGCAACCGCATATGGGCGAAAAAGAGTTGCGTTTTAAAGAAAATACAGATGAAACCGTATTGATCAATTCTAATTTTAATTGCGGGTTCTTTATTGATCGTGAAATGTTGAATAATATTTTGAAAAACAAGTACAATATTCAATGTATTTATGATCCTTGTTCCTATCCTGGGATTCAGTGTAAATTTTATTATAATGATGCTTCTTTGTTACAACAGGAAGGCGTCAATATTACGTCGCTTCAAGGAATAAAAGAAGGAAAAACAAAGTGCAAAAGTATACAAGAGGTGTCTTTTATGATATTCAGAACCGGAAGTGTTTTAATCGTCGGGAAATGTGATGAAAGTGTTTTACTAGTAATATATGAATTCTTGAAAAATATATTTATAGAAGAATATCAATCCATTCGACAAACCAATGCGTTACAGCCTGGATCAAACGAATCCGGCAAAAACAAGAAAAAGAAGATACGTAAGAAAAATATTACCGTTACAACTAATACAACTATCCTATAAAAGAACCGAAAATATGATTTGTTTCAATACGGCATCGGACATATCATTTTCTACATCGAAATCGAGTAAAAATATTTTTTGATAAATGGTACAAATATACTGATAATTTTTTATTGTTTTTTTAAAGAAAACAACGCTTATATCAAAAAAATCATCTATAGATTTAATGTCAGTTGCCATTTTGTCTATTATTTTTTCTACATATTTTAAATGTTTTATATCAAAATTTATAATTTGAAGAAGACTATCTATAATAGTAGTATGTTGTTCTAATTTAGCTTTATCTATAGAAGGATCAATCGTTTTCTCAATAATTGTGCATACAATTTGAATAAAAACATCTAATTTCTGCATTAGTTCGTTAAAATGAGGGGAACAATTTTGCGTTTTTATTCGGATTTCATTATTGATGTCGTATATTGTTTTTTTATACACATACAGCACGGCATCTTTTGTGGTCAGTTGCAAAAATGTTTTATCATCTTCCAAAATTTGCCCTACAAATTCAACATAAAAATAAAACGATTTTTGACAGTGAAAATAGGTTAAATCCAAGTTTTTGGTGTGATACAATAAATGCCTAAAGACATGTATAATCGTGTGCAACCCTCTCATAATGACAAATTTAACATAAAATGTGTTTTTAATGGTCGTATTTTCTAAAATAAACTTTAAATAATCTGTTAAAAGGATTCTCAATTTATGCATTACATCGTTGTACGAGGATTCCAACTCCTTTTTAAAATTATCTGCATTATGCAAAGAGTATGTAGTTTCTTTGCTGCCTATACTCATTACTATTTTACAATATTTAAATTGCTTAAATAAGTATTTAAAGACTTAAAAATTACAACTGTATAAAATGACTGAACAAAAATCTACGGACAATAGTGCAAATTACAAGTTGCCTGGTGAGCTCACGTTGAAACACGCGGTCAAACTTGCGATTGTGGAAGATAAGCCGATCATCTTGGATTATTGGACGGCTTCTCTAGACAAAAAGGCGCTTATTGGGGCTCGTGAAAACGGAGAAAAGTTGTTGGTAAAAAGTGAAGAAGAATACACGAGTACTATTTCTAAATTTTACAAGAGTGGAGATGAATATATCATTATTACAGAAAATTCGATTTACATTGTTTCTAAAGAAATCCCTACTAGAAAAATTAGTTGATTTATTTATATTTAATAGTAATGAAATGTAAATAAAATAAAAATTGAATCGAAAATAATTAATTCGTGTCATTGAAAATATAATATAACAATGACCACTCTAGAAGATGTATTTTCCTTGTACGAGAGAAACGCCGCAAGCGTCTATCATGATTGTGCTCAATTAAATAAGTTAGAAACGTGTCCTATTAAGTGGGAAGGCAAATGTTTATGTCAATTCAAAGTTCCGGTTTTTCCTAAAACCATTGGGAATCCGGAAATTCCTTGCAATATAAAGAGAAGATGTTATGTGAAACCAGGACATGAATGTCCGGTTTGTTTTGAACCTATTTTAACAAAAACAACCGCCTATTTGACGTGTTGCGGACACGCTTTTCACAAAAAGTGTATCTTTGAAATGGTAGAATCTAAATGGTTGCAATTATATCCATGCACTATTCATTGTCCTTTGTGTCGAACCTATTTAGGAAGCGAGATATATGAAATGACCAAGCGGTACAATATTTTCGATCAAGATAAGCCTATGAACTATTTAGATCGATTGGAAGAGTTTTGGATTGGAAAAGATTTTGAATTAGTCGTTCCTTGCAGCAATGGGTTCGACCATGCTGCCGGAATGAAAAAAGGTTGTTCTCAATGTAAAAAATATATTCAAACTGGTGAATTTGACTAAGGGTTAAAAGATAATATTATAATAATGTATAATATTACTTATGCCACGTTCAAGACATTTTGGTACCGGAAGTTCTTCCAATGGACAATTTTGGTATGGAAGTAGTGTAAATTTTCCTGGATTTTTGTATAAAAAGAATATAGGTGTTGGCACAAGAAGAAGCACATTGATGAATCCAGGTGGTAATCTGTACTGCAACAAAAGTCATCATTTGTACAATAATTATAGACCAGGCACGGGGGGTGTAGGTGCATCCAGTACTGCACAGAGAAGAGCTAAAAATCGTTTGGCAACTGTCTGCGGGCCTGACAACAAATGCGGCCAATTTTACAATTATTTAGGATTGTACAATAATTATACACAAAACCCGAATGGGTTTTTTCCTTATCCTCCTGATCCGAATCCAGGAGGAGAACCTGTAAGAACTTTTCAGACTTCTTCTAAATTGTATTTGATTTAAAATTTAGACAACCGCTCGGGTATTGGAATCAGGAACCTTGTAAGGTCCGTAAAAGTGGTTACGATATTTGGTATTCGCGTCATAATAAGCAACGCCTGGTCTTGTATAGGTGTAGCTGTAACTTGTATTGGGGGTAAAGGCTGCCGGAACGGGTGTTTGTGCGCAATTGAGATTTAAGAATACCATGTTGTCGTAACTCTTTTTTACTGCGTTTGCCTTTGTGTTACACTGAGTGTTATAATTATACCAGTAATACCGTGTCACTCCAATGCTGGGGGCTGTGCCCATTTTCATGGGTCCGGAAAAAGTGTGTGCGTCAATATTATTGATGTACGATTTGATACATCGAACGTTTCTAGAGCGGCCTGCCATATATATATTCCACCTTTTTATTATTATATTATTTAGAATAATATATAATAATTAATGTTCAAGAACTTTCCTTCTCCTCCTAAAAAACATCATCGTAATCCAGACTTTATGTTTTATTCAGTCGTAGTAAATAATGAAATAAATAATATGAATCCGAATAAAATATTGTATAATGTAGAATTATCATTGATTGATAATCTAAAAACAAATAACAGAATCGGTACGGGAATGGCGGCAGGAACTACTTCAAATGCATCTCTAACCGATAATTTACTTTTTTACAGTGAAATGTATACTTTAAGTTTTTCAAGTGGAACTATTACGTTAGTTGGTGCGGACGTAAATGCATCGAATCCAGATGGGGTTTTCAATAACACAAATAACAAGTATGTATTTAGAATTTTGTGTGGCACAGGAAAATACACTTTTAAACATGGATATGTCATTTCTAAAATGATTGATGATACAACTAGCTTTTTGCGCGTTTATTTCACAAACTAATTCTCACCCCCCCCCCCCCCCTTAATAAAAGGTGACCAAGCCACTCTTTCCAAAATCGCAATATTTAAATGTTTTTTTTTTA
>Ga0114966_10004153_pt1 | contig 12482 bp, 11 predicted proteins | sample M_130207_XF_Meta_FD_87029 | JGI IMG/M metagenome (GOLD analysis project Ga0114966, IMG submission 87029) | Freshwater microbial communities from Lake Montjoie, Canada to study carbon cycling - M_130207_XF_MetaG | ecosystem: Environmental > Aquatic > Freshwater > Lake | place: Lake Montjoie...
CGCCGCTGGGGCGCCCCGAAGACCTGCGCCGACCCGTTCTTCACCACGGCCATCGAGCTTCTCGTACCGTTCTCCCCGCGGCTCTGAGGTCAGCGCGGGCCCACCAGGTCGTTTCGCGTCATTCGGTGAACCGGATCTGCGGTTCAGCGGGACCGCGGTGGCATGCTCGCGAGATGCCGACGCTCCATAGGCGCGGCGGGCGGGGCCTTGGCGCCTTCATGCTCGTGTCGACGACCGTCGACAATGTCGTCGTCGCCCATCGGCCCGCAACCGATTCGCGGCCCGACGTGGGCGCGGTGTACTTGGGTTACGGCGCGGCGCACGGTTTCGCGATGGTGACGGGTGCGACCGCGGGGCCGCATCGTGTGTGCGTCGATGCCATCGACGATGCGAGTGGTTCGCCCGGCGCGCTCGGCTGCGTCGATCTCGACGTGCGCTGATCGATCGGCTCGACCGATCAGCTCGACCGATCAGTTCGAATAAGGCGCAACAGGAGCACGATGAGGACCGCAATGCCGATCGACACGGCTGCGCCGAGGCCGCGGTGCGCGGCGAGCGAGTCGCGCGGTGCGCCGAGAGATCGGTCGGTGACCGCGGCGATGGCGAGCGCGGCGACCGCGGCATCGAGGGCCACGTGCACTGCCGACGGGGGAGGGTCCGCTGCACCGAAGCACCCGCAGGAGCGCAAGGGCGCACCCGTCGCGAGCGCTGCGACGACGAAGCAGGCGAACGCGGCATACAGCGTGGCGAGCGCCCACACCCAGACGCCGGCACGTGCTGCGAGCACACCGATGCCGACGACAATCTCGATGACGCCGAGTAGTCGCGTCACGATCGCGATGGTGTGCCCGGTGCCGGGACCCACGGGCGCGCGTCGCGCGAGGCTGCGCAGAACGGCAGTGATCGCGCGTGCGGTCGGCTCGGGTCGCCAGACCTTGTTCAGACCGGCGACCACTACGAGCCATGCACCGGCGAGCACCGGTAGATGAGCAGCATGCACGGCCTGGAGCGTAATGACCGCCGGTAGCCTGCGGCGCATGGCCACCCGGTTTGTGATCATTGGTGGCGGACCAGCAGGGAACAGCGCAGCGACACACGCGGCGCGCCTCGGGGCCGAGGTGGTGCTCATCGAGAGCGACGTCATCGGCGGTGCCGCGCACCTGTGGGACTGCATCCCGTCCAAGGCGATGATCGCCACCGGTAGCGCGCTCACCTATGTGGCGCACTCCGAGGACATGGGTCTCGACGTCGGCCGTTCCGAGATCGACATCGACCTCCTGCGCACTCGCCTACGAGGCATCGAGAACAAGCTCGAGCGGTCCATCACCGAGTTGCTGACGAGCCAGAGCGTCGAGCTCGTCCGCGGCCGCGCCACGCTGCTCGACGCGCACACCGTGCGGGCCGATACCGCGAACGGCTCGCGCGAGTTCCACGCCGACATCATCGTGTTGTGCACGGGTAGCCGTCCTCGCATCCCCGTATGGACTGCGCCGGACGGCGTGCGCGTGCTCACCACACGCGACGCGTACCCGCCACCGCGCATCCCCGATCACCTCATCGTCATTGGGTCCGGCGTCACCGGCGTCGAGTTCGTGCACATGTTCAAGTCGCTCGGTAGCGAGGTCACGCTCATCGTGAGCCGCCAGCAGGTGTTGCCCAGCAAGGACCCCGAGGTTGCGGCCGCGCTCGAAGCAGATTTCCTCGCACGCGGCGTGCGGCTCTACAAGGGTGCTCGCGCCATCGCCATCGACATCGAGGGTGACCACGTGATCGTACGCTGTGACGATGGCCGCTCGGCCAAGGGCTCGCATGCGCTCATCGCCATCGGCTCGATGCCCAACTACGAGACGCTCAACCTCGACGCGGTGGGTGTCGCGACGCGCGACGGCTACGTCGTCGTCGACCACAACCTCAAGTCCACCGTGCCGAACATCTACGCGGCAGGCGATCTTTCGGGCAAGCTTCCGCTCAGTTCCGTGGCATCGATGCAAGGGCGGAAGATCGCCGAGCACGCGATGGGTCTGCACGTCCGACCGCATCGCCATCTTGACTACGACAAGGCGGCCTCGGCCATCTTCACCGAACCCGAGATCGCCGACGTCGGACTTGCCGAAGCCGACGCGTTCGCCATCGGCCGCAAGATCCGCGTGACCAAGGTGCCGTTCTCCGCATCGGCTCGTGCGCTCATCGACGGCGACGCCCGCGGCTTCGTCAAGTTGATCAGCGATCCCATGACCGGTGTGGTGCTCGGCGGCTCCATCGTGGGCCGCCACGCGGCCGAGCTCATCTCGGTCATCGCGCTCGCCGTGACCGCCGGCCTCACGGTGGCCGATCTCGACGAATCGCTGTTCGTGCACCCGGCGTTGTCGGAAGCACTCGCCGAAGCCGCAGAATGAGCGCGTGACCCCGGCATCCCTCGGCCAGCGCGCCACCGCTCGCTGCCTCGACTTCGTTGTGCTTCTGTTGCTGCTCGTCGGATCGTTCGCAGGCTTCGCCAAGGAGGACGCCGACGGGACGAAGTCGTTCGACGTGCCGTGGTGGTGGGTCTTGCTGGTGCTGATTGCGTTACTCGCGTTCGAGGTGGTGCCCGTGCACGTGCGGGGCCAGACCCCGGGCAAGATCCTGACCAAGATCCGGGTAGTCAGTGCGAGCACCGGCGAGAACCCGTCCTGGCGCCAGGCTCTGGCGCGCTGGATCGTGCCCGTGGTCATCCTGCTCGGCCTGTCGCCGATATTGAGCCTCGCCGTGCTGCCGCTGCTCGCCGTGGTCTACGGCACCGCGCTGCTCGACCAGGGCGGCCGCAGCGTGCTCGACAAGCTCGCCGGCACGCGCGTGGTGCAGGCCCGCTGAGCATCGACGAACCCGAGGTCGCACAAGGTTCGCCCGGGCGTCGCCCAGAGACCCTTCGTGCTGATGCTACGGTCCGTTCGGAGAGTGTGATGCGCCCAGGTTTTTACGACAAGACGGCAATGGGTGCGGGGTTCTCGCACAATCCGGTGCTCGTCGCCCAGCGGGACCAGATCAGCCGCTGGATCCCCAATGTCGGGCGGCGCCTCCGGGTGCTCGACCTCGGTTGCGGCGCCGGGACCACCAGCATGGAACTGTTTCGCGACCCCGACCGATTCGCCGTGACCGGTGCCGATGTCTCCGAGAAGGCGCTCGGCTCTTACGTGCGTGACAGCGCCAACCCGGCGGTTCGGCTCGATGCACAGGCGTTGTCGTTCGCCACTGGGGCGTTCGACGTCGTCGTGTCCGACGACGTCGTCGAACACCTCGTCGACACCGACGCGTATGCACGCGAGATCCATCGGGTCCTGGTCCCCGACGGCGTGTTGCTCCTGTCGACTCCGAACCTCGCGGCGTGGTTCAACCGGATCGCCCTGCTCGTCGGCGTGCAACCCGCATACACCGAGGTGAGCTTCGAGAAGGTGTTCGGTCGTCCGGGCGACGACATCGTCGGGCACCTGCGGCTGTTCACCGGCGCGTCGATCCGGCAGTTCCTCGAGCACCACGGGTTCGACATCCTGGAGGTCCGTGGCGCTCGCTTCGCGGCGATCCCGAGCCGCGCCCGACCGATCGACGCGTTCGCCGCTCGGTTCCCCAAGCTTGCCGGCAACACGGTTATCGTCGCTCGGCGTCGTGACAACCGCATGTCGCGCACCCGAACGGGATCAGCTTCGTGAGCACCGCCGACGACACCACGTCCGACGGCCGGGCAACCGACTCCGTCGATCCCGGGGCACAAACCGGCACGCGCCGCTTCGTGCCCGCCTGGTGGCGCGAGGGCGCACTCGTCCTGGGGTTCTACTTCGTCGTCGCAGTCGTCGCCATGTGGCCCATGCCGATCAAACCGCTGGCGGGCTACTACGGGTTCGGCAACGACAACCTCGGCGGCGCCAACATCTACAACTGGATCCACGATTCGCTCTTCGGACCCGGCAGTCCGGGTTTCGATCCGTATCTCCAGGCACCCTTCGGTTACGACGTTCCACTGCACGCGCTGCAACCCGTCGACTGGATCTATGCCATCGTCTTCGGCGGGCCGCGTGGCGGGATGGTGGTGCAGAACGCCCAGGTGTTCGTCGGGTTCGTCCTGGCGGGCGCCGCGATGTACCTGCTGGTCCGCCACCTCACCGCCAACAAGTCTGCGGCGCTCGTCGCTGGCTTCTTGTTCACTTTCTCGCCGTATCACTTGGCGCTCGGCCAGCAGTACGGGCCGTTGTCGTCGATCCAGTGCATTCCGTTGTACCTGTACACCGTCGTGCGACTCGTCGAGCAGCCCACTCGCCGCCATGCCATCCACGCAGGCCTAGCACTGGGGTTCGTCGGCCTGACGTCCTTCTACTACTTGTGGTTCGGCACCTGGTTCTCGATGTTGTTGTTCGTACTGATCACGGTGCACGCCGCGTGGCGTCGCAGGCGCGACGAGGGCCGCGTGACCATCGGTGATGCAAGGGGTTACGTCGGCCTCGTCGTGCGGCGGGGGTTCGCGGGCGGCCTCGTGTTCCTCGCCGTGTTCCTGCCGTTTGCGGTTCCGACATTGCGCACGCTGTCGGGCGATGACAAGGCCTCGGTCGACCACCCCCTGGTCGAGGCGGTGCGCTACTCGGGTAAGCCGATCATGTTGGTCCTGCCGCCACATGACAACCCGGTGCTCGGTCGGTTCTCGAAGGACATCGTCTATCGGAACCTTTTCGACATGCCGGTCTACGAGCAGTCGACCTACCTGGGCATCGTGGCGGCCCTGCTCGTGCTCGTGGCGCTCGTGCCGTGGCGAATCGGCCGTAGCGTGCCGGTGCGTACTCGGTGGCTCCTCAGCGGCGGTTTGCTCATCGCCCTTGCGATGTACATCGGTCCGTACCTGCCGCTGACGTCGACGTACTGGAGGGACTACGCCGATCCCGACGCCTCGGCGAAGCTCCCGTGGATCGGGTTGCTGATGTTCCACCTCAACGGCACTTTCCGCTTCTTCAGTCGAAACTTCGTGCTGCTTTCGGCGTGCTTCACGGCGCTCGCCGGCATCGGCGCAGCGCGGGTGTTCGCTCGTGTGCCGCGCCGAGCGCAGTGGTCATTGGCGGCCGTCTGCATCGTGCTCGCCGGCTTGGAGTTCACGAACTCGCCACCGCAACGGTTCACCACGGCCACCTTTCCAACGTGGGTGCGCGAGGTGCAGCAACTCGAGCCCGGCGCGAGCGTCGTCGACTACCCACTCGCGCCCGAGAACTCCCCGCGGTCGTTCTACTACCTCTTCTGGCAGGCCCGCCACGGGCGCGCCACCGTCAACCCCGCGGGGAGTAAACCGGCGAAACAGTTCGCGGCCACCATCGCGAACGCCGACAGCGCTTCTACGGGCCGCGCGTTGTACGACGCGGGAATCGACTACGCCGTCATGCACACCAAGCTGCCGTCCGGGACGACGCCGCCCTATCAGCCGGGATGGCCTGACGATTCCGTGTCGGCGGACCTCGGCGCGGTCAACCCGTGGTTCGAGAAGCTCACCCAGACCGACGACGCGGTGATCTATCGGATCCGCCCTCCGGCCTGAACGCGGCGGTCAGTGTGATGCGGTCAGTGTGATGCGGTCAGGGCGTTGCGGCGTGGACACGCCGGATGACGTCGTCGACCGCGTCGCCGACGTCCTGCCACGTCTGGGTCGGTACGCGCGGCGTGAGGGTGAGCTCGTGGTCGAAGAACGCCCGGAGTGCCTCGGCGAGCGCCGCCGGTGACTCCTCGACGACGTGACCCCCCGACATCGCGATCGAGTCGACGAGCCCGCACACGTTGTAGCCGATGGCCGGTGTGCCGACCTCGGCCGCTTCGCTCACGTTGAGCCCCCAACCCTCGCGCACCGAGGTGGCCACGAGCACGTGCGCCCGGGCGAGGAGTTCGTTGCGCTCGTCGTGCGGGAGGCGTCCGTAGAACTCGACGTGCGGGGGGCTCTTGCGCTTGAGCGCGTCGTGCATCGGTCCGTCGCCGATGATCCACAGCCGCGCCTCGGGGTGGTGGCGCTGGAGCAACGTGAGCGCCTCGATCGCATGATCGGGCCGCTTGCTCGACACCAGTCGGCCGAGGAAGACGATGGTGGGCACCGTCTCCTTGTCGACCTTGGGCGGCGCGATGGGGTCGCCGCCCGGGATGATCGGATGGACGTTGCGCAGCCCGTAGGCCCGAAGTGAAGCGGCGCTCGAGGGGCACAGCGTGAGCGTGGGCACGTCGCGGTACTCGCGTAGCCAGCGGGGCTCGAAGAAGTAGCGCCCCATCACGGCCATCGGTAGGTGCGCCTCGTGGAACCACACTTCGCGTGCCACCTGATGTGCGATGGCCACGACCGGGGTGGCGCCGACGAACCGCGGGGTGAGGAAGGGCCGCGTGTTGATCTCGTCGAGCACGAGGTCGAATTTGTCGCCGAACTCGGCGAAGAACTTGCGACCTTCGCGGTAGACGCTGAGGCGACCGCCGCGCCGGATGATGGTGACACCTTCGACGACCTCGCGGGGCAGACGATCCTTCACCGACGCGCAGAACAGGGTGACCTCATGGCCCTTCGACACCAGGTGACGCGCCACCATCTCGGTCCAGACCTCGGCGCCGCCTGCTGCCGGGTGGGCGAGGTCACGCCAGTTGTAGAAGAGGATCCTCATGTCGCCGACGCTGCGGTCTTTCGTGTCGTGAAGCGCAACGCGAACCGGGAGCACACGCCCTTCCACATGCCGCCGAGGTAGGCGATGCCGAAGGGGATGCTGAGCCCGGCGAGCACTGCAGCATCTGCCGTCTCGGCTCCGCGCTCCTTCGCAATGACCCCGGCGCCGACCGCACCGGCCACGGCTGCAGCGATCGTGGGCAACGGCCACAGCGCGGCGACGAGCAACCCGAACGGTGACACGACCAACACGACGACGATTGCCTTCGCGAATCGCGCGCCGGGGTGCAGGTACCCGTCGATCAGCACGGATCCGCGATGGTTCGCATGCTTGAGGAAGGCCTTGAAGGTGGAGCGGGCGTGGTAGGTGCAGCTGTACCCGGGCCCGATGTTGATCGGCTGGCGTTCTGCGACGTAGCGCAGCAGCGCGGTGTCATCGTTGATCTTGCTGAAGTCGGCGACTGTCGGGGTGAACGCGTCGTAGGCGGCCCGCATGAGGTCGGTCGGACACAGCAGCGCGGTGGTGCCTTTCGGGTAGTAGTCGAACTCGTCGAGGCCGTACCGAAGATGGCGAGGATCGTTGTGGTACTTGCGCCACGCGACGTGTTCGATCGCCTTCCAGAACCTGGCGATGGGATTGCCCTGGGTCTGCGCGTGGACGTCGGCGGTCCACACCTGCGAATCGGGATCGTCAAGGAACGGGCCGACGTAGGCGAAGGCGTTCTCGTCGAGGAACACGCGGGTGTCGATGAAGAGCAGGAAATCGCCGGTGGCCTGATCGAGGCCACGCCGCCGAGCGAGGAAACGGCCCTTGTTCGCTTGGCGTTCGATGCGCAGCGGGGTGGCGAGCCCGGTGGACTCCACCTCGCGGATCGTGTCGTCGGTCGACCCGTCGTCGACGACGATGATCTCGGCCGAGGAGAAGGGAAAGGCGGCGATGGCCGCGTCGACCTTCTGGAGGGAGCGGCCTATCCAGCCCACGCCGTTGAACACGGGGAACACCACGCTCAGCGAGGGCTTGGAATCGGGGATCACACGCGCCACCGGTGCTCGGCGAAAGGGTTCGCTGAACCGAACGCGATCGATCGTCGGGCCCGGACACGGTGGGCGGGTGCGCCGATCGCCCGCACTATTCGATGACCACCACGATGTCGCCGGAGCCGACGGTGTCGCCGGGAGCGACGCGCACCTCTTTGACCGTCCCAGCCTTGTCGGCGGTGACGTTGTTCTCCATCTTCATGGCCTCGAGAACGCACACGGCCTGACCGGCTTCGACCGCATCGCCGACGGCGACGAGGACCTTGATGATCGTGCCCTGCATGGGCGCGGCGACCTCGCCGGATGCGGCGCCACCGCCACCACCGGAGCCGCCCGACCGTTTGGCCCGCGGTGTACCGCTTGCGCCCCCGGCCACGACCACGCCGGCTGATTCGGGGACCCACATGCTCACCGAGAAGCGCTTGCCGTTGACCTCGACGACGGTGTCGCGCCGGATCTTGGGCGTGGTGTCCTCTTCGGTGGGTGCCGGTGCGGCACCGGCCGCTGCGGACACGCCGGACAGGTCGAGCACGTCCTCGACCCACTTGGTGGAATGGGTGAACGCCGCGAAATCGGGATGGCGCAAGATGGCGAGGTCGGCGGGAATGGTGGTGGCCACGCCCTCGATCTCGGTCTCCTCGAGGGCGCGGATAGCCCGAGCGATAGCCGTGGGACGGTCTTTGCCCCACACGATGAGCTTGCCCACGAGGTTGTCGTAGTACTGGCTGATCTCGTCGCCGGCCTCGTAGCCGCCATCCCAGCGCACCCCGAAGCCGGCGGCCGGGCGGAGTTTGGTGATCTTGCCCGGCGAGGGCAGGAACTTGCCGCCTGCCGGATCCTCTGCGTTGATGCGGATCTCGATCGCGTGACCGGTAACGGTGACCTGGTCCTGGGTGAGGGGGAGCACCTCGCCGAAGGCGACTCGGAGCTGCATTTCGACGAGGTCGATGAACGTGACGAGTTCGGTGGCCGGGTGCTCGACCTGGAGGCGGGTGTTCATCTCGAGGAAGAAGAACCCGCCGTCCTCGTAGAGGAACTCGGCGGTGCCGGCGTTGACGTAGCCGCACCCCTTCGCGACCTTGACGGCGGCCTCGCCCATGGCGGCAAGGGTGGCCGGGTCGATGTCGGCCGCCGGTGCTTCCTCGATGAGCTTCTGGTGGCGGCGCTGGGCCGAGCAGTCGCGTGTGGCGAGGTAGATGCAGTTGCCGTGCTGGTCGGCCAGCAACTGGACCTCGACGTGGCGCGGCTTCTTGAGATAGCGCTCCATGTAGATCTCGTCGCGGCCGAAGTAGTTCTTGGCCTCGCGCTGCGCGGACTCGATGCACTCGGCGATGGCTGCCTCATCGAGGACGACCTTCATGCCGCGGCCACCGCCGCCGTAGGCCGCCTTGATGGCGATGGGATAGCCGTGCTCGGCCCCGAATGCGACCACGTCGTCGGGCGACGTGATGAACTCGGTGGTGCCGGGTACGCCGAACACGCCCGCGGCCTCGGCTGCTTTGCGAGCCGAGATCTTGTCGCCCATGATCTCGATGGCGGCAGGGGGCGGGCCGATGAACGCCACGCCCATCTCGGTGATGGCCCGGGCGAAGTCGGCGTTCTCGGAGAAGAACCCATAGCCCGGGTGCACCGCCTCGGCCCCGCTGCGAGTGATCGCATCGAGGATCGCGGCGGTGTTCAGATAACTCTCGGCCGCAGTCTGGCCGCCGAGGGCGTACGCCTCGTCCGCCAAACGGACGTGGAGCGCCTCACGGTCGAGCTCGGAGTAGACGGCGACGGTTTTGATGCCGAGTTCGCGACAGGCACGGATGACCCGCACCGCGATCTCGCCACGGTTGGCGATGAGGACCTTGGAAAACACCCCATATGGTTAGTCGAATGGCGGGCCCGAGTGTGAACTCTCCCTTCAGAATTCTGCGAGTTTCGGTCACGGGGTCCACGAATGCCGACCTCCTCGTCCGCGCCCGCGCAGGCGAACCGGCGGGGCTGGTGCTGTTGGCGGATCACCAGACGGCCGGGCGGGGTCGGCTCGATCGACGCTGGGAGGCCCCCTCCGGCGCGAATCTTCTCGTGTCGATGCTCCTGCGGCCGCAGCGGCCCGTCGACCGCTGGTTCCACAGCACGCTGGCCCTCGGGCTCGCGGTCGTCGATGCCTGTCGCACCTCGGGCGTCGACGCCACCCTGAAGTGGCCGAACGACGTGCTGGTCGGCGACGCCAAGCTGGCCGGTGTCCTGGCCGAGACCGACGGCCACGGTGCGGTCGTCATCGGCCTCGGCTGCAACGTGGGTTGGCCGGGTGCCGGCGAGTTGCCCGGCGCGACTTCGCTGGCCGCACACGGGGCACGGGTCACGCCAGCGGCGTTCCTCGACGTGGTGCTCGACCACTACGACGATGCGGCGCCGGATCTGCTCGAGCGCTATCGATCCTGCTGCAGCACGATCGGACGCCCGATCCGCATCGATCTCCCGAACGGCGAGGCGGTTGACGGCGTCGCCACCGGCGTGGACGATGACGGATTGCTCGTGGTCGAGATCGACACCGACGCCACATTGCCGGGTGCGCCGGCGTTCGTGACCCGCCGATTCGCGGTCGGCGACGTCGTCCACGCGCGCTCGGGCACTCGTTCTATGGACGCCTCACTACCGCCTACGTCGTCAGATGTCCGAAGAAACGAATGAGCGGTGGAGTGGGCACCCGTTGAGTGAAATCAGGCGTGGAGGGCGGCGAACCGTTCGGCGGCCCGGGCGGTGAGTGGGCCGGGGCAGATGCCCAACGGACGATCGTCGATGTGCGACACGGGGTGCACGTCACGGGTCGACGACGTGAGAAAGAGCTCGTCGCACCGGCCGAGCACGTCGAAGGGCAGGTCGGCCTCGACCACGTCGACCACGTCGCACACCAGCTCGCGAGTGACCCCGGCGAGGCAGCCGGCGCTGAGTGGCGGTGTGTAGAGCACACCGTCGACCGCCACGAACACGTTGCTGCCCGAGCCTTCGCACAGGTTCCCCTGGGTGTTTGCGAACAACGCCTCGTCGGCATGCCGCTCCCGCGCCCGGGCAAGTGCCAGCGCGTTCTCGGCGTACGAGATGATCTTCACGCCGGCGAGCGGTGTCCGTTCGTTGCGCGGCCAGTCCATCGTGATCACGCGAGCGAATGTCGACCACACGGTCGTGGGGCCGACGTGGATGAGCGTCGTGGGGCCGGTAGTGCCCCGCCCGGAGCCGAGTGGGCCGGGCCCCGAGGTGACCGTGACCCGCAAGCGTCCGGCGGAGGGCCCCGCCGCCTCGATCGCGTCCTGAATGCCGGCGCGCAGCCACGCGTCGTCGGGGAGCTTGAGTGAGATGCCCTCGGCCGACAGGCGCAACCTGACGAGGTGGCGGTCGAGGGCGAACGGCGCGCCTCGAACGATCTTCATGGACTCGAACACCCCGTCGCCGACCGTGAGGCCGTGGTCGGTGGCCATGATCGCCGGCTCGTGCTCGTCGACCAGGCGACCGTTCACCCACACCGTGATGCTCATCGTGACGTCCTTCTTCCAGACGGGTAGGGCTCGACCGTGGTGTCGCGCGACGCAACCGCGAGCAGGCGCCGTGCCTTGAGCTCGGTCTCCTCCCACTCGCGTCGAGGGTCGGAGTCGTAGGTGATGCCGCCGCCCGTGCCGAAGTGCAGTCTCCCGTGCTCGATGAAGAACGTGCGTATCGCCACGTTCAACGCGCCGATCTGCTGATCGGCATCGACCCAGCCGACTGCGCCGCAGTAGACGCCACGGGGAGCGGCTTCAAGCGCATCGATCATGGAGCACGCCGCGATCTTCGGCGCGCCGGTGACGGATCCGGGCGGAAATGTCGCGGCGATCACCTCGGGCCAGCCGACGCCATCGCGCAACCGGCCCTGCACGGTCGATACGAGGTGCACCAGTCCAGGGTGGGTTTCGACGCGGAGCAGCGCCGGCACCTCGACCGAGCCCCACTGGCACACCCGACCGAGATCGTTGCGCACGAGGTCGACGATCATCACGTTCTCGGCTTGATCCTTCGGCGTCAGCTTGGACGCCACCGTCGCGGTGCCTTTGATCGGCGACGACCAGACCCGGCGGCCTTCGCGACGCACGAAGAGCTCGGGCGAGGCCGACGCAACATGCACCCCGTGTGCCGGGAGCCGCACGACCGCGGCGTACGGCGCCGGGTTCCCCTGGGCGAGCGCCGCGCCGAGCGCCGCGATGTCGGTGCTCGCGCCGTCGGGGGGGTGATGGGGCAGCGGCGCCGATAAGCGGCGCGTCAGGTTCACCTGGTAGACGTCGCCCGCTGCAATGGCCGCACGGATGGTCTCGACACCGCGGCAGAACTGCACCTGGTCGAGACTCGACGACCATTCGTCGCGCGTCGGGCCGTACCACGGTGCCCCCGGCCACGGCGTCGCAGGGCGCACGCGCTCGAACCGGGCACACACGGGCGCGCCTTCATAGGGCACCACGACGGCCCAGAACCCCGAGGAGTCGAGCGCCGAGAGGTCCTCGGTGACATCGAGCAGTCCGGTGCCCATGCGGTCGCCGACGACGCACAGCGCGGATTCACGGGCTCGGGTCACGCGGGTATTCTGGCTGCCGCGACGGCATGTGCCGCGCACATTCGTGCCACGGATCGATGCGGCGTCGCGCTGATCCGGCGCGTCGCAGCTGGTAGTCTCCCGCCCCGTGAAGGACGGGCCGAGCGGACGATACCGGCGCACGTGGCCGCAGCGTTTCGTGCTCCTCGGATGCGTCGGGCTCATCGGCGCGTCGCTGTACACCGCCTCGACGGTCGA
>Ga0114966_10004155_pt1 | contig 12480 bp, 11 predicted proteins | sample M_130207_XF_Meta_FD_87029 | JGI IMG/M metagenome (GOLD analysis project Ga0114966, IMG submission 87029) | Freshwater microbial communities from Lake Montjoie, Canada to study carbon cycling - M_130207_XF_MetaG | ecosystem: Environmental > Aquatic > Freshwater > Lake | place: Lake Montjoie...
CCTTGTGTGCGATGCTCTCCTGTTCAAGGTCCTCGGTGCCCAACCCTTCAACTACACTGATGCTATTGATGCTTTGCCCAATGCTATCCATGCTTTCGGTGGCCCTGCCGCTGTTGCTGCCGATTCTCGTGCTTACATTGATGCTAACGGTCTCTTCCAAGATGCCGGTGCTGTTGATGTTGCCTGGACTGGATACTGGCACGGTGCCGGAAACCCCTACAATGAGGTTAATTTCGGCGGCCCTGCTCTTCCTACCAACGCTGTTGGCCCAGGAATGGCTCCTGATGCGAGAAATGGTTCTCACAATGACAACTCTGGTGTCTCTGATGCCGGCACATTTGTCCTCTCTGAGACCTCTTTGGACATGCACTGCTGGGGACAAAACCCCGTCGTTACCGCTAAGCTCCAACTTAACGGCCAAGACAGATTCTCTGAGCGTGAAGGTTCTTACTTCTCTTGGGTCCAACCTTACCAAGCGCACACCAGATGCCCTGATGAGGGTATTAACGTGTACTCTTTTGCCTTGAGACCTGAGGAACATCAACCCTCAGGAACATGCAACTTCTCCAGAATAGATAACGCCACTTTACAGCTTGTGCTCTCCAACGCCACCGTTGAGGGAACCAAAACTGCCAAGGTTCGTGTCTATGCCACCAACTATAACGTGTTGAGAATTATGTCTGGTATGGGAGGGTTGGCTTACTCAAATTAAGCGAAATATATTACGATTTATCGTGTCATTATATTTTGTGTATTTTAATAATTAAAATTATTGTTTTTTAATTATTAAAGCAAAAAACAATATAAACATAAAACTCTAAATAATATATAAAATGAGCGTAGATATTGTAAATCTTATTGAAAACAACCCTATTACTAAATTAAATGGTAATTACCAGTCAAAGTTAATAACTAAAGTGCAAAATAATTTTAATAATTATGAACAACAAATGTTTATAGCTAGTTTTTATTGTTATTTAAAGCATGATTACAAAAATGATTTTGTTATTGACTTAGATAATGTTTGGCAATGGCTTGGATTTAGTCAAAAAGTAAGAGCAAAAGAATTAGTTGAAAAGAATTTTAATATTAATAAAGATTATAAACTTTTGCTTTCTGTGGAGGGAAAGCAAACAAATAGTAGTTTTGCCCCCCAAGTTGGCGGAGCAAAAAAAGATACAAGAGGAGGGCATAATAAAGAAATTATTATGTTAAATATTGAAACATTTAAAAAGTTTTGTTTAAAAGCAGGAACAAAAAAGGCTGATGAAATACATGATTATTTTATTAAATTAGAACAAATTTTACAGGAAATTTTACAAGAAGAAAGTAATGAATTAAAACAGCAACTGTTACAAGTAGAACACCAAAAAGAAAAAGAATATGAGGCAAAATTAGAGAAACAAAAGGTCCTAGAAAGGGAAAAAGTAATATTAAAAGAATACGCAACAATAGGTTCAATTATTTACATAATTAAAGTAAAAACATTTGAAAATGGACAATATATAATAAAAATAGGAGAGAGTCGAAGAGGCATTAAAGATAGATACAACGAACATAAAAGTAAATACGAGGAGTGTTTATTGTTGGATTGCTTTGCCGTTAACAAAAGCAAAGACTTTGAGAGTTTTCTACACAACAACGAAATTATAAAATGTGACAAAGTAAAGGATTTAAAGGGTCATGAAACAGAACTAGAATTATTTCTAATTGGAAAAAATCTTACATATAAACGATTAATAGATATTATAAATAATAATATTAAATATTTTAACAACAATGATACAAATAAAATAGAATTAGAAAATGAACAATTAAAGCTTATGCTTGAAATGAAGAATACAAATAATGACAATTTATTGATTCAAGAACTAATACAAAGTGTGAAACAAATGTCTGGAAAAATAGATGATCTAGAAAAATCAAACAAAGAATTGTTACAAAAATTTAATTCAACACAACCCAAAATTGTAACAGGATTTAATGAACCATTAATAACACTAGGACCTATATTACAAAAAATTAACCCAGAAACATTCGAGCTAATTAAAATATATGAAACTGTTTCAGAAGCAATGAAAGAAGATAGCAATATTAAAAGACCAAGTATAAATAAGGCAATTGTTGAAAATACTGTTTATAATGGATATAGATGGCTATTTGTAGATAGAGAATTAGATGCTAATATAATTCATAATATTTTACCAACGCGTCAATGCAGACAACAAAACATAGGTTATATAGCTCAAATTAACAAAGAAAAAACAGAAATAATTAATGTATACTTAGATAGAAAAACCGCATCACATTTTAATGGATATGAATCATCGTCGGCATTAGATAATCATGTTAAAAACAATTCTTTAACAAAGGGTTATTATTATAAATTATATAATGATTGTGAAGAAATTTTAAAAGACAATTTTATTCTAAGAAATAAAAGTGAGCCGTTATTATACAAAAATGGTGTTGGACAATATGATTCTACTAATAATTTAATAAAAGAATTTGAGTGTAAATATGAGTGTATAAAACAATTAAAAATTAGTGATAAAACATTGGCAAAAGCGCTCGATAAACCTATAATGTATCAAAATTGTTACTACAAAAATATAGGAAGTAAACTAAAATGTTTTTAAACAAAAAGAAAAAAGTGGTTTCCCACCTTTTACAAATTATATGATAATGCTAAGTATAAAACACAATATATAGACGTAATAATTAAAATACTTACCTCATAAATAACAACGTTCCTTCAGTCGCTTCGCTTTCCAGTTGCTTCGCTTAAAACCTATAGAGATATAAATATAATATAATATATAAAGTTAGTATAATGTTATAGATATAATAATAAATTAGAACATACCTTAAGCATCGTGGATCTCCCCCTCCTCTAAGTCCTCAGGTGATAGACCAGGCCCTTTCTCAGTAGACACACACCCTCCACCTAACGCAGCCTTCAACAATGCGATTTGAGCCTCGTACTCTTCTTTTTGCTTGTTAAGAATTGCCTCAAACTCGGGGTCTAAAGTGGCAGGCTTGCTCTCCACATATGCGTCGTCTACTTGAGCCTCAAGAAGACCTAGATTCAAGCGCGCCTTCGGCTTGTCACCAGAGTGCTTCTTTCCAGTGTTGATAAAGACCTGCCACTGCTTGTTCTTGTCGTATTTATCGCAATAGACGAAGTCTGAACCATTATCACGAATTGTGTTAACTAGACTACAGCAATTTTGGCTGTTATAAAAGTGGTCGAAGTGAACATAGGCTGCCTTGTAATCATAACCGTTTTTGTCCTGCTTCAAGACAAAGTCAACATTATTCACTTTGCCGAAGTAGTAGTGATGGAAGACAAAGCAGACCTTCTCAAAGCTTGTTCTGGCATCAACCCTGGGGATGAAGAAGCTGATTTGATCGTTATTTTCGTTGAAAACTCGAGGCCTGAAGACTGGGGTTATTTCTGTGAGACTGTACTTGTATTTTTTATTGTTGTTATTGTTTCCGTTCATTCTCTTATTTCCGTTCATTCTCTGATTTCCGTTGTTGTTATTCATTTGGTTTGACATTTTAATGTATTACTTATTATTTTATACAATAATTTTAAAACTTTAAAAGCATTTCAATTTTTTTAATTTCAATAATATTTTTTATGTGAGATTTTTATAAAATAAAATTGAATTAAAAAATAAAAATATTATTTTTTGTATAATAAAATGACAATGAACCTAATAATCGGAGGAACTAACGCAGAAAATGAAGAAGTAATAAAATTATATGTTAAAAAGGTATTTACAACAAATACTAGACATTATTTTATAAATGTAAATGCTCCTTTAAAGGATATAATGGAGCATATATTAAATAACGCAGAAAATCATTTTCAAATTGACCGTAATGAAGTAAAAGAATTAGTAGCAAGCGGTCAATCTATACCGGGTGTAAAGTCAGAAGACGCTCCTGCAATAGAATTAGAGAATCCGGGGGAAACATTTAAGCAAAGATTTGGTAACAGATATAATTTGACAGCATTTTATATACGGACAACAGGAAATCGAATAATTGGTTAGAAAAATATAAAATATAAAAATATTCAACAATAAAAACAAATTAAAAAAGAATAAAAATAAAAAGTATAAAATAAAAAAGTGAATTACTTTTTTATTTTAATTAAAATGTATAAAAATAAAGTAAACCATGTCCAACCAAGGAGCAAACAACACTGTATATTCCGTATATATTCCCAAAATATACAAGGGGCGCGGGTTTGAAAAAATTGGAAGCGTATTCTTTGAGCTACGCGTAGGAAGAGTAACCCGAGTAGATTTTGTGCCTTTTAAAAATGAACGAGATTCGGGAAATTATCGTTCCGCTTTTGTATATTTTACCAAACTGTATACTGATAAACCGAATCATATTATAGATACTATAGAAAGTAAAGGAAGATATCTTTTAAATTTAGACGCGAATATAGCCGTTTCAAAATACACTGATAGCGAGTATTGGGAATTACTGAAAAACAAAAACCCTTTTGAGGAAACTACAACAAATATTCATCAACTGGCTCACAATATGAAGCAAATGGAGGAAAAAATGACAAAAATAGAGGAAACAAATAGATTTCTAACCGAAGAAAATCTAAAACTAAGAAAAGAATTAGAACTTTTAAAAGCAAATATGGAAAATAACGTTGAGCCCACATTATGTGATTTACACTGTAATTTAGACGCAGTACAATATAAAATATCAAGACTACAGAGGACTGGCTCTAAATTAATAGAGCAATTATTCGAAGATGAGCCCAGTAAATTCTCACTAAATAATGATATGTTATACGGTATCCCTTATGCTAAAAGATTATTAAAAGATGAAACCGATTATGGTGACAGCGACAATGAAACGCTCGATAATTTATAAAATGTTTAAATAATATGTATATAATAAAAAATAAAAATATATTTTTAATTTTGAATTAATTTTAACTTAATTATAGAATATACAACAATAACATTTTATTTATTTTTTACATTTAATTACATTCTTCTTCTTCAACCTCTTCGTATGTTGAGCCATTCCATATAACGTTATTACTATTAAATAGACGATTCATATTAATAATCTCAGGCTTTTCTGTTTCATTCGTAAACAACTTCATAATCGATACGTCGTCTCTAAATCGAAGAGTATAAGTTTGCTGTATATTGCTTCTACCCACACGACCTAGAGCCTGAATAATTTTCTCCTGCGTTAGATTCATATCTTTACTTAAATACAAATGACAAAACTGATAATTCGTGCCATAAATATAATCGCTCGTAGCAATAATCATATACAACTTTTGCTCATCGGCAAGTCGCTTCATTATTTCAGTGTAAACAATATTTTCATGATTTATAAAAACACCGATTCCCATCATCAATAATATCTTCCACTTGTCATCGATACCATGTAACAACATAATTTTATTAATCGTTTCTTCATCAATGTTGCTAGTAAATGATGAACTAGTGTTTAACCCATCAGCCCATTTAGTCAAATGGTGATGCTTATTGGGAATAAATGTGTCATTTAAAACAGCCGACTTAATCATATTTCTTAGTAAATTAATTTCATCTACAATCCTACGAAGCCCATTTTTAGAGTCAATTTGTTCAGGAACTTCTCTATTAAACTTTTTACAATCTTTCATAGATTTTTTAGAACTTGGATTACTACCAGCAAATGTGTGCTCTATTTTTGTAGTTTCAAACTCGAGCTCCTTTTCAAGTTCATTCATTTTATTATTTACAACATTATTGTATTCGATCTTATTCATTATATCAGTCATCACAATTTGTGGTATATTTGCTTGTTGAATACAGAATTGCGCGATTTTTTCAACGTCATTTGATATAAATATAGTAGGACCATCGGTTAGCGTAAATGAATCTTTTGTAGTGACATAAATACCCGCATTATTACTAGGGGTCAGCTTAATTGTAGCTCCAGATGTTTCTTGTTGCTGGCTAGTCATGCGCGACATAATACTTCCATCACTAATACTACTAGTTCTAGAAACACCTGGACCAATACTACTATTTTTTTTAATAATTCTATTTCCCTTCGTATCAACCCTATCATTAATAGCAATCCTTGAAACTCTATTATCCATAAAATGATTGTAAATTGTAGACCACTTTGAAACGTTAATATTTTGTAGCAATTTAATATAATATACTTTTATACTTTTCATATTAATGTCATCGATAGTTTCAAAATGTCGCGGAATAACCATCTTTGAATTTGAGAAACCATTACTAATTACATACGCTATGAAATCGGTAATTTCTTTTAAATCAAAATATCTGGTCAATGTTAAGTTGTCTTCACAGTGTTTAGCTATTCTTAAAACTTCATTGTAGTTTTCACTTAAATAATGCGGTAATACTACAAATCCATCTTTATTAACAATCGGTATCGATTTCTTACAATCGTGACTTACTATCGAATGAATTTGTGCTCTAGGGTTCTTTACTTTGAAATCAGCAATCGTTTCTGTTAATTCGTGTAATTTAGGCAAAGTAGCTGACGATAAAATCATATTAGGAATAATATTCTCCTTCCAGTTTTCTTGTATTATTTTGTGAAATTCGTGATTATCATAATCCATTGTGATTGTCGGTTCATCCCAATAAGTATAAATATTAGAAGCATTGTTAAATGACAACATATAATACATTGCTGGAATGTATGATTTAATATCACAAATTATAATTTCTACCTTTTCACCATTACTATTATCGACTTTACCGATTCCACCGCTTCTTTTATTTATAGTGTAATCTTTTGCAGCATAATAATGTAAACGAACATCACCAGAACTTGCGCAACCGAAAGCAAATGCGATTTTCTTATGAATTGAAATTGCTGCCTTAGCTAGTTGTAATCCAACGTGTCTAGCCGCGCAAACAAAGACTACTCTATATTGCTCTGAAATTGCTAGAGGGGTTAAAGTTTTTCCAGTTCCGGTTGGAGCTGTATATAAAATTAATTTAGGTAGCGGTTCTTTGACAATTGCGTAAATTTCTTTTTGATGTTCATAAAGGGTTAAATCGCCGTATTTTAATATGCTCTTATTCTTTTCAATTAACTCATCAGCATTTGATATAATATATGTCATATCAATATCATCCTCATACAATTCGATAATGCCGTGCGCTATTCTTATCAAGTGCCGGTTCATTTTTTGAACATTATTGCGGAGCAACTTATATAATGTATAATAATTAAATGTAAACAATGATTTTTTTTTAAATGGTTCCATTTGTGAATCAAATTTACTTTTAATAATTTCTTCAATATGACCTAATAATATAAATTCGTAAATCGCGGTTTTATCAAATGAGCTAGCATCTGCGTTAAATCGCTCAACGCGAATCTTGTCAGCGGTTTTAAGTTGAATATCGTTTCCAATAACAACTTCAATTTGTGTATTTTTTTCAGTTGATGGCTCTTCAACACTTTGCCCCTCATTCGTAACCTCATTAACATTAAGACCTCCATTAATATTTTCATTATTAGAACTAGGATGCTTTCTTTTTTTAGTCTCTTTCTTAACAAACTTAATAAAATCAATTTTGTGTTTCTTAATAATTTCTTCAATAGCCGGGCGCAAATACTTGTTAAATAAATAATCCTCTAACAATTCGCTATATTCAATCTTCAAATATGTAAAGATAGAGTGAAAGTTGTTCTCCCTTATATTAATGTCATGAAAACCTTTTGTTATCATTTGTAGAACCTCATTTTCGTTTGATGAAACGGGAACTTCAATAGAGTCCCATTCTGATTTATTAAGCTTTCTCTGATTCAAGTCCATTGTGTGATAATATTATACAATTATTTTTTAGTAATTAATTAATTTCAATTTTTTATTTAACTAATTTTATATTTTTTTACTTTTAATTATTTTTTACATTTTAATTATTTTTTATATTTTAAATAATTAAAAAAATGAAACAAAAAAATCGATATAAATAAAATACACTATAATATTAATAACAATGAATTCTCAAACTTCGCATAAATTAATTTCAATTGACGGAAATATTGGTTCCGGTAAATCGACATTAATGGAAGCCTTAAAACATAAATTTAGGGAAAATAAAAATGTCGTCTTTTTAAGAGAACCTGTTGATGAATGGGATCAAATTAAGGATGAAAATAATATTACAATATTGGAAAAATTTTATGCGAATCAAAAGGATTACTCGTTCTCATTTCAAATGATGGCATATATTTCTAGATTAGCACTTTTAAAAGAAGCGGTGAAAAATAACCCGCACGCGATCTTTATTTCAGAGCGCAGTTTGTTTACTGATAGAGAAGTATTTGCGAAAATGTTATATAAATCTGGGTTTATTGAAGAAGTAAATTACAAAATTTATTTAAAATGGTTTGATTCGTTTTCCAGTGAGTTTCCATTACATAAAGTAATTTATGTCAAGGCTGATCCGCAAGTTTGTTTTGATCGAATTAAAAAGCGTTCAAGAACTGGTGAAAGTAATATTCCGTTGGCATACTTAGAAAATTGCCATATACATCATAATGAAATGTTAGATATGACAAATTCCAACTGTATTTGTCAAGACCAGTTTGTATTAGATGGGAATATTGACATTTATCAAAATGATAATCAATTAGACCTGTGGATACAAGAAATAGAAAAAATTATTGTATAAATTATTAAAATAAATAATTAATAAAAATTTATACACTATACAATTCTGGGCGACGAGTAGTATACTCTATTTTTTCAAATTTATCAGTTGTTATAGGATTCAAATTGTCTTCATTTAATATTACACTATTTTTCAATAAACTATCAAAAACCTTTGTATTCATATAAATATCTTGATGTTTATAATCGGTTGTAAAGATTTTCTTTAATTTTTTGATCGTTTTATTAAAAAATTTATGAACCTGCGTTTTCATTTTTAAATCATCTAAAAGGAAAAATACTGCTTTGTATGGGTCATTATTACCACCTATATTTATTTTACACACCGTATCACCATTATACCTCTCAATTTCCTTTGTTGTTTTAAATAAATCTTCTCCTGCTCCTTTATAATACACACCCAGATATATACTATGGTATTTTGGAGTGGGTTTTATTTTTTTTGTTTTATTGTGTAAATTACAAGAAACCTTATGAGTTTTAAAAACATTTTTACAAGAAATAGCTGTAAAACTCATCTTATCATTATCATCATCCGTGTGATAATATGAATTATTACCACTATTTGTTGTGAATGGTAGCAATGGTATCGGGTCGCCATTTGTAATATATCTTCGAAACATTATCACGTTATTTTCTATATAATTATTATACTTGTTTATAAGTGCTTTATTCATAGTTCTGGGTCCACCAAATGTCACGCAAGTAATTTTGAAAGTAGGTTTATTTTTTATTAGCAAATATGAAAATATTTGAGCACAACCACCGCCGAGTGAATGACCAGTAGTAACTAATTTATAATCACTTGTTTTTAAAAAATCTTTCGAGAGAAAATGGATAGATTCACAAATTGTATAAAACATTTCACCTACTATTTTAAATACACCTAATAAGATTCCATTATTTGAATGTTTACTTGTTTTATATGGTTTTATTGAGGTTAATTTTAAATAAGATAAAGCACTTTTAATTGAATAAGTTCCTCTAAAAGCTATAAAAATACAATTTGTTAATTTATCAGCAATAATATAGACACTTGAATAATTAGATGTTGAAATAGATAAGTATTTAATATTAGATGAATCAAAATCATTATTGTGTTTGTATCTTATTTTTGTTATAGTATTAATTCTTTCATTAACAGCACTAATATTGTTTATTATTGGTTCAAAAATATTTTCATTTGAAACAGTCTTTATTTTATGTAATTGTGATTTAAATTCTGGGATTTTAAAAATTTCTGTATAATGATGTAGAAAATTCGTATTATTCATATATGATAATCTTGATAAAACAGAACAAATATGACTTATTAATGGTATATCCATAAAATAATACTATAAAAAATTATTATTTTATTATTTTATTAAATAAATAGATTAAATCAATTATTATTTAATAAAATACTTATATAATTGATATAAAAATACTTATAATTTATATAACTATATAATTATATAAATTATGACAGACAAAATAGAAGATGCAAAAATAATAAATATTATTATTGATTGCCCGCATTGTAAATGTCCAATGGAAATAGTTCAATTAAATTGTAGAATTTTTCGCCATGGTATTTTACGTGCAAATGGGGCGCAAATTAATCCGCATTCTTCTAAAGAATTATGTGATTATTATGTGGCAAATGACAAAATATACGGGTGTGGTAAACCGTTTAAAATTGAAAAAACATCTAATAATGAATTTGTAGCAGTTATTTGCGATTACATATAATATATAAATCTATTATTGATAAATCTAAATATCAATAATCTAAATATCAATAAAGTCAACCACAACTGGGTAATGATCTGAATTATATGTTACACATGATTCAGGATACGCGTGATAGAAAAAAACATCATCTATTTTATTTTGTATTCCTTGTGTAACTAAAATATGATCAATCATCGAATAATCTTTACCAGATTGTGTATTACAATTATTATCCGAGTCATACCAATCACTGTATCGTTCACTTTGTGTAACAGTTTCAGCTACACTCGTTAATTCGTATTTACCCGCATATTCACCAAAATTACCCTTTAAAATATTTAAAACTTGTGATGTTGGTTTATTATTATTCACATCTAAAACTTCACCATCAAAATCATTAAAATCACCTAAAATAATAACCTCATATTTACGGCTAATATAATCAGCAATAACTGGCTGTAATACGGATGCTTGTCCTTCTCTCTGTGCACATCTGGAAGATTCAGTTGGAATTGCTAAAAGATGCGCAGCAATAAATGCCACATTCATATTTCCAAGTTTGAATTCTGTAATATAGTGTTTGCTAACACCGGTTGAACCGCTACCAGTATATCCGCATTTAGACCCTTGTATAGGGTAAGTGTATTTTTCTTCTGTTCTATATAAACTAACTAAAGGGTCGATACGTGTTAGCATACCGACATTTTGTCCGGTGGCAGAATCAGTTCCTTTTTTTAAATAGGGTGTATAAGTTGCGTCATTTAACATACTCTTAACCATATTAAGTTCATCACATCCTTCGATTTCACAGAAATTTATAATATCTGGATTTAAATCGTGAATAACCTTTGTAACATAAGACATGTGTGTTTGAGCTTCACTCGAATTGCTCCAGGAGCACCCACTACCAGGACAGTTTGCCGAACTATAATAATCAATAAAAAGCCATTCAACGTTATATTGAACTAAACGCAATTTATTTTTATCTTGACGGCGATCCCCACTATTTGTAACAACAGGACATTCAGTATCAGCCATAATTGTGCCTACAAATAATGAAAGTAAAAAAAACAAACTAAACATCATATTTTATATTACATATATAAAATATAAATTTAAATATATTTAATTGTATATTTAATTATAAAATTGAATATATTATTATAATTAATTATATAAATATACAAATATGTTTCAATTAGCTAGTACAAATAATACAAATACTACAACAGAAATAGACTATTTAATGCAGTTTGATGGATGCAGTAAAGGTAACCCTGGAAAAGCAGGTTCAGGAGCAGTAATTTATAAAAACAAAAATGAGATCTGGTGTAAAAGCCTTTTTATTGGAGATAAAAATACAAATAATGAAGCTGAATATATTGGTCTAATAATAGGTCTTGAAGAAGCAATAAATTTAGGTATTCAAAACCTACATGTTGAAGGTGATAGTTTGCTTGTTATTAAACAAATGAAAGGCTTGTATAAAGTTAAGGCAGACAATTTATATAAATTATATGAAAAGGCAAAAAAACTGGAAAAACAATTTACATCTGTTTCATACAATCATGTATATAGAGATAAAAATAAAAGGGCTGATTTGTTGTCTAATCTGGCTTTAAATATTATATAATAATATAAAACAATATTATATATTATTATATAATATAAACAATATTTTATATACGAACTGGCTCATAATGTCCACCACTCCATTCAAGGTATATTGTTTTATTAAAATTATTACTAACAGGTATAAAATCTATATTTTTTATATTATTGCGATTTCTTATGTCTTTCACAATTATTTGTAAGCACCATAAATTACAAGCTGCTTGAATTTCAATCGCTCCGCCCCAGGTAGACATATTTCTCATTTTTGATACATAATTTGGATTTTCTAAGTTTAAAATAAAAGAAGTATCTAACCCATCTATTATTGTTTTATTTTCTTGTAAATAATCACAAATTTTTTGACGAATCTCAAAACTGTTTGTATTAATAAAGTAATTTAAACTATTAAATAAACAACTCATATATTTTTATAAATA
>Ga0114966_10004156_pt1 | contig 12479 bp, 4 predicted proteins | sample M_130207_XF_Meta_FD_87029 | JGI IMG/M metagenome (GOLD analysis project Ga0114966, IMG submission 87029) | Freshwater microbial communities from Lake Montjoie, Canada to study carbon cycling - M_130207_XF_MetaG | ecosystem: Environmental > Aquatic > Freshwater > Lake | place: Lake Montjoie...
AGCATTAGCTAATGCTTTGAAAACTCATAAATATTTAATAGAATTAGATATAAATGATAATAATATTGGTTCATTAGGTGCTAATTATATTGGAGAAATGTTAAACATGACTAAAAGTATAAGTTATTTAAATGTCAATGACAATAATATAAATATATATGAATGCTCTATATTTGTTAATAGTATTAGTATGAATACGACATTAACTATTCTTAATCTAGGCTGTAATGATTTTGAGAATCCAAATCAAAATGATACTGATAATGAGAATAATATTACAAAAATTCAAGAAGTAATTAAACTTATATTATCATCAACATCTATAAAAAATCTAGTATTAGATAATTGTGATATTGATGATATTACAACAGACTATATTGCCAATGGATTAAAAGAAAATAATACAATACAATCTATTTATTTACGTAATAATGAAATTAGTAATGAAGGAGCATATGTATTATTTAATGCTCTTAAAAATAATGAAATCACAGTATTAAAAAATATTGATCTATCATATTCATATATAGATAATGAGTGTATTAGTTCATTTGCTGAATTAATGGGTAGTAATAATGTTTTAGAAATAGTAAATATGTATTATACAGATATTAATAATGAAGGGTTATTAGAATTATCAAAAAGACCAGAATTAGAAATAAATGAAAGTTTAATAGAATTAACATTTGGTCAAGACGATATAGATGAGGTAATTCCAATTAAAAATGAGTACATATCTTCTATACTTGAACGTAATAGACATTTATATTGGCACCCTTGTTATTATAATACTAGTCTATTCAATAATGGTAGTCATGGTAATACACATAACATTGTTCAAATTATAATGACAACTTTATTATGCAATACATATGGTAATTTTACTTATAAATTACCAATATCAGTTCTTATTTATATTTTTAAATTTTTCAATAGATCTCAATTTATTAGACTATAAATTAACTTAAATAAATAAATAGATAAGTAGATAAATAGATAAGTAGATAAATAGATAAATGGATAAATAAAAAATTGATTTATAATTAAAAAATATTTTTTTATAAATAATTAGTATATAGTATATAGTATATAGTATATAGTATATAGTATATAGTATATAGTATATAATACCTAACAATGGACAACAATACTCTTAGTAATTTAACAAGGAATTTAGAATTATTTCTACATTTAGATTTAAATACAACAGAAGAAAATGCTACAAATGTATTATTTCCTGATATACAAAAATTATTAGATTTAAGTCCCGAAATGAGGAAACAACTTTTATCTAAATGGAAATATTATAATGAATTCTTACTTACGATAGACGAACATAGTAATAATCAACAAAGTAATAGACTTTTAACATGGGAACAAAGTTTTACAATGACTTTCTTATTATTTATATTTCACTAAATTTATATGTAATTATATAAAAATTATAAAAATAATTTATAATGTATTTTCTATTTTTTTTGGGTTTAGTGTATTACATGCGAATAGAAATATCTGGATAACCATTACTTGTTAATGGCGCATTTTGTATTACTATATTAGGAGCAAATATATTAGCTACCCCATCAAAATCTTTTTGTATAAATACAGGCTGACCATTACTACAGCTACCAAGATTACCAGCAGATAAATTCATAACACCATCTTGATTACCACCAACTGTATTTGCACTCATTCCAGTATTGTAATTAGCTGTTTCATCATATGTATGTGGATTAGGTATTTCTTCTTTTTTAAATGTACCAAGTTGTTCTTCTAAGACTGTGTAACCTAATTCTGTATGTATTCCACCAAGTGTATCTGTTAAACCCTTACCTAATGAATCTAGTGTTGCATAGTCCCCGATGGTATTTGCAGTGTTTATTTTTTTACTATTATTATCATTATCATTATTATTATTATTATTATCAAAAAGTGTGCTATTAGTTTGTAATATATCATTTTTAGGGATACGACCATACCCTTGTGTAAAATTATCAGGACTTCCATTCGTATTTGGTAAAGAATCTTCATTACCATCTAATAATGACTTTGCAATTTTCCATTGGTCTTTTTCTGTATTGCTAATAAATAAATTATTATAAGGATTTGTAATTATTGGTGGCTGATATGTATTAGTCATAAGTTCTTTTTGTAGTTCTGTTATTGTTGTTTGTTCTGCTTCTGAATTAGTATTATCATTATTAGTATCATTATTAGTATTATCACCACTACTATTTTCATAACTATTACTAATAGAACTTATATTACTAAAATTAGATTTCTGTTGTGTTGGTGGAGTAGTATTTTTTGTATCAGTTAATATTTGTTTTTTATTTATATAATTAAAATTATATATAACTAAAACTAATACTATAATAATAAATAGTAATATGTATTTATTATTATTATAAGTATTATAACTCCAATTATAATTTGTTTCAGTATTGTTTAAAGATTGTATTATGTTATATATAATAATTAAAATTATTAAGATTAAAATACTAAGTAATATATATGTTTTCCAAGTATAGTCCATATTATTTAAGTATGATATAGTTAGTAATATTATATTCTTTAGTAGTATTATATTACAATTAAGTATTATTTTATTTTTATGATTATTTTCTAATAAATAATAATAAATAATAATAAATAATAAATAATAAAATATTATAAAAGTAAAATATAATAAAATTAATCTAAATAAGTATTAGATATTTACAAATAAAATAACATAAACTAATATCACATTATAATATAAAATAAATTAAATAAATCATATTATAAATAATAAATGGAAAATATTAAACCTGGGAGTATTTTAATAAATACATCAACAAATAAAGTATATGGTGTGTTAGTATCAATTTTACCCAATAATAAAATAATAGTATTTAGATTAGATAAAAATACACATCCCATATTTAGTAAATTAGATATACACCCTCATATTACAAAAGTTGGTATCATAAATGAATTTCAATATAGCACACTTAAAAATGCTCTTTTAAAATATTATCGCACTTATAATTTAACACCTAGTGAAAAAAAAATGATGGAATCCTTAATGATTTTTGCTTTTCCATTAGGTGTTCCAGAATATCAACCTAATGTAGAATTACCAGAACGCGATATTGAATTTATGGATTTACATAGCAAATTAACAACAGGTAATAGAATCTTAATAAATACTCCTAATAAATCTTGTTATAATCATCTTAATAATAAAACTGTTGATATAATAGAAAAAAATGATAAAGGTATCTGGGTAAATCTACCAACAAATGAAAATGATATTTCTAAATTAGGTAATTCAATGAGTTTTTTATTTTATAAAAATAGAGAAACACCAACATTTGGTGGTATTAGTAGATTATCTCCTGTAGAATGTGATCCTAATGATAATAAAAATATAAATAACATAAATAATACAAATAATACCAATACCAATACAAAAAATACTAATACAAAAAATAATGAATCAAATGAAAGTGTTAGTACTATTATTGAAGCATTTAAAAAATTAAAAGAGAATGATGAATTAACAACAATGATGGAATTTAATGGCGATAAAGTAAGAATCATGCCATCTACATGTAAAATCATATTTCCAGATGTATATCAAAATATGATATATAATCCACATTCAGATAATTTTACAATTGAAAGAGAGAATATAACGCCTGCTTTATCAACTAAACTTGGTAATAAATTAATAATTAGTAGTAAAGATACTCATGGTAAAATAATGGAAATTGCTGGCATGGGGATGGATAATGATTTATTGTTTAAACCTCACAAGAATAATTTAGAAAATATAAATATTAATATGAAAATAAATGAAGATGGTGACATTATTTATGAAGGAGGTGGTAAAAAAAGCAAAGAATACATGAAAAATGCATATGAATCTAATAATCAAAGTGATATGGAAGATATAAAAGATATAGAACATTATGAAAATGCTATATCAAAATATAATAATAATATAAATAATAAAAATAATGACTATGACTATGATAATGATAATGATAATGATAATGATGAGTATGATCATGATGAAAGTGATTTTTATACAATAAGAGATGATGATGAACAAGAGTTAGTAAATACAAATACAGCTTTTCAAAAAAGCATTGATAAAACAGATGAATTAGATACATCAGGAGACAAAGAAAAATCAAAAAGAAATAGATTATCATCGTTATCATCTAAGAACTCAAATACAGATAGTGATGACTACGATGAAGATAATTTTGAAGACATAATTGATGAAGATGATATTGAAATATTAGATACTTTTGAAAAAGTTAAAAAAGTAGAATTAGGAGAATTAGAAAAAGTATATAAAGAAACTATTCAAAAAGGTAATTTATTAAAATATAAATTAGAAAAATTACCAGTATTTAAAAGAAATAATCCTGAAATTGTAAAAAATATTAAAAAAGAAATAAATATAATAAGTTTATTAAAACACAGTATAACTGAAACTAGTAGTGGTATTACACAAATAAAATTTAAACCACAAGATTATAAACCATTAGTATCTAAGTATATAAAAGGCGATTTTACAAATAAATATCTAATACCATTAGTTATAAATCGTAAAAAAATATATTTAAATAAAGATAAAAAAATAGATAAAGATGAATATGATCCACAATCAAATGAAGTTATTGAGGACTATTTTTCAACCATACATAATTTATCTTATATTCAAGATAAAAAAAATGTAGCATTAAATAACGATGTATATACACAGAAAATAATAAATGAATTAAATCCAACATCTACAAATGATAATGATAGTTTAGGTATGCTTTTCCGTTTAGGTGACAAGTTAAAATCAACTGATTATTCACGTTTATCACAAGATACTGTTACTATTACCTATTGTGATAAACCTATGAAATGTAGTAGTTATGGATTAAATACTATGGATTTTGATTATCAAGTCAATTTGGGACCTATGGGTAGATTTATTACTCAGGATTTAGAGCAGGATTTAGAGCAGGATTTAGAAAATCCCGCGCGCAAAGCAGCTTTTAGAAAAAGCCGCTCCGCGCGCAAAAATGATGGTGATAATGATGATAATGATGGTGAAAATGATGATGATAATTATGATGATGATGGTAATGGTTATGGTGATGATGATGGTGATGATGATGGTGCAAAAGAAAAAACAGATATCAATATTTTATATAGTAATCCTAAATTTAAAGTATATTATCCTGGTGATTGGATACGTATTATTGGATATGTTAGACCACCATTGCATTATTTTAACAATCCAGATAGTAAAATATTAAATAATTTATATAAAACTCAGAAACAACAAAATGAAATAATAACAATAAAATTGGAAGATATTAATTTAGAAATACTTAATGAAAATGAAAATGATAATGAAAATGATGATAATCATGGCGAATTTTCAATAACTCAACATCCAGATAAATTTATATTATTTTTAATGCCAAATGAAGGTATTAATTATAATGATATAGAAACTCAAATTGAAAAAATAATCCCTTCTATTGATGATGTCATTAAACTCTATATAAACGACGAACGAACAAATAGTATTGATAATATTTACAGGATTTTAAATAAATTTGAGTATGATTATAATGAATTAACATTTGACATGTATAATAAAATAATTAAAGAAAATATAAAATATATAGATTTATTTGATAATTTAAATACTAAAATACAATCTAAATTTGAAGTCTATAAAAAAAAAGTAATACAAAAGAAAAAACTAAAAGAAGACAATGAAAAGAAATTTAAGAAACGTATTACAAGAGATACAAGTAAAAAAGAGGGTAGTAAAGAGAGTAGTAAAGAGGGCATTAGAGAAGACTATAAATATATTACAGATGACATTATGGATGATATAACTAATTTTTATTTTAATACCTATGACAATAAAGATATTAGTGTTGATGCTGATGAAATTCGTCTCAAATGGTTTCAAAAGAATTTTGATAATGGTCGATTTTTATTTAAAACACTTTTAATTAATAATTTAAAAATGTATCAAGAAAGTCATAATCTTGAAAATCTAGAAACAGAATTTGCAATTATGAAGGAAAAATATGTAATGATGAGCAATAGTATTGATATGATGGCTCAACATACATCAACACCACCAGAATCTTCGCAATTACAGTCATCACCTCAATCCCCGGGTAAAAATACATCTCCAAATATTATTAAATATCCAAATATGGAAAGACTAGATAAAGATAATGGTAAAGTAGCTATTGATAGTGACGGGTCCGTCATTATGCCTGGTGACTATGCACTTGTAAATGTAGATAATTCTAAACAATTATTTAAAAGAGAAGTCATTGGTAATATTGATATGTGGGTTAAAGAAGATATTGCTATGCTTTATAAACTTATTCAAGATAAAAGAAATAATTGTGTTAAAAATCCAGAATTGAATATAGAAAAAGACAATCTATATGATTTTGATATGGAGAGATTAAAATGCACACAAAAAGATGTTATGGAATCATCAATAGAGAATTTATTGGAAAAACACAAAGTAGAATTACAAGTAAATGACTTACAAAAAGAAATAGATTATATTAAAAATATTCCTATTTTAATTGCTAAAATAAATAAAGAAATAATACATGATCGCATGTATCTTGTAAATAAAGTAAATAGTATGAAAAACTATATTAAATATAAAGAAGATGAAGCAGTGAAAATAGATGAACTTATACAATCTACAATACAAACTGTAAAACCATGTATTCATTTTCAAATTGTAGAGCATTTTCAAAAAATAAATTCAGATTATGAAAAATATACTTTTGCTGACTCTATATTAAAACAATTTGAAGATACTGAACTTGATAATAAAATTGGTAATAAAAATGATTGTACCCATTTTGATAAAACAGATAATGATAAAAATTTTACTCATTGTAATATTTGCAGTCAAAGATTATTATGTAATCATCATAAATTAGCAGTAAGTTATTTAAATAATGAACAAATTAATCACAATTATAATCATAATCACATTCATAATAATAATAATAATCCAATAAATAAAATAGATTATAATAGAATCATTGATATATATGGTATAGAACAAGATGGGTCGTATATTTGTAGTGCTTGTAATATATCTATACAAACTACAGAAGTATTAGATATTGAAGATTTTGAGAAAGGTGAAGATGGAGGTGCCATTAAAACAAGAGAAGTAACGAAAAATATTCCTATGATTGAACAACAAAAAGAGTATATTAACACTATAATAAATAAACTATATGATACTAATAATAGTGATGGTAATGGTAATGGATATAATGAAGAAACTAAAATAGCGATGACCCAACGTATTAATATATTTAAACTCATGAAAGTACTTTCTAATATAGATATGCTTAGTATAAAAGATGAGGTTGACATGATAAATTTTTTAAAATCATATCAATTTGATAAAAAGGAAAATATTTTCATCTTAATTAAAGAACAAATAGGAACATCAAACTTACCATTACTAAAAAAATTAGTTGAAAAAACATATTTAAATCATTTAATTGCTGATATTGGCGCTCGTTTTTTAATTATACTTCAAACTAGTACTATTAATTATAAAATAAATATTAAATTTGCAAATAAAATTAAAAATGAAACTTATAATGAAGACTGTAATACTACAAATATTTTTGGATATCCATTAATTAATAATATAGATGAAAAAGATGGTATTACATATATGATGTGTTTGTTTTCACAATTAGCTATATATCCAGAATATTCTACAATTGCTGATTATAAAGAAATTAAATTTATTGAAAAAATAAAAAGGCAATTAGAAAATGATAATTTACTTAAAGAAAAAATACAAACAGCATTAGTTTCAAAAGCAAATACTATAACTCAAATCAATGAGTTTGATAATTATTATACTAATCATTGGAAGGAGTTTAAACCTCGACTAGAATTGAATGAGATTCGTTGGACTCCTGAAAAACTATTAAATCAAGCTAATTTGAAAGAAATAACATATAATAATATTGATAAAATGATAAATGTGGGTATCGAAAATACTATTTATTATTCACTTCATGTAATTAATAAAATAAATACTGTAATTGAAAATTCAGTATCTTTTAATAAAGTTGGTTTATTAAATAATTGTTGTGTAGAACCTTATAACGCACACAAGAAATTGAATTATATGGAATATTTTTATAAAAGAAATAGTGATATTGTTAAAAATACAAATCTATTTAAGGATGTAAGTGATATTTTAAGTATAATACAATATATAGGTAAAAATCCTATTGAAAATATAATTTATGAACCCCTTTATAAACCATCTCAAATGATGTTTAAAGTTCAATTTAATATTACAAGTAATGATATAAAAGATATGTATTTAAAATATATTGATAATGGTATAAATAAAGGTAAAGAACATATATATGATAAGTATGGTAGATGTATATTATCTAATCTTAAAAAAGTTGATATAGAAAATCAATCTTATTCTATGCAAGATTATAAAAGAATAGAAACATCTATTACATCTGGAAATCATATTGTATTAGATAATACATTAATTTTTTCTATTAGTAATAAAGAGAGTGATGTTTTACCTAGTGATATGGACGATAATAGTACTCTAGATAGTACTCTTGGTAATACTCTTGGTAATACTCTTGATAGTACTCTAGATAGTAAAAAATATGTGATTGAAATAAAAAAAATAGATGAACTTATATCTAATATACCTAAATTAGATATATTTATATATTTGAGAGACTTTTTTAATAAAATTAAAGAAAACGAAAATGATATTTTTGAGAGACATAATACAAACAATGTTAATCCTCAACAGAAAATGCATAAAATAAATAAAGAAAAATTTGATATATATAAACATTTAGGTAATCTTAAAACTCACATTGATGATGAAATTAATAATTTGGTTAAAAAAATAACATCAACAGATAAAAATATAAATAAGTATAAAAGAATTATGAGTAATATTGGTGACTTTAAACAATTATATGAAGATTATAAATTAATAAATCATAGTGATGTAAATATGAATGAGAAAAGTGAATTATTTAGATATTCTAAACAAGAAGAGTATTTACAATTTAGTATTAAATATTTAAATGATATTATAAATCAAATAAAAAATAATAAACTATCACATTCACAAAATAGAGATAGGATAAGAATACAATATAGAGATTTTATACTTTTTGGTGAAAAATCTAAATTATTTAAAATATTAGGAAATACAACAAGAGATATATATAATTTTGTTAAAATTATTAAAAGTAAGCAAAATTTTAAAATCTTATTTCCAGAACTAGTATCAAATATTCTTCACTATTTAAACATTATATCATTGGCAAATTTATTTAATGTATTAAAAATGGGTAATCTAGGTAAATCAGGTAATGGAAAATTAAGTAAAATAGATACACAACATAGTGAAAATTTAGATTTTAATTTTAAAGTTAGTGATAGACCAGTAGAGAAATCTAATCTTTTAAAAGATTTAAAAACTGAAATAAATTTAGGGTTAGATGATGAAGATATACTAGATACAGAAGAGGATATTAATTTCTTTAAAGGGTTTGAACTTAAAAATAGTGAAAATTTAAAAGCAATAAGTGATTTTATTCTTAAATATTTAGATAATATTAGTAAAAATCAAGAAACATATGATGAATTAACTGATAAACGTATTAAAACTGAAACTGCTAATCTTAATCAGAAACGTATTGAAAGAACATTAAAAGCAATTAAAACATTAAGTGAAGAAGGAAATGAAGAGAAAAAAATGTTATTGTACATTCAAATGAGAGTATTAAAAACAATAGATTTTTCAAATCTTGCTGATAATGTAGATAAATTATTTGAAGATGAAAATGCAACTATATATGATAATATAGATTCTTATGATGATAATGATAACGCGGTATTAGATACAGATACTATACCTGGTGGAGGGGATGCTGATGCCGATGGTGATGGTAAAAAAAATAAAGAAGATGCTGAAAATATTGGATACATTGTATCTAGAGAGGATGATGAGGGAGATCAAGATTATGATGCACAAGCGGTTGATGAAGATTAAAGATAAAAATAGTACATAACTATAAATTAGTATATTTTACATTTTATTTTTATTATTTTTAATATTTATATATAGTATAGTATAGTATAGTATAGTATAGTATAGAATAAATAGTATATTAGTATAATCTCAAAAATGTTATATTGTGATATTTTATGTTTAATCATAGTATTAACATTATTTATATTAATAGTATATCAAAAATATTATAATTATAATCTAGTCAATGCTATATATTCAAATAAAACTGAACCTTTTTTAGTATTAAATGACATACCATTATACACTAGAAAAAACGAACTGAATAAACCTATTACAATTAAATCACAAATACCATCTCCAGTAAATCAATTAAGTGACAATGAACTATATCAAATTGATAGTAGTATATTACGCCATAGTAGAGTTTTAAAAACATTTTCAATCGTAGATGAATTAGATATATATCAAATGTATAATATCGTAAAACAATTAAAAAATAATAAATACACATTTACTTACAATATAAGTAACGATTCTACATCTACACCCTCTATTATTAGTAGTGATAAATTAAATACTATCAATTCAGGTGCTATAAATAATGTAGATTTAAATCTATTTACAAGAATGAAGCTAGAAATAATATCTTCATTTAATAATTTTATAATTAATGCTGGAAACTATATTCCTTATCACCCCTATCAATTTTTTAAAATAATAAATTCTAATCTAATTTCCTTTGATAAAGATTATAAAAAAGACAATAGTAATAATAATATAGATAATTACTGTTTTACTTTAACTTTTGCAAGAGAATATAAATTTCAACAATTTGTAATATATTATAATATAGATTTAATTAAAGTGACTAATACTGTTACAAATCAATCACCACTCACCCCTACAACTACAAAGCAATCATCACTCACCCCTACAACTACAAAGCAATCTACAAACAATGAGATTATAGTAAATTATACAATGATATTAAATAAAGTAGAAATTACTGGTATTCCGGTTCCACATACTATAGAATTTCATAAAAATAATAAAATACAAACAGATAGCACAGATAGCACAGATAGCACAGATACCAGCAACACATCTACTAGCGTTGAAGACAAATTTACTAAAAAATCTGAGATTGATGATTATTATGATAATGATTTTTATTATAAAGATCAAGTTAGAGAAAATAATAAAAATGATGTTATGCCAGGTGAAGAAAATAGTAAATTATTTCAAAGACAAAATATGAAATTTATTGATGATAATGAAAGAAGTGATATAGACCCTACATTATTTGATAAAGAAAGTATGGGGGCTAAAATAGATGAAAAAATTATGAATATTGCTAAGGATAAAGAATTTAATAATCATAGATGTTATGGATTAGTCAATGGTAAAAATCAAGAATTACCTCAATATAAAAATCCTATATTTTGTAAATCTTATCATCCAGAAATAAATCAAAATGGTATATGGGATTCCCCATGTCAAGTAGATAATGATTGTCCCTTCTATAAAGCAAATAAAAATTATAGTAATGAATATGGTAAATGTGATAAAGAATCTGGTAGTTGCGAAATGCCATTAGGTGTGATACCTATTGGTTTTACTAAATATGGGAAAATTGAACCAAATTGTTATAATTGTGATATTACAGCAAAAGATAGTAAATGTTGTAGAACACAAATGGACACTATTAAAGCAGGCACTGTTAAATATAAATCACCAGATTACATATTTAATAATGATGAATCAATTAGAAAAAAATATAAAGATGATTTAGAATTAATAGGATTAAAAGCAAATCCTAGTATTTAGTATCTTTTATCCTTTATCCTTTATCCTTTATCCTTTATCCTTTATCATTTTATCAAAAATATAAGCCACACAAAAAATTATATAAGATATAAAATTATACTTATAATGGGTAGTAAAATATCAAAATATAAAGCCCATCCAATATTACCTGAACTTTTATTTTTATCTTTTTTATATGAAATTACATGTCCTAAAGCATTACCCCATCCCCAAATGGTGCTTGCTACAATCGCAGCTAATATCCAATCATTATCAAATTTATATGTCAATATTAATAATATACCTACAAGAATATTAGCTATACCTATTTCAAATTGAAACTGAGGACAGACAGGCCAACCTATATTTTTTGCTACAATATTAGGCACAAATATATGTGAGATTCCACCAAAGATCATACTAGCACCTGATGCTATTAAGAAAGCAAGTAATACTCTCTGTTTTGTAAAACCTTTCCATGCTACTATACTAAATGCTATGATTAAGAATATACTAAATAATATTACTGGTAATGGTATCATTTTATAAATTAATAAAA
>Ga0114966_10004159_pt1 | contig 12474 bp, 11 predicted proteins | sample M_130207_XF_Meta_FD_87029 | JGI IMG/M metagenome (GOLD analysis project Ga0114966, IMG submission 87029) | Freshwater microbial communities from Lake Montjoie, Canada to study carbon cycling - M_130207_XF_MetaG | ecosystem: Environmental > Aquatic > Freshwater > Lake | place: Lake Montjoie...
ACCTATTATGCAGAAAACAATACGTGTATGGCAAATGGTACAAGAACACCTATTTTTGTGACGCTCCACGATTTAGCGAATATAAATATAGGTACTAGTAATACACTTATTTGCGTTGGGGAATCAGCAACCTTAACTGCAACTGGCGCAAATACTTATACTTGGAGTAATTCTTCGTCTGGGATTTCTATAGTTATTACTCCAACTACAAATGCTTCATATTCAATAAATGGAGATGATGTATATGGTTGCCCTGGTTATGCTACTTTTACTCAATCAGTTTCTTTATGCACAGGAATAGCTCAGTTAGCAAGGGACTCATTCGTTTCTATTTATCCTAATCCATTTACGGATGTAATTACTATTAAAAATACTTTTGAGAATTCTACTATTACGATTGTAGATGTTTTGGGCAAAGTAGTTTTCGAAAAGCAAATTGTATCTTCAGAAACAAGCATTGATTTAAGCGAATTAAAAACTGGTTTTTATCAATTAATGGTGAAGGGAGAAAGTAATTCTTATACTCAAAAAATAATTAAACAATAAATAGAAATTATGATCAAGAAAATTATTCTATCGCTATCGATTATCTCGGCAGGTGTATTTAGTGAGATTAAGTCACAAACAATTCCCACTTATCCTAGTGTGGATGATGCTTTGGCGAAAGCTAAAAGTTCTGATTTTTTGAGAGGGCTTTTGAAATTAGATTATAATGCTGATGTTACAAAATGCACATTCTCTAAGAAGTACTATAGTAATACCGAAGAGAAAGAAGTAGATGCTTATTTTGGAAAATACACTAGCGACAGATGCGCTGAACTTTTTCCAATTTCAATGCCCTATGATAGATGTATAACCTATATAACAGTTACAACATCAAAAGATGCTAATGGCACTGTTTATCAAGTGCCAGTTGGCGTGAAGTATTCTCGTTTAAAAAATGATGTGTTAACCAACCAATGGGAATATTATAATGTGGAATTGGGAAGTCCTAGAGTTATTGGTGGAGTTGCCAATGATAGTAAAGCAAAAATTGCATTGTTGGTGGGAGGTATAAAAAAATTTCCACTTAAAAATGGGCAGCTTTACGGAGGTAATGATGAAACGGGATTTAATGGAAGTGTAGAAGCCTTGAAGCATTTTTCACGAATTGATTCTATTTACTGTAAAGGTGAAAAAATAGATAATGCCAAAGAACAGACTTGGTTTTTTGAAATTAAAGGGCAGGAATATAATTCTAACACGGGAGATATTATTGATGACGCAACATTAACCGATAATTATATTGTAAACGTTGCATTACAAGTGAAATTAGAAAATGCTAAATGGAATATTGTTGATTTAATGATTAGAGATAATGATGGAAATGATAGATCCAACGCTAAATACAACGGGCCATTATTGGCATGTTTTGGGCAAGTAAATTTTGATAAAATTTATAAAAACACAGCATTCTATCAATTTGCAGCAGATTCAGAAGGTGCACTGAAATTAAAAGCAAAGCAATTACAAAAGGCGATTGAAAACCTTAGCTATAACGAAGAGAAAGACTTAAAATTATTAGTGCAATTTTTTGATCCCGAAAATAATCCCGAAAAAATGGCTTTAGATTTATTTAAAATTTTAAAAGAAGCTAAAGATAAGCAGTGTACAATACATGAAATCAAAGTAGATGGCAGTTATTATGGAAAACCTGGGTCTGGGTCTACAGACAATTTCATCAAAATTAATGCTGAATTTAAAAGAGAATCGTGTTTGACGAAACCTGAGCTTAAAGAACAATACAAAGCAGCCGGCATGAATGCCAAGCTGATGAAGCAAACTGGAGGTGATATTTATTCAAGGGCATTGTTTCAAAATAATAGTATTAAATTGGTAATTAGAGAAAATACCCTATTCTTAGTTTCTGCCCCAACATTGAGCGAATTAATTTCCTTTTAATTATATTTTTGGAAAAGACGGTGCAAAAAATTTAGCGGAAGAAATGAATTTACCATTATTAGGGCAAATACCTTTAGTGCAAAGTATTCGCGAAGCCTCTGATGCTGGCCGTCCGGCAGTATTACAAGAAACTACACCACAAGCCTTAGCTTTTAGAGAAATGGCTCAAAACATAGCGCAACAAATTGCTATTTTAAATGCAAATAAGGTAAAGGAGAAAGTAGCTACGGCTTAGTTTAAATTATAAAAATTTAAAAGCTCCTTCAAATTTTTGAAGGAGCTTTTTTGTTTTAAAAATAATGTATAACCTTCTTCTTATATTTTAAATCACATCCCTATCTTTGTTTAAACAAAAAGTGTATGCAAGTATTTAAGTTTGGTGGCGCATCCGTTAAAGATGCCGAGGGTGTAAAAAATGTAGCAGAAGTTTTAAAACAATTTCCTAACCAAAAAATAGCTGTCGTAGTTTCTGCTATGGGAAAAACAACTAACTCGTTAGAACGATTAGCAAAAGCTTTTTTTTATAAAACAGAAAATGCAGAAATTATTTTAGAAGAAATTAAAAAATACCATTTAGATATTTGCCATCAATTATTTACGAACTCATCTCATCCCATTTTTATTGAACTCGAAAATACTTTTGTGGAATTGTATTGGGCTATTGAAGATGAGCCAACTCATAGTTTTGATTTTGAATATGATCAAATAGTTAGTATGGGCGAAGTCATTTCTACAAAAATTATTTCAGCTTATTTAAATGATGTGGGATTGCAAAACAAATGGGTTGATGCCCGAGGCTTGATTCAAACTGATAATACATACCGAGAAGGAAAAGTAGATTTTGAATTAACAGAAACATTAATAAAAAGAGATTTAGTTCCCGTTTTTAATTTGTTTAATATTATCGTTACCCAAGGTTTTATTGGCGGCACTTCCGAAAATTTTACAACTACGCTTGGGCGCGAAGGTTCTGATTACACGGCATCTATTTTAGCATATTGCTTAAACGCGGATAACGTTACTATTTGGAAAGATGTGCCAGGCGTTTTAAATGCTGATCCAAAATGGTTTTCGCATACAAAAAAAATCGACCAATTATCTTATCATGATGCCATTGAGTTAACCTATTATGGCGCAAGCGTTATTCATCCAAAAACAATTAAGCCGCTACAAAATAAAAATATTCCATTGCAGGTAAAGTCTTTTTTGCAACCACAAGAAGAAGGAACTATTATTAAAGACGGAGAAAAACGTTTAAATATTCCTTCGTATATTTTTAAAATTAATCAGGTTTTAATTTCTATTCAGCCAAAAGATTTTTCGTTTATTGCTGAAGACAATTTAAGTGATATTTTTGAAGTGTTTGCAAAGTTTGGCGTTAAAATTAACTTGATGCAATTGTCAGCTATTAGTTTTTCGGTGTGTTGCGATCATGATGAATTTAAAATTCAAAGTTTAGTAAATGAATTGCAAACACAATTTAAAATACTATATAATTCTGGATTAGAATTAATGACGGTTCGTTATTATACACAGGAAACGATAGATACGCTCACTGCTCAAAAAATTATTTTGTTAGAACAACGCAGCCGATTTACTGTTCAAATGGTGATGAGAAACGAAACAGATTAACTATATTTAAAAAAGTGATTTAATTTTATAAGCAGATGAACGCAAAAGCGCAAAATATTGGAGCACCTCCTGGTACATTAATTTATACTGGTGAGGCCAGAACGGATAGAATTAAAATTACATTAATTGAGTACAATGAGGCTGAGTTTTTTGAGGACGTGTATTATGACCTTGACGATTGTTTATCGAATGTAAAGGCCAACATGGTAAAATGGATTAATGTGGAGGGTGTTCATGAAACCGAATTAGTTGAGGCCATTGGAAAATTATACAACATCCATCCATTAACTTTAGAAGATGTGGTTCATGTTGATCAACGACCAAAATTTGAAGACTTTGAACATTATGTAGTAGCCATCATGAAAATGATTACTTACAATAAAGAAGTGCAATCGGAGCAGCTAGCAATTATTTTATGTGAAAACACCGTCATCTCTTTTCAGGAACCACATCTTGGCGATGCATTTGATATTATAAGAACGAGGTTGCGTCAAGGAAAAGGAAGAGTAAGAAAATTGGGTGCAGATTATTTAGCCTATGCTTTAATGGATGCGGTAGTAGATTGTTATTTTACTGCAATAGAAAAGATAGGCGATAAAATTGAAGAAATAGAAGAAGATATTATTAGTAATTCTAATAAAAAATCTTTGTTGCAATTATATCATTTAAAGCGCGAAATGATTTATTTGCGCAAACAAGTTTGGCCAATGCGCGATTTGATTAATAATATGATTCGTTCAGAAACGACCTTAATAAATGCGTCTAGCGATATGTATTTGCGCGATTTAAGCGACCATGTTACACGAATTATTGATACTGTTGAAACCTATCGCGATTTGCTTTCAGGTATCATGGATATTTATTTAAGTTCAAATGCAAACAGAATGAATGAAGTTATGAAAGTATTAACGATTATGTCGTCTATATTTATTCCCGTAACTTTTATTGCAGGTGTATATGGTATGAATTTTGAAAATATGCCTGAACTCAAAACCCAAAATGGTTATTATATTATCTGCGGAGTAATGGTAATTATTATTGCTGGTTTGATGATTTATTTCAAACGCAAAAAGTGGATGTAATTTAACTTAGATTATAATACACACGCAATCCAAAACCATGTTGTAATTTAAATTTGGGATTATAACCTAAATTTACTCTGTCGTAAGATGGCGTGTAAAGCAATTGAATTGTATATTTTGGATTAATAGTTAAATGCAATCCTAAACCGGCAAAAGCTCCAATTCCAGCGCCAATTAAATATTGCGCACTATAATAATTGTAAGGAGGTTGGTTGTAGGCTGTCATTAAATCTATGGTGAAATTATTAGCTCCATTGTTGAGGTCATTATTAAAAAACGCTTGGTTTTTTTGTGCTTTCGACATAACAATATTTAATCCGCCTTCTGCCAAAAAATTAAATTTTTCATTTTTTCCAATAATCCGTTGGTAACCTAATTGCATCATTAACCTTTGCTCTGCGCCGGTAATGGTAAATTGATTAATTTTGGATTGTCCTTGAAGTCCAGTGGTTGTTGGTAAAACGGATGAAATAGTAAATTTGCCATTAACAACTAATTTACTGGCATTTATATTTAAAATAATACCAGCTTTTTTATTAATTTGATAGCGCGTATTTAAGCCAACCATGTAAGTAGTGGTATATTTTAAATTAATCGGCATATCATTTTCTGTAAAAAACCAATCACCATGACCAACATTTAATAATTGCGCAATTAAATCATTTTGGCCAAGCCCACCACCATAAACATTCAGTATCTGATAATTAAGTACGCTATTTTCAAAAGTATTGCGTTGGCCATTTTCATCAAAACCATAGCCATCATAAATATATGCTGTATTTCTGTTTGCCCAAAAAGCACCAACGTAAAGTCCAGCATGAAAACCTTTGTGTTTGTAGGATACGGCTGCAGTGTCAGCTTCCATTTCAGTAGATTCTTGAGAACTAGCTGTTAATGAATACACAAACAAACTTGCTTGTAGTAAAAAAATAAGTGGTTTTATAAAATTATATCTCACGCTCAAAAATAGGATTTTTTTAAGCTATAGCGAATTTATATTCTATAAATTAATTCATAGATTTTTCTATTGACAACATTAATTGCTTTCGAGCCAAAAATATTCTGCTTTTAATAGTTCCTAAAGGTAAATCCATTTCTTGAGCAATTTCTTCGTACTTAAAACCATTGTAATATCTTGTAAAAGGAATTTTATATTGATCTTCTAGATTTTCTATTTTATTCAAAATATCTTTAACCGCTATTCGTGATTCAGTAATATCTTGATGATTATTTTTAAAAGCGCGCGCCATTGCTAAATCAGCATTTGTTAAAATAATTTGCTTTGTTTTTACAGCACGCCTGTATGAATTAATAAACGTGTTTTTCATGATGGTAAATAACCACGCTTTTAAATTTGTACTGTCCTCAAATTTTTCACGGTAAGTAATTGCTTTTACATATGTATCTTGAAGCAAATCTAAAGCATCATCATTATTGTGAGTAAGACTTAAAGCAAAGTTTTTTAAAGATTGCTTTTCATTCAAAATACGAGTATTAAATTCTATTGCAGTCATGATAGTTTTTGTTTAATGAAATTCTTAATTCTTTAAACAAATGTATATTATGTTTAACGAAAAACATAATTATATTAAACAAAATAGTACTAAAAAAACATAATGTATTGAAAATCAATATTTTAAAAATAAAGCCATTTTCTTTTTTTGAAACCTCTTTAAAAAATAATGGTGTTTAAGTACAGTTAAAGAACTCAATTTATATGGAGGACTAAATTTTTTACTTTTTTACTTTTAAATTACAATAGCTTACGATGCGCATGCTATGGGAAGTATTAATAAATTGTGAATAGATAGAGTCACAGCATTAACTTTAGACTTCAGTATTTAGTTATCTTCGGTGCAAATATTAAAAAAGATGTTGCAAGAATTAAGTGAACAAGAAGAATTAAGAAGAGGGAAATTAGCTGAATTAATAAAGTTAGGAATTAATCCTTATCCTGCCGAAGAGTTCAAAGTAAATGTATCTGCAAAAGATATTAAGGAAAATTATGAGCGTGATAAGTTAAATTACAAAGACATACGCTTCGCAGGTCGTATTATGAGTATTCGTGATATGGGAAAGGCTGCATTTGCTGTTTTACAAGATAGCAGCGAGCGAATTCAAATATATGTTCGTCGTGACGATATTTGTCCGAATGAAGATGATAAACTATTATATGATATCGTTTGGAAAAAATTAATTGATTTAGGAGATATTATTGGTATTGAAGGTTATGTTTTTACTACTAAAACAGGTGAAACATCCATTCATGTAACAAGTTTTAAAATTTTAAGTAAATCATTAAAACCATTGCCTGTTGTAAAAACAGATGATGAAGGTAAATCTTTTGATGAGGTAACTGATCCTGAGTTTCGCTATCGTCAGCGTTATGTTGATTTAATCATTAATCCAAAAGTTAAAAAAACATTTGAGCAACGTACAAAAATAATTTCGTCTATTCGTAATTTCTTAAATGATAATGGTGCTTTAGAAGTTGATACGCCTGTTTTGCAATCTATTCCTGGTGGTGCAGCGGCTCGTCCGTTTTTAACACACCATAATGCATTAGATATGCCATTATATTTGCGTATTGCAAACGAGTTGTATTTAAAGCGATTAATAGTTGGTGGTTTTGATTGGGTGTATGAATTCAGTCGAAACTTCCGCAACGAAGGCATGGATAGAACGCATAATCCGGAATTTACAGTTTTAGAGTTTTATGTTGCTTATCGCGATTATTTTTGGATGATGAATACCACCGAAAAATTATTGGAAAAAATTGCCACTGATTTACACGGAACAACTGAATTACCTGTTGGCGACAAAATAATAAATTTTGCAGCACCATTTAAGCGCATTACAATTTTTGATGCAATAAAAGAAAATACAGGCGTTGATGTTAGTAAAATGGATGAAGTAGGTTTACGAGATGTATGTAAACAATTGCATATTGAAATAGATGAAACAATGGGTAAGGCTAAATTAATTGATACTTTGTTTGGCGAAAAATGTGAAGGCAATTATATTCAACCAACCTTTATTACAGATTATCCTGTTGAGATGAGTCCGTTGACTAAAAAACACAGAACAGAAGCAGGATTAGTGGAGCGCTTTGAGTTAATGATTAATGGAAAAGAAATAGCCAATGCCTATTCCGAATTAAATGATCCAATCGATCAGCGTGAGCGTTTTGAGGAACAGGTAAAATTAATGGAACGTGGTGATCATGAGGCGATGTTTATAGATTATGATTTTTTACGCGCCCTAGAGTACGGCATGCCGCCAACTGCTGGTATTGGCTTTGGAATCGACCGTTTGTGCATGTTACTTACAAATCAACCATCTATCCAAGATGTATTATTGTTCCCACAGATGCGTCCAGAATTGCAACATACAACAACCGAAGAAATAGAAAATTAATTTATGAGTAAAATTATTTGTTATAGTTTATTGTTTATTGCGTTAGGTTTTTTCTCTTGTAAGGAAAACCCGAAGGCAGATGAACAAAAAAAACCGCGCATATTCCCGGAATATAGCGAAGTGCTAGATGAGATTATTAGAAGCAAAGAAGGTGTTATTAGAGGAATTGATTTAAATAGTAAGGCTGTTTTAATTACCACCACAGAAACAAAAGAACCTTCAGAAGTGGCGCATGATTATCTCTATTTTGAATACACTATTGATAGCGTTACTAATTATTCGGTGGCTTATAATTTACAAAAAGATAGTTTAGATGAAGTGGAAGTACAAATTAATTGTAACGATTTGGATTTAAGCGCAAGGTTGTTTACAGACTTAAAAACGTATTATGAAAAAAAATTACCTAACCCAACGGAGGATAAAGGATTTGTTGTTTATAATTGTTTTGAAGGGCAACGGAAACCGTTTGTTGTTTCTTTAACGGATAACAGTTCTCCTAATAAGGGAATAATTAATTTACTTATTTATAGAGATAAGTAAAAATTAATAGTGATATAATAACTTCACAATTCTTAAACTCTTATTCTTTGGATCTCTAATGATGTAAGATGTTACTTTTTTTGTAGCATCAGTAATATAACTTATTTCATTTATCAAGGTTCCGTTTTTAAATTGTTTTTCATTTAGCAAACAATCATTAGCATCATACTCATAAGTTCTAATTTGCTCTAATTCGCCATTACTATTGCTTTTATAAGTTGCTTTAGTTAGTTGTCCTTTACCGTTGTATTCAAAATTACTATTTTGTGTAATCCAAGCAACAGTGTGCTGTTCATTTATGCTAATTGGTTTTTTACTATCATTTGAGGTGAAAATAATTTCTTTGTAAGATCTGCCTTCATTATTCATGCAGATTTTTTTATATTGATTTTTTCCAGTGCTCATGTATTTATAACTTTCTTCACTAATAATATATTGCCCGCCTAATTTAAAATCTGTTTTGTTTTCCGATATATTAGTTTCTCTGCATCGTCTTTCTTTTTCTATTTTTCCTTCTGATGAATGATCATAATAGTAGCTTTCGTAATATGCTCCATCATTGTATCGTTTCAATTTCAAAAGTGAGTTTTCATTATAAAAATAATTTGTAGAAATAGTATCATATACATATTCATTTTTTGTGTACGAATGTCCATTACTTATTTTTTTTCGGTGCCGATAAACTGGTTCAGAGTGATATTCTTTTTGAATTATTTTGCTAATGGATGTGTTATAAAATCGAGTGAGTAAACCATTGGCATTAAATTCGTAATAAGTCAGTAGCCCTTTATCTTCGGCAACTTGTAAATCTTTTTTATCAATAATATCAAAAGTAATTGACTTTATTTTTTGACTTTTTATGTACTCGTTATTAAAAGGCAATTGGCTCTCAAAAGCAGCTTCTGCAGTTGGTATAAGAGTTTGCGAGAAGATAGGAAATTTATAAAAAAAGGTTAATGTGATAAAAATTACATTAAGTAAATTATGACGTATCTTCACTATATTATGATTTACTTTCTTCAATTTGTTGTAACGCATCTTCAATTGATTCACTTGGTAACAAACAGCTATTATTTTTACAAACGTAAATTAAAGTTTGTTCTTCTATAAATCTGTCTTTAAGCAAAGGTAAATCTGAATTTAGTTCACTTAAAGCAAATATCACATTTGGAGGGGCTTGTTTGTAAAGGGCTGCAAATTTTTCATTAACAGTTTTACCAACAATTACTACTTCGGTTTGTGGTTTTAAAATTTGTAATAATAGCATGGCCCAATTGCTATAACCAGGTCCATAACTTTCAATCTCCTTTAAAACTGATTTTAAAAGATTTTGCGAGATGTCTTGATACTTAGTCTCATCAAAATAAATGGATAGCTTATATAAATTGATTGCCATTTGAGAGCTGGATGCCGGAATAACATTATCACTCCATTCAGATTTACGAACTACTAATTTTTCTTGAGAAGCATCCGTAAAGAAAAATGTATTTTGTTTCTCATCATAAAAATTAAGAATCGTATAGTTACTTAAGAGCTTTGCTTTAAAAAGCCAATCTTCGTTTGCCGTTATTAAATAAACAAACATAAAGGCATCAATCACAAACGCATAATCTTCTAAAAATCCTGTAATAGAGGTATTATTATTTTTGACTCTTAATATTTGTCCATTCTCGTTACAATAATTTGAGAAAATATAATTTGCATTTAAGATGGCTAAATCTTTAAATTCTTTTTCATCAAAAACCAAATAAGCTTCTGCTAATGCTTTACACATTAAACCATTCCATGATGCTAATACTTTATTGTCTAAGCCGGGTTTTACTCTTTTTTCAAGTTCTTGTAATAAGATATGTTTACACGAATTTATTTTTGTTTGAAGTTCTGTAATTGATAAGTTATGTTTTAAAGCCGCAACAGATTCATCGGCATCGCGCATCAATACATAATTTTCATCTTCCCAATATCCAATTTCATTCACGCAATAGTAATCAGCAAATAGCTCAAAATCATTTTTTAATAATTTATGTAATTCTTCTTTTTGCCACACATAATATTTCCCCTCTACACCTTCGCTATCAGCATCTAATGCAGAATAAAAACCACCATCACTATTCGACAATTCTCGTTTTACAAAGTCAATAGTTTCGTAGACTACTTTTTTATAAAGATCATTTTTAGTTTGCTTATAGGCTTGAGAGTAAAGGCTAACGAGCTGAGCATTGTCGTATAACATTTTTTCAAAATGGGGCACTTTCCAGTATACATCGGTACTGTAACGGGCAAATCCTCCACCTAAATGATCGTAAATTCCACCCCATGCCATCTTGGTTAAGGTTAAATCTAGATGTTTTTTTATGATGACATCATTTTCAAAATAATTATAATGCAATAGAAATAAATAATTATTTGGTAATGGAAATTTTGGCGCTTTATTTGGACCACCATGCTCTGTATCTATTGACTGACGCCATTTGTGAACTGATGAATAAAGTGTTTGCATAGTAAAATGAGCTAATTCTGTTTCTTTTGGTATTTCTAATCGTTCAAGTCCCTCAGTTAAATTGGCGGCATACTCGTATGCTTTGTTTGGATTGCTTGCAAATAAATCTGCTAAATTACTCAACACATTTACCCATTGTTTTTTTGGGAAATAAGTTCCTCCATAAACAGGTCTTCCATCTGGTAAGGCAAAACAATTTAATGGCCAGCCACCTTGCCCTGTCATTAATTGCACGGCTCCCATGTACACCATATCAATATCAGGACGTTCTTCTCTATCAACTTTTATATTGATAAAATTTTCATTCATAATTCTTGCTACCTCTTCATCTTCAAAACTTTCGTGTTCCATAACGTGGCACCAATGACAAGCACTGTAACCAATGCTTACCAAAATTAACTTATTTTCTTTTTTCGCTAATTCTAAAGTTTCATCATTCCACGCATACCAGTTAACTGGGTTATTAGCATGTTGCAATAAATAAGGACTGCTTTCTTTTATGAGTTGGTTTGGCATTTGGTTTTTATTTTTTCAACACGGAGATAAAGAGATTTTGAGTTCACAGAGTTTTGTTATTATAATAAATCCTTCTCAGTGGGCTCTGTTTCTCTAAAACTCTTTGTTGAATGTTTTAAGTTAAAAATGGATTATTCAATCTTTCAAAACCAATACTTGTTGGTATTCCGTGTCCGCTATAAACTTTCATATGATCTCCCAATGGTATTAATTTTTCATTAATCGATTTTATTAATGTTTCGTGATTTCCTACAGGTAAATCTGTACGACCAATACTTCCATAAAATAGCACATCGCCTCCAATAATAAATTCTTCTTCTAAATTATAAAACGAAATACTACCTGGCGAATGCCCCGGCGTGTGCAATGTTTTTAAGCACGAGTTACCAAAATTTATTGTATCTCCTTCATTTATAAATGATTTAGGCATGGGGCTTTGTTCCACTTCTAGGCCATACATCGTAGCAGTTGCTAAATGTTTTTCTATAAAATATACATCATCTTTATGCACTTCTGGTAATAAAGCGTAAGTATCAAAAATGTATTTATTTCCGTTAATATGGTCAATATGAGCGTGCGTTAAAATTAATCGTTTCACAATCAGTTCATTTTGTGCAATAAAGTCACTCAACTTTTTATTTTCAGCAGCATTGTTATTTCCTGGATCCAAAATCACACATTCCTTGGTTTCATCCCATAAAAAATAGGTGTTTTCTTGAAAAGGACCAAAGGCGAAATAGTGTATGTTTATCATAGTTTTATAAAATATTATTCGTTAAATTTAGGGCTTATTATTCAATTTAATGAAGCGAATACTTTGTTTATTTTTCCTTTTTTTATGTATTA
>Ga0114966_10004160_pt1 | contig 12472 bp, 12 predicted proteins | sample M_130207_XF_Meta_FD_87029 | JGI IMG/M metagenome (GOLD analysis project Ga0114966, IMG submission 87029) | Freshwater microbial communities from Lake Montjoie, Canada to study carbon cycling - M_130207_XF_MetaG | ecosystem: Environmental > Aquatic > Freshwater > Lake | place: Lake Montjoie...
AGGAGACCGACGAGCACGCGGTGATGTTTGGCCTCCAGGAACAACTTCTTACACAGTGGCGCGACTCGGTGTCCGCATGATTTCCGACCCGTGGATTTTGGTGTGGGCGGCCCTGCTCTTGGCCGTTGCCGGTGTACTCGCGGCCTTCGAGACCGCGGTAAACAGGGTCTCACGCAGCCGGGTCGACGAGCTGCGTAAGGAGAACCCGCGTAGGGCCCACCGACTGGTGCCGGTCGCGGCTGACCGAGCCCGCTACGTGAACGTCTCGCTGCTGCTGCAGCTACTGTGCTCGACCTTGGCCATCGTGCTGGTGGGCCAGTACGCCGTGGGGCGCGAGCCCGACCGACCCTGGCTGGCCGCGCTCGTCACAACGGTCGTGCTGGTGGCGATCTCGTACATCGTGATCGGGGTCGCCCCGCGCACCCTGGGCCGACAGTACGCCGAGAGTGTGGCGCGTGTGGGGGTCGGTCCGATCAGGCTATTGGCCACGGTGCTGGGGCCCATCACACGGCTGCTCATCATCGTGGGCAACGCGCTCACTCCAGGTAAGGGCTATCGAGAGGGCCCGTTCACGACCACCGCCGAACTCCGAGAGCTCGTCGACCAGGCCGAGGCCGACATGCTGATCGAGGACGACGAGCGGCGAATGATTCACTCGGTCTTCGAACTCGGCGACACGCTTGCCCGCGAGGTCATGGTGCCACGCACCGAGATGGTGTTCATCGAGTCGAGCAAGATGCTGCGTCAGGTGGTGTCACTCTGCCTGAGGTCGGGGTACTCGCGCATTCCGGTGGTGGGCGACGACGTCGATGACATCGTCGGAGTCGCCTACCTCAAAGACGTCGTACAAAGGCTGTTCAACAACCCTGAGGCCGAGACCACCGTTGCGGTGTCAGAGCTGATGCGTGCTCCGTACGTGGTGCCCGATACCAACCCGGTCGACGTGCTGCTCAGCGATATGCAGGCCAGCCGGGTGCATCTCGCCGTCGTCATCGACGAGTACGGCGGAACGGCAGGAATCGTCACCATCGAAGACATTCTTGAGGAGATTGTCGGCGAGATCGCCGACGAGTACGACACCGGTGACCCCGAGGTGCAGGCCATGCCCGGTGGCGGCTACAGGCTCAGCGCTCGCCTGCACGTCGACGACATGGCCGAGCTGCTGGGACTGAGTATCGAGTCAGAGGAAGAGGGAATCGAAACGGTTGGTGGCCTCATGGGCAAGCGGCTAGGTCGGGTCCCGATTCCCGGTGCCGAGGTCATCATCGACGGCTGGCGCCTGCGGGCCGAGCGCACCGCGGGCCGGCGCAACCGGGTCGGTGTCGTGCTGGCCACGCCCGTGGGCGATGGGGTCCGCGAGCAGGAGGAAGGCGTTGATGACGACCACTGACCCCGATGAGGCGAAGCTAGTTACCCTCGCCCGGGGTGCGCGCTCTCGAGTGAACGCGCGCGAGGGGGCGGCACTGCGTGACGACACTGGCCGCACCTACTCCGCGGCTTCGGTTGTACTCGACGCACTGCGGCTGTCAGCGCTCGAGCTTGCGGTCGCCGTGGCTGTGTCGTCGGGTGCGCGGGGAGTCGAGGCCGTGGTCGTGTGCGGCGACGCCAGTGATGCCGGCGAACCCGGAAATGTGCTGGGCATTGATGCGGTGCGCGACCTCGCGGGAGCCGGTGTGCCGGTGCTTATCGTCGATATCCGCGGCGATGAGCTCGCCCGGCTCACAACGTGACCGACGACCCAGGCCATCTCTCCGCCCGGCGCGGCGTCGTCGATGTCGTCAGCGGTGCGGCGCTCGTCGTCGCAGGCCTCGGGCTGCAGGGAGTCACGTCGGTGCGGCACGGTGCCGACGCCGCGATCATCGAGGAGATGCTGCCATGACCGACCATCGATCGGGCTTCGCGTGCTTCATCGGGCGACCCAACGCCGGCAAGTCGACGCTCATGAATGCTCTCGTGGGCAGCAAGGTGGCCATCACGTCACCCAAGCCGCAGACCACCCGCCACACCATCAGGGGCATCGTGCATCGGCCCGAGGCGCAGCTGATCATCATCGACACCCCCGGACTGCACCGGCCGCGCACCCTTCTGGGTGAGCGCCTCAACGACCTCGTGCGCAGCACCTGGGCCGAGGTCGACGCGATCGGCTTCTGTATCGCGGCCGACGAAAGGCCGGGGCCGGGCGACCGCTACATTCTGGGAGAAATCGCCGGGCTCAAGCGGCCCATCGTCGGAATCGTCACTAAGTCCGATGCGCTGGCCCACGAGGCAATGCCTGAGCAGCTCATGGCGATGCAGTCGGCGGCCGAGTCGGCCGGGGTGGAGTTGGCCGACATCGTGCCGGTGTCGGCGCTGAGTGGTGACAACGTGGGCGAGCTCGTCGACGTTCTCGTGTCGCACCTGCCTGCGGGGCCGATGCTGTACCCCGAGGGAGACATCACCGACGAGCCCGAGGAGACGCTCATCTCCGAGCTCATCCGCGAGGCGGCGCTCGAGGGGGTGCGTGACGAGCTTCCCCACTCGATTGCCGTGACCATCAACGAGATGGGTCTCGTCGAGGACCGACCCGCAGAGTCGCCCATGCTGCGCATCTTCGCCGAGATTCACGTCGAGCGCGACAGCCAGAAGGGCATCATGATCGGCCATCGGGGCGAGCGGCTGCGCAGTGTGGGCACGCGGGCGCGCAAGCAGATTGAGGCGCTACTCGGCACCCCCGTCTACCTCGACCTGCACGTGCGGGTGGCCAAAGACTGGCAGCGCGACCCCAAGCAGTTGCGGCGGCTCGGCTTTTAGTCGCAGCCGGCTCGCCGCAAAGTGCAGGATCAGCCGAACTGGGCGTCGCCGAAGGTGGCGATGCGGGTGAAGCCGAGCGGCTCGTAGAGACGGGCGGTGCGGTCGTCGGCCGCGCTGAGTAGAACCAGGTCGGCCCCGGCATCGAGTGCGTGTCGCGTGAGTTCGACGAGCAGCCTTGATGCGAGTCCCCGCCCGCGATGCGACGGCAGGGTTGCGAGGCCCACGAGTTCTGCTGCCGAGAAGGTTCGCCCGCTGAAGTCACACAGATCACGCACGGGGTTGTACGAGCAGCTCGACACCACCCCGTTAACCCCATGAATCCCGTCGCGCACCACTCCGGTGACCATCAGCCCGGCGGCAATGCGTTCGCGTGAGACGGCCGTGGCGTCAGCGACCGATTCGAGGAACCCGTCGCGCTCGGCTAGGCCCTCGCCGCCTTCGCCACCGAAGGCCACGGCCGCCACCGCTGCGGCAGCCGCGAGCAGCGGGTCGTGCGCGGCTAGTACCTCGGCGGGGCCGGACTCGGGGAGTGGGCCGGTGAGTGCCATCAGCGGGTGGGCGCCGGCACTGAACCCGAGGGACTCGACGATGGCCGCCATCTCGGGCGCGGTCTCGTGCATCCACTCGAACGCTTCGCTGACTCCTCGCTCGCGCATCTCGGTGCGGCACGACGCGATGTCGTGGGCACTCACGGGCCGGTCGCGACCAAGGGTGGGACGCGCGTAGTAGTGCCAGGCGGACGCGCGGGAGACAAACAGGGTGAGGGAGCCAATGGCAATCGGCTCAGAGAATGTGCGAGGGGCCGCGTCGAGGTAGCGGTCGCAGCGGTCGACCAGGAAATCAGCTACCACGGGGATGACGGCTGGCGGTGCGCTCGGCCTCGTGACGCAGGCGCTCACGCTCGTCGAGCTCGCGCTCGCGCTGCCACGCGGTGTCAAGCAGCGCCTGGTCGGACTCGTCGCTTCGGGGTACGGGCCGGTCGGTGGCGCTCGTGCTGTCGCTGGTGGCCGCGCGCAGTTCGGGGATGAGCTCGTACCGGCGTCCGTAGGTCTCGACGACCGCGAGTACGGCGGCGGCGATAGGCATGCCGATGAGGGCGCCAATGGGGCCGAAGAAGGCGAGGCCAACGAACACCGACGCCAGTGCGACCGCGGGGTGCAGCTTCATGGTCCAGCGGCTGATGCGCGGCATCAGCAGGTAGTTTTCGACCTGCTGGTACACCGTGGCGAAGGCGATAATCCAGATCACCGTGATGGTGCTGCCCTCGGCGAGTGCGAACATCGCGGGGATCAGGATGCCGATATAGGTGCCGATGGTGGGGATGAACTGTGAGGTAACGCCGGCCAGGATTCCCATGGGCAGCCAAAACGGAACGCCGATCACCGCGAACGCCAGTGAGTGTGCCACCGACGACAGGGCGGCCAGGGCAACCTTCGAGATGACGAAACCACCGGTCTTGTCGACCGCGATATCCCACACCGTGACAAACACCTTCTGCGGCCCCTCGGGCAGCCACGACCCGATGGTGCGTCGAAGTCGCGGGCCGTCGGCCGAGAGGTAGAAGGCGAACACCACCACGGCGACGGCGTCGAAGATGCCGCCCACCACACTTCCCAGAAGCCCGAGCAGCCCGCCTGCGAACGAGCTCGCGAGCTCGGCGAGGCGCTCGGTTGACAGGTTGAGCTGCGACACGATGGTGCTGGAGTTGAGCGTGGTGTGGAAGGTGTCGTTGACCCAGGTGACCGTCGAGGTGACGGCCGTGGGGAAGTTCGCGATGAGCGAGGCCACCTGCTGGGCGAACAGGCCGCCGAACACCAGCGAGAACAGCAGCGTGAGGATAAACAGCAGCAGCATCACGGTTCCGGTGGCCAGCCCCCGTCGCCAGCCTCGGGTGGCCAGCCGACGCACGATGGGCTCCATCGCGATCGCCGACAGAAATGCGAGCAGCAGGATGAAGAGGAAGTGCCCGACGGCCTCGAAGGCTGCCTGCACGATGAGTAGGCCGAGGAACATCACGAAGACGATCAGCACCGACTTGCTGAGCAACCGAGGCTCGAAGGCGAGCATCCGCACGCCCTGAGGGGTGCGGCTGTCGCGCGGGGGCTCGTCACTCACTCATTCATCGTATTGCTCTCACCCCGGCGGCTCGGCGTCCCGCGCCCCGTGGGCGGCAGATGACACGATGGGGTCGTGGGACTGTATCGGGATGAGGCTGTGGTGCTGCGCACCCAGAAGCTCGGCGAGGCCGATCGCATCGTCACCCTGCTGTGTCGGCGCGAGGGCCGGGTACGCAGCGTGGCCAAGGGGGTGCGCCGCACCTCGAGCCGCTTTGGGGCGCGGCTCGAGCCGTTCGCGCACATCGACGTGCAACTGCACACCGGACGCTCGCTCGACGTGGTCACCCAGGTCGAGACACTTCGACCCTATGGCGCCGACCTCTCGGCCGACTATGGCCGCTGGACAGCCGGCCAGGCAATGCTCGAGGCCACCGAACGGCTCACTCCCGATGAGCGTGAGCCGGCCACCCAGCAGTTCCTGCTGCTCATCGGCGGGCTGCGTTCGCTGAGCGCGGAAGAACACGACCCCCCGCTCATCCTCGATGCCTTCCTGCTGCGCTCGCTCGCGGTGGCTGGCTGGGCCGCCAGCTTCGACGACTGTGCGCGCTGCTCGGCGCCCGGGCCGCACCGGGCCTTTTCCGTGTCGACCGGCGGGGCGGTCTGCCCGGAATGCCGGCCCCCGGGGTCGGCCACGCCGAGCCCTGAGGCGATCGAACTGATGGGCGCTCTGCTCGCGGGCGAGTGGGATGTCGCCGATGCCAGTGACGCGCGCCACCGGCGCGAGGCCGCCGGACTCGTGGCCGCGCAGGTGCAGTGGCACCTCGAGCGCGGTTTGCGGTCGCTGCGTCTCGTCGAGCGTTGACCCGCTGCCCCACCGGCCGGCTGACCTGAGGTTGCGCGGTTCGAGCACTTCGAGAAAGTGCTTGCGCTCACATCTCCGAGGGTGGAGACTCCTGTCATATGTAGGACAGATGTCAGACAGATGTGACCTTCAACGCTTCGCAACTCGTGTGGGGCGTGCCACGTCACTCACCCGTCGTAGCCCGGCCTCGCGTCGGACACCGTGGGGGTGAGGTCCACTCAGCATCCGAGCCCAGGAGGACACTATGAGCACCCCCGGAACGATGGCCGAAGGAGCCGGAGGCCCCGCAGCGACCGGCGAGAGTGCAGGCGGCGGGTCGCTGGCACGCAACAAGCTAGGAGTGCTCGGCATTACGGCCATTGTCGTCTCGGCGGTCGCGCCGGTGGCGGTACTGGCCGCGGGCATTCCCGTGATCTTCGCGGTGCAGGGGGCTGCAACTCCGGCGATGTTCATCATCGCGGGAGTGCTGTACTCGCTGTTTGCCGTGGGGTACATCGCGATGAGCCGACACATGGTCAACGCAGGCGGCTTCGTCGCCTACATCGACCGGGCCTTCGGCAAGCGTGCGGCCACCGCCATGGCCATGGTGACGTTGCTCTTCTACTTCGCTTCTATCGTGGCCTTCTACGCAATCTCGGGAGCAGTTGCTGCCGGCACGATTGGCGACGGATCACTGAGCGTTCCGCTTGTCACCTTCGCCTTCCTGATTGTGGTGGCGGTGCTCGGAGTCTTCGGCGTGTCGGTGAACGCGCGACTGCTCGTGATTTTGTTGACGATCGAGACCGTCGCCGTGATCATTCTCGACGTTGCGCTCGCAATGAAGGGTGGCCCCGAGGGCTACTCGCTCGCGGGTTTCGCGCCCTCGGCAGTGCTCGGTGCCGGATTCGGTGTGGGCCTGCTTCTGGCCATGGTCTGCTACAGCGGGCTTGAGGCCACGGTGGTGTTCTCCGAGGAAGCTCGCGAGCCACGTCGCACCATCCCTCGCGCCGTGTTCGTGGCACTCGCCTTCGTGGTCGTCCTCTACGCGATCTCGTCGTGGCTGCTCAGCGTGCAACTCGGCCCGAGCGCCTCGCTCATCTCACCCGACGACATCGGCGCCTTCCTCTTCGTCGCCGCCGGGAACGCCGTCGGAGAGGGCTTCTCCACCTTCCTCGGGTACTTGGTGATCACGAGCTTCCTCGCGCTCTTCCTCGGATTCCAGAGCCTCATCAGCAGGTACGTGTTCGCCCTGGGCCGGGCCGGAGTGCTTCCCGGCGCGCTCGGACGCACCGACAAGCGCGGCACGCCGGTGCGCGCCTCGATCGTGGTGTCGGTCGTCATCGCGATCGTGTTGGGAGCCTTCACCTTCAGCGGCGCCGACCCGTTCACAGTGACCTACGCCTGGCTGGTGGGGCTCGGAACGGTGGGGCTGCTCATCGCCCTCATCGTCGTCAGCGTGTCTATCATCGCCTTCTTCGTCCGCACGAAGCTGGAGACGAACGTGTGGACCACCAAGGTGGCGCCGGGAATTGCGGTGCTAGGACTGCTCGGCGTGCTCGTGGTTGCGCTGCAGAACTACGCGTTCCTCGGCAACTCCGGACCTGAGGCCATCTCGCTGCTGGTGCTCATCCCCGTGGCAGCGGTGCTGGGCTTGATCATCGCCGAGGTGCGGCTGCGTTCGGGTAGGACGATCGACTACTCGGCCCAGCTCGACGGTTAGGGCAGGGAGAGTCCTCAGCGACGGGCCGGCCGCCTTCACGGGGCTGGCCCGTCGCCGAGATTGCCGAGATGCGTGAGTGGCCATGGGGCGGCACGCTGGTCGTCGTGTTGCAGTGGTGTTTGTCAGTCGGTCTGAAGTAGGAGAGGTGCACTGATGTCGGAAGTTGTCGCACGCGAGTTCGATCCCGAGGGTGCGGTCTCCCACCCGCTCGACCCACTGCTTCCCGGCGAGATTTCGCAGGCGTCGCGACTAGTACTCGAGGCACTCGGGCCCGATGCCATGGTGTACGTCTCGCTGCTCATGCCCGAGGAGCCCACACGCGACGAACTCGCCGAGTTCGCAGCCGGGGGCGCGGTGCCGGAGCGGCTCGTGCGGGTGATCACGCTCAATCGCGCAGACGGCCACACCGAGGAGTGGGTCGTCTCGCTCACGCGATCGGAAGTCGCCCGCCGAACGGACCTCACGGCAGCCGGAATCGTTGCCCAGCCGCCCATCGTGGTCGACGAATTCATGGAGGTCGAGGAAATCGTCAAGGCATGCCCGGAGTGGCGTGAGGCGGTGGCGAAGCGCGGCATCACCGACTTCGACCTCGTTCAGGTCGACCCCATGTCGGCCGGCAACTTCGGCTTCCCCGACGAGGAGGGACTGCGCATGGTGCGCGCGGTGTCGTACATCCCGCGCAACGAGCAGGACAACGCGTACGCGCACCCGATCGATGGGCTGGTGGCCTACGTCGACCTCACCAACCAGCGAGTGCTCAAGGTGGTTGACGACGTCGTGCTACCCGTACCGCAGGAGGACTCCAACTTCCACGACGACAACGGGGTCGTGCTGCGCGACGATGTGCGGCCGCTGGAGATTCATCAGCCCGAGGGCCCGAGCTTCACGGTCGACGGCTGGGAGGTCGACTGGCAGAAGTGGAAGTTCCGCGTGTCGATGAACGCGCGCGAAGGCATGGTGCTACACGACATCAGCTACAACGACGACGGCCGCGAGCGCTCGATCCTGTCGCGGGCATCGTTCGCCGAAATGGTGGTGCCGTACGGGGACCCTCGTCCCTCGCACTTTTGGCGCAGCGCGTTCGACGTGGGCGAGTACGGGCTCGGGGCCCTCGCGAATAGCCTCACCCTGGGCTGCGACTGCCTCGGAAGCATCTATTACTTCGACGCCTACCTCGCCGACACTCAGGGCCAGCCCTACACGGTCGACCGGGCGATCTGCCTGCACGAGGAAGACTTCGGAGTTCTCTGGCGGGGCACCAACTGGCGCTTCGGTGGCACCTGGGTGCGGCGCAGCCGACGCCTGGTGATCTCGTTCTGGTCCACGGTGGGCAACTACGACTACGGGTTCTTCTGGTACTTCTACCAGGACGGCACGATTGAGTGCGAGGTGAAGCTCACGGGCATCATCCAAACCGCGTCTCTGCCGCCGGGTGAGTACTCGCCCCACCTCGGTCGCGTCGCGCCCGAACTTGCGGGCCAGCACCACCAGCATCTCTTCTGCGTGCGGCTCGACCCGGCGGTCGACGGGCCGCTCAACACGGTGAGCGAAATTGACGCGCGCCCGGTTCCTATGGGGCCGGAGAATCCGCACGGCAACGCAATCAAGAAGGTGTCCACCACGATCGAGCGCGAGTCGCAGGGGCGTCGCTCAACCGATGCGGCCAGCGCACGAACCTGGCTGGTCACCAACGAGGGTTCGCTGAACGACTTTGGCGACCCGGTGGGCTACAAGCTGGTCCCGGCTGTGGGCGCGCTGATGCTCGCCGATGACGACTCGCCCGTGGCCAAGCGCGCCACCTTCGCTAAGTCGGCGCTGTGGCTCACGCGGTACGACCCTGAGGAGCGCTTTCCCGCCGGCCAGTTCCCCAACCTGCATCCGGGCGGAGACGGCCTGCCGCGCTGGATCGAGGCCGATCGCTCGGTGTCGAATGCGCCGGTGGTGCTCTGGCACTCGTTCGGCACCACGCACTTCACCCGACCTGAGGACTGGCCCGTCATGCCGGTGGAGCGCGTGGGCTTTGAACTCAAGCCGTTCGGATTCTTTCGGCGCATGCCCGCCCTCGATGTGCCTCCGTCGAAGTCGTGCGGCTAGATGGCCCTCGACGGCGCGTCCGACGCCGAGATCATCGAGTGGTTTGAAGAAATTCTTGCCACAGCCCGCGACCGATACCCCTGCCCGACCTGGGTCGAGGTGTACGGCGACCACGCCGACCACGTCATTGACTTCTGGGGCGAGCGGGACCAGCCCCTCGTCGTGGTGTCGATCCACGGCGGCTACTTCGCAGCTCACTACGACCGCGGCGTCAACGAGCCGGTGTGCCGCGCGATGGCGTCGAGGGGGGCGCTCGTGGCAAATGTCGAGTACTCGCGGGCCGGAGGCTGCACCGACCCCATGGACTCGGTGCGCGACGTGCGGGCGGCGGTTGCGCACGTGGTGAACTCCGTGCGGCCGGGAACCCGCGTGGTGGTGACCGGCCACAGCGCGGGCGGCTATCTCGCACTAGCAGCGTCGACCGTGCATGGGGTCGACGCCGTGGTGGCGCTGGCGCCCGTGACCGACCTGTGGGAGTGCTCGGTGGGCGGTTGGGACGATGAGGAAATTGCCCGCTGGATCGGAGTGCTGCCCCACGAATCCCCCGAGCAGTGGCATCGGATGCGTCTCGAGAACGTCGGAATGGGCGACGTTCCGTGCGTGGTCATCCACGGAGCCACTGATGGTGTGGTTCCCCTGTCGCAGAGTGAAGTGTTTGTGGCCGCTCGTGGCCGGGAGACACGTCTGGTGGCGCTGCCCGAGGTCGGGCACTACGAGTTCCTCGATGCCGACTCGGCCGCGACGGCCGCGCTTCTGGCCGAACTCGGGCTCGCGGGCTGAGCGACCTGAACACTGGTGCCCGACGCCCGGCCGATGACGAGGTCGTAGGCATGATCGATGCTCTGGAGTGGCAGAGCGCCCACTGCCGCGACGTGGGGTCGCTGCTGGCCGCTGGCATCCTGACCGCCGTCGCGAATGAGGTCGCATCCGGCGGCGACCTTGCGGGCATGCTGCCGCGGGGTGCGCGCTTTGGCGACCTGTACGGACTGCGCGTGATGTCGGTGGTGCATCAACTGGCGATCGAGCGCGTGGCTCCGCTCGTTGCCCTGCACCTGCCGACACTGGGTGGCACGCCACCGGTCGGGGAGGCGGCGATGCTCGCGTGGCAGACCGCGGTGGTGGAGGCACTTGTCGCGCATCCTGACGCAGTGGCAGAGGGGCTTGCCCGGGCGCCGCAGACCAATGAGACAGGGCGGGCAGCGCTGCTGCGGGCGGCGCTGAGCTCGCTGGGCGACGCACGCCCCGTGCGGCTGATGGAGATTGGTGCTTCGGCTGGACTCAACCTGCGCGCCGACCACCTTCCGGGCGATCCCTCGCTCGAGGTTGGCCCGCTGCCGCGGGTGGTCGAGCGAGTGGGCTGTGACCTCGCGCCGATTGATGTCACCACGCAGGAGGGGCGCACGCGACTCAGCTCGTACGTATGGGTCGATGACGTCGAGCGGTTCGCGCGGCTGGGCGCTGCGCTCGAGGTGGCGGCACGCGTGCCCGCCACGGTGGTGCGCCAGGAGGCCGCCGACTTCACCGAAGGGCTCACGCTGGTTGACGGAACCACCACCGTGCTGTGGCACAGCACGATGTGGCCGTACCTTGCCCCTGGCACGCGTCGCCGCATTCTGGCCCAGTCGGCCAGACTCGGTGCGGAAGCCACTGAGAGCGCCCGGTTCGCCCACGTGTCGTGGGAATGGCCGGGCGCGGGCGCCGACGACGCCGGCACTCACGAGCTCGTGGTGCGCGAGTGGGGCGGTGGTGCCGATGGGCGGCCCAGCCGGCTGACTGCTGCCCCACACATCACCAACGCTGACGGACTCATCGCCCACCGGGTCGTGGGCGATGAGTCCGTCAGCAATCGGGTGGATCAGTGGTTCGGTCGGCCGCGCGTGCTGGCGCGTGGGCCCAGCCACGGTCCGGGGTCTGTGCTGGTTCCCCGGCGGGAGTTCGACATCGACCCGCTCGCCCACACCTGAGGACGAATCCTCCCTTCGCCACTCGCAGGTGCGAGGATGGGGCAATGGCGAGACGACCCGAGCCGGCAGCGCCGCCGCCCCACTCCTCGGGGGCGCGCCCGCCCGACATTCCCCGTGACCTCGTACCCCGGCATGTTGCCATCGTCATGGACGGCAATGGGCGCTGGGCCAAAGAGCGCGGCCTGCCGCGCACCAGCGGTCACGAGAGGGGCGAGTTCGCACTGCTCGACGTGGTGCACGGGGCCCTCGAGCTCGGTGTCGGCGCCATTTCGGTGTACGCGTTCTCCACTGAGAACTGGAAGCGGTCGCCCGACGAGGTGCGGTTCCTCATGGGGTTCAACCGCGACGTGGTGCACCGCCGCCGCGACGAGATGCATGCGCTGGGGGTGAGGGTGCGCTGGGCGGGTCGTCGGCCGCGGCTCTGGAAGAGCGTCGTGAACGAACTTGAAGTGGCCGAGGAGCTCACGCGCCATAACGATCGGCTCACCCTCACGATGTGCGTCAACTACGGGGGTCGCGCCGAAATCGCCGACGCCGCGGCGGCGCTCGCCCGCGACGTCAAGGCCGGACGCGTCAACCCCGACAAGGTCGACGAGAAGCTCTTCGCGCGCTACCTCGACGAGCCCGACATGCCCGACGTCGACCTGTTCATCCGTACGTCCGGCGAGCAGCGCACCAGCAACTTCCTGCCGTGGCAGTCGGCCTACGCCGAGATGGTGTTCCTGCCCACCCTCTGGCCCGACGTCGACCGCACGCACCTCTGGAGCGCATGCGAAACGTATGCCTCGCGCGACCGGCGCTACGGCGGCGCCGTGCCCCACGAGTTCCCTTCCGACGGTGAGGCGTGAGCGCTCCGAAGGCTGAGCCTGCGCAGAAGGCCGGCGGCTGGCGGTTCGGCGCTCTTGAGGGGCTCACTGTGGGGCTGGTGGTGCTGCTCGTGGGGCAGCGCTGGATTGCGGGGCTCTTCGACAGCCCGGCGCTTCAGGCCGGGGCCACGGTGTTCGTG
>Ga0114966_10004163_pt1 | contig 12468 bp, 9 predicted proteins | sample M_130207_XF_Meta_FD_87029 | JGI IMG/M metagenome (GOLD analysis project Ga0114966, IMG submission 87029) | Freshwater microbial communities from Lake Montjoie, Canada to study carbon cycling - M_130207_XF_MetaG | ecosystem: Environmental > Aquatic > Freshwater > Lake | place: Lake Montjoie...
AAACTTTACAATATAATTAGTAATAACCCCTCCATCTTTAACTACTAATACAATTGTGGCTGTTTTTGCACTATTAAACTGTGATTCTATATTTTCATTACTATTTAAAACAGTGATATCTTTAGTCTGAGGATTCATACGAGTAATTTTTCCCGTGGCATTATTAATATCGAAGAGAGGTTCAGGTAAGGGAATAGAAACCGTTCTATTATTAGGCGGTGGATTATATGTAACTACGGGTGGTAAGGCAGGAGGCTCACTATCAGTATCACTTTCATCAGCATAAGGGTCTACATAATCGCCTTGAAAAGCAGCCGGTTCTTCTTCATCTTCATCAAATGCAAACGGATTTTCTCCTTCTCCTTCGGCAAACACTTCTTCTACAGGTAACTCTATTGCGGCAATATCAACTATTTTTACATACCAAAGAGTTTCTGTTTCGGCACCACTATTACAATGTAAAGCACTAACCCAACTATCATTATCAAATAAAACGGGTTTGGAAACAAATGTTGGTACGGTTTCTGCATGTTCTTCTTTAAAGAATGCCAAACCTTTCTTTGCTGCTGGTGGTGGTTCGGAGGCGTTATGTAGAACAACCGCATTATATGCATTCATAAATTTATCTTTTTGAACCCATACACGTTTACCAATCATTATTCCAACGTTTACAAACGGACGTGTTATATCGTGATAAGTAGTTTCATTTGGACCTGGATAAGATGGACCAGGTACATTAAACGGTTTTCTACAAGGATATACAACCGATTTATCATTCACTAAAAATTTATTCACATAATCTTTCTCTAATAAAAAATCATTATAATTATTACCATAATCAATAACCCGAAAAGCCAAATTATTTGGCGATTGTTGTAAGAAATCATTAATTTTAATTTCAGTTTCTTGTATGCCTTCATCGTCGCTTTTTATAATAGCATTCGCATTTGAATTAATCACATCATAAGGTGATTCAATTATTAAGGCATCTTCGTCGGGATATGGTTTGGGAGAATATGGTATAATATTCGTTTCTGCATTATATATACCTGATCTATCTTCTCCGTTAAACGTAGTATTTTCAAAATTACAAGTCATTATAGTCGCACCTTCTAATAATCCACCTGCATTATAATCTCCTTCAAAATTAACGCCGAAAAAATTAACACTAATTAAATCCGACCATTGAAAATTTGTATCTTTTATAATACATCCTGTAAAAATCGCATCTTGTAATAAGCAACCAAAAAAATTAACACCCGTTAAATCTAAAAAAGAAAAATTAATACCTTCAAAATTACAGTTTTTAAAGTTCATAAATCTTAAAGATTTTTCTAATGGAGCAGCCGTTGGCGGAACTAGATAATTATCAGTACCCATAAATTCTAACAAATTATATACCTGTTCCATGTAATTATTTCTGTACTTGTATATTTCTTTTACAACCATCGCATCTCTCTCATCGGGACAGCGAATACGAATACCTGCCGCATTTACAAAAGGTATTTCAATTTCACCTTCATCATCGTTGTCTGGGTGTAGTAATTCAGCAACCGTTTCTAATGCAGGATTCCAATTAAATGAACCTGGTTCTCCTGGTCCTCCTTGTCCTGGTCCTCCTGGTCCTGGTCCTCCTGGTCCTGGTCCTCCTGGTCCTGGTCCTCCTGGTCCTGGTCCTCCTGGTCCTGGTCCTGGTGGTGATGCCTGTGATGATGCTTCTGAACCTTCTTCGGAAATTTCTGAAAATGGTTGATCAAAATTTATAACAGGCTGGTTTTCTTCTGCCAAATTATAATCAGGAACCGCAATAATTGGTATAAAGCAAAGCTCTTCTTGATTTGGCGGCGGTTCAGCAGGCGGCGCTTCCCAAGTAGCTTCATCAATAATACCGATTGCTATAAAATTCATTTTTAGTTCTTCACTCATAATTGCTCTATTTAAAACAGCATTATTAATTGTGCAATTTACATAAGTTGAATTAAACAAAATAGCTTCTTGAAAATCTACATTAATTAATTGAGAATCAGTAAAAGATACATTACAACAATTTGCTTGAAAAAAATTCGCATCATTTAACCAACAATCTATAATGATCGAACCATTAAATTGAGCATTACAAATTGATTCTCTCATATTATTATGACTAAAAAAACAATTGTATAATTTTGCATTCGTTAAAACTATATTATCGGCTTGACAATTTTGAAAAATAGAATGACTTAAATTTGCTTTTGTAAAATTACACTCTTGTATCCTACTGCGACGAAAATCGCAATAAATAAAATAACCCTTTGTACAATGTGCATTGGTTAATGTTGTGTTATTAAAACAAGTTTGTATGCAAGTTGCCTCATTAAATGCAGCTTCAAGACATTTTGCATTAGTAAAGTTTGCTTCATTTAATTTTGCACGATAAAAAGTGGCTTTAACTAAACTACAATTACGCATAGAAGTATAATTTAATTTTGAACTAATAAAATCAACCTTATCTAATAAAGAATCATCAAATATTGTATTAGTTAAATCACTTAGTTGAAATTGAATAATAAAATCTTCTTGTTCAGGTAAAATTAAATTTTCATGAGCCATTATATCAAATATAGAAGTCCAACGGTAATAATCGGCACTATCTGGATATTTGCAATATAAGTTTTTCATAACGGCATTATTAAATTTGGAATTAAAGAAATTACAATCGTATATCATTGAACCTGAAAAGTTGGCATCTGTTGCATTAATTTCCTGACAATGACAATCATAAAAAACGGCGTTTCTCATACTTACTTTTGATAAATTGGCTTTTATAAAAACACAACTGATAAAGGTCTTATTATCAAAATTAAACATAGTTAAATCTTTCTCATATAAATTCAATCCCACAAATACTTTATTAGCTGGAGTAGTTAAATGCATGAATGACCGTTTTTGTTCATAGTCATTCGCTCCAGAATTATAACGTTCTTCTGGATCCTCTGAACTTTCATCGCCAAATATATTTAAATAATAAGTTGCAAAATTAAAATTAGCTGGTAAATTGTTAATGCTTGGGACACCAAGGGGCTGTCTCCCTTCACCAAGGGGCTCTGCAAGGGGCTGTGCCCCTTCAACCCCCTCTAAGGGCTCTGCTTCTTGAGGCTCTTGTGCCTCTAAGGGCTCTGCTTCTTGAGGCTCTTGTGCAGGTTCATCTTCATCACCAATATTTAAATAAGGACCCTCATCTTCCGAATCAGTATCAGGTCCAATGTTTATGTAATCATTATCAGAATCCTCATCGTCAGACATATTATATATATTCTAGATAAAATTAAACCAATTTATTCTGTAAATAATACCAACCAGACTTGCTTAATAATGTAATTTGCTTATAATAATTCGTCTCTTGTATACTTATTGGTATATGTTTTTTAACAGTAAGTACCAAATCTATCAGCAAAAGAACTAAAAATATGATTTGTTTGCGTGCGTATAGAGTTAAAATAGTCAAATAACATGTACCATCTATATAGCTACATAAATCAGATTGTCCATTCACAAATAAATCATTCACACCTACAATACCCCGCAAGAGTCTTGAATAAATATTTTGTTCATTCTTAGCTTTCAAACATTTAAAAGGCTCTGTAAAATTAATTAGTTTAATAAATAAATTTTTACAAGAATCATCCTCATTGAAAATATGTGGAACAATACCATCTATATATCGCCCTTGATATTTATGATCACTTGTAGTTAAAAATGGTACATGTGATGACCTCAAAATACACGTAATCAAATGATCTCTATTTTTAAAATGAGAGATTACTCGATTTTTACTTTTTTTTGTATCATAATAATTAATATAAAGTCGCTCACTTATTTTTGACATGTTTTCATCTGGAATTAATTCATAAACGATATCCCTTACAATAGTTTCATATATATAAAAGTTTTTATGTTTCTTGTAATAGGTAAGTAGTTGATCACATCTATCATAAAATTCTTCCGGACAACCATAAATATACCATAAGGCGATAAATGAACCAATGCTACAGCCTGATACTTTTTTAATATTAAAATAACCCATTTTTTCTAAAATATTTATATAAAGTGCCGCACCTATACCCATTATACCATTTACTGCGCCGCTATCAAAAATTAAATTAAAAGATGAAGGTAAATTCTCTCGTTTAATATTTACAACTAGGGCATGAATATATTGTTTTAATAAATTTATATTCACGTTAGTATCTTTTACTTCGTTTGCTACTACTTCGTTTGCTACTACTTCATCTACTACAACTACTTCATCTACTACAACTACTTCATCTACTGCTACTACTTCATCTAGTGCTACTACTTCGTTTGCTACTACTTCATCTACTACAACTACTTCGTTTGCAACTACTTCGTTTGTTACTACTTCGTTTGCGTTTGCACTTGTATCCATAATTTCCCTTTCTACAATTAATTCATAATAATTACGCTTTTTATATAAAATTGAACTGATTAAGTAGTAAATCAAAAAGAAGTATTATAATAACAAAGAAATGGAATCATCATCAATTAACGACCATCGCTGGTTTGCAAATAAGTTTGCCGAAGTTGAACTGCTACCTTGGTTAAAACCAATATATGAACCCTTACCAGAAAAAAAAATGCACATGTGTTTTACTCGCCCAGGTATATTTTATAAAAATACTCACTATATGTTCTCGGGTACCAAGACTGAATTACAAAGTGCTTTCAATAAATTACAAACAGATATTGAAAAGGAAAAAAAAGAACCTTATTTTGGTCGCGGTGACCACGACGATTTATTAGATATGCCGCTAGATACATTCTGTAATAATTTATGTCATTGTCATAATGACATAGATAAGACGAGTAATTATAAATGTTCGCATTGGGAGTTGATTTCTTTCCGCACTCAAGAAGAATTAGATGACCATATTACAGCCATTTCTAAAAAACAAATATACTATAATTCATTTCCAACTGAAATTATTTGTATCTGAATATTTATTCTAACATATAAGTCATTATACCTTGAATAGAGGCAAAAATAATCATAATAACTATAATTTTAATCCAATCAATACTGCTAGGAGAAGATAATTTAATACCCTCTTTATCGTGATTCCGTCCGATATTATAATGTATGTAATTCTCAAATATATTTACAAAAATATATACCAAGAATGATATTATAAAAATATGTATACTCTTATTTTTTATATGTTTATAGAATAAATACATTATATATTAATAAAATATTTATTACTTAATTACTTCTCTAAGAACCGCATACTTTTTGTCAAAAGGAAATATGAACCCGCAAAAGCTACGCTGGTGAAAATATAACCCGAGAGATTTGGATTACCATCTTTATTGAAAAGTGCCGGAATGATTTTGCACAACTGTTTTTGCACAACAGGCAATTGAAACATAAAATACAAAACCGCAATGAGTAAAGGTCCTTGTAATTCTTCAAATAGAGCATCTAAAGAATCTTTTTTCTCTTGTTTATGTGCTTGAGCGCGAATAATTTCATCATTGGTTTGCTGTTCACGAATATAATCGCCTTGCATTTGACCGGATTCTTGTGGTGGTATAAAATTAGGTTTAACATAAGCATCTTGTGCGATATGTGCTTGATTTTGCGGAATATCTCGGGAAGGTAATGACGTCATACCAGCCGCACTAGCTTGTTGAATGCCTGTAACAAATTGGTTTAAATTCTTCTGCATAGTCATCGGGTCATTATCACGTTCCTGTTGTAAGGCTTGTGATGGATTACCAATCTGGACATTTTTCTCATAAGTATCCAAGCGAATATTTTCTCCACTTTGCGGAGAGATGGGCAAAGAATCAATACTCGTGGTGCCGATATTCATTTAATATATTAATTTCATTAATAATTAATACATTAGACGCATTTTAATGTAGATATATTTATTCAAAAGCTATCTTCTCTTTATTCTCCGGATTACATTTGGTCAAAGTTTCCTTAAAGGTATAACATTTATCTCCATAAGCATAAGTATTCTTGGTAACTTCCTCTAAGGGCGGCGCCTTAAATACTAAACAATTACGATCCTTGCAAATTTTTCTAAATAAACTCGCTAATCCTAAGCCCAATAAGAATGATATCGCATATCTTCCATTATCTGTATGAAGTAATCTCATCGCACCCATTTTCTTTTTAATCATTATCTATATATAGTCATCTTATTTTATATTATTTCTGAATTGGAATGCTTTTAATAGAACCTTTGTCAGAAGGACATTTCACTTCGGTAGCTTTAAATTTAAAACAATTATTCGCTTTATCCACATACTCTAACTGATCTACATTATCAGGTGTAGGATAAACGTGGATAATGGTTGGAGTTGGACTAGACAAATAAGCGAATAATAATCCAACACATAAGCTAGCTATAAATACTTTGATAGATATAAACTTCAAAAACATATACATATAACGCATATAATTTTATTGAGTGTATAATTTTATTGAGCGTATAATTTCATTGAGTGTATAATTTTATTGAGTGTATAATTTTATTGAGCGTATAATTTCATTGAGTGTATAATTTTATTTCTGTTCCTGTTCCATTTGTTCAAACCTATAAGTATTCGCTACTAAAGTATATTCATATATTGGTTCTTTATCTATCTCTTCTTTTTCCATTTCATAGTGGCCATATTTTAACTTGCGAATGGTTTCCACTAATGGTAAAATTTTGGTAATTGTTTTTTCAATCATCTCTGTTAAATATCCTGGTACAGGTTTGTCACTGGTCGTATATTCTTTATATAATTTTTTCAGTTCATCAATTTCATTTGCTAAATCGTTATTCGCGTCATTTAATAAAGGATCGCGGTTAACTCCATTGAGAATGTCGCCATAATTTTTATTGATTACCAGCTGTTTTTCCGTTACACTCGCCAATTTATTCTTCAAGTCATTAAACTTCTCTACAATATCATCTTTAGAGCTATTAATACCAAATAAGTAATCTAATTTAGTCATAATAATGCGCATTTTTAAATTTTCACTCACCTTGTCATTTTCAATATCTAAATCTCTCATATTATCATAACGCACTCGTTTTATATTTATATTTAAATTACAAGGCGTCTGGCTATTACAAACCGCCTTTAACATGCCGTTTTTTTCTTCAAAAAGTGTACCACCAGGTTTATTGCAGTTAACACACTTGGGTACAATTTTTTTGTAATGTGCTAGTCTTTCTTTTGTAGTTAAACCTTTAATTTTTCTTATCTTCATCTTCTTATTATCTATTCTCTCTTGATATTTTTGCTTAAGTTCATAATATTGTGCTAAGTCCATACTTATAATAGACCATTTTATTTTTATTCTATAATAAAAATATATAAACAGTAGTCCATATACTATTACATACAACTATGTTGATATTTTTTTCTATGTATTACGATGAAGTTAAAGAGCGAAATGTGGTTTGTGAAACTGTAAAATATCAGGCCGACAAAGTATTCAAATTTATAGAATCTTTACCGTCACAAGTCAATTATGCCAGTGATAATTCTAAACAATATATAGCTGACCATGACCCGTCTATTGTCTTTACCGTTAATACATTTAATTATACTAAAATGGGCTTACAAGGTGAATATAAAGATTTCTATGAATTAATACTGGAAGCTGATGGTAAAAATATTACGATATCAGCTAATGAAAAGAAGTTACGAGGATTTTGTGGTTGGATAAATCGGCTGACCACTTAATAAAAAATTGTATATAATTATATACAAGACATAAACACATTATCATATAAAATATTCCATATAACCGCCATACTTGACTAGAGCGTAAAATAACGCACAACCTATTAGCCAGATTAAAGAAGATTTAACTATAGGTTCAAATAATCCAGTTTTACTATTTTTTATAAAATAACTTAATAAATAACAACATAGAATTGTTAAAATAGAAACAACCGTAATTCCTAAGAGAAATCTGGAAATATGTGCATTGGTTACTTTATTTTGTTTCATGAAATAAATTACAGGAATAATAGAAATTGGATATGACCACCATATAGAAGCCAATATAGGGTTTAAAAAAGTAGCCATATAACTAACTGATGCAATGGTTAAACCACCTAATACAAAATTTTTAAATAACTGCGGTATAATATTATTTGATGATGTTAAATACATTATATATTTATAATATTATATAAAATTATTTTACTATATTATATAAATGAAACTTATTATGCTATTACTAAGTTTTATTGGCGGGATTACTGGTTATGGTAACCCGCCACCGCCTCCGCCGCCTTGTAATACACCACAATGTTCCAGCGGTTCTTTTTGTTATTCCAATACGAATGCTTGTACCGATTGTCCACCAGGTTACATGTATAAATCCAATCCAAACGTAGGTGTATCTAGTGTAAGTCTATGGGGTTGCACTATATGTCCTAGCGGTACTTACTCAGTAAGCAGTGGTTCCGCTAGTTGTTCCTCATGTCCCAGTGGCAGTTTCTCTCCAAGCAGCGGCTCTACCAGTTGCACAGCTTGTCCTAGCGGCACTTTTTCTGCCAGCAGTGGCTCTTTCAGTTGCTCTCAGTGCTCTTCGTGTCCATCCGGTACTTTTGTCTCTAGAGCTTGCATTTCTACTTCAGATATCGTTTGTACAAGTTGTACAAGTATTGCGAATTGCGGCACTACGCCTACCTGCACAACCGCCAGCAATAGTCAATGTGCGACTTGTAGCAGCGGTTATTATTTTGTTTCTTCAAATAATTGTATGGCGTGCACTAATTGTCAGAATGGTATAATGTATGAAACTGGTTCATGTACAACTTCTACGAATCGGCAATGTACTACGTGCACGACAGCTTGCCCCGCTGGACAAATGTTAACCGGTACATGTGCAAGCACTAGTAACAAATTTTGTATTATTTGTCCGACGGGTTATTATAAAACCAGTGCAGATGGCTCCGCTTGTTTACCTTGCACTAATAGCTGTCAAACAGGTTACCAATTAAATCCGATTTGTGCAAACACTCTTAATTCTGTTTGTCTACCATGTGCTAGCGGTTATTATAAATCAGTCGCTGATGGCTCTCAATGTTTACCTTGCACGAATAGTTGCTCACCAGGTTTCCAATTAAATCAACCTTGCACTTCTACTGTAAATCCAATTTGTCTCCCATGCGCTAGCGGTTCTTATAAATCCATAGCCGATGGCTCTCGTTGTTTACCGTGCACTAATAGCTGCTTACCTGGTTTCCAATTAAACCAACCTTGCACTTCTACTGTAAATCCTATTTGCCTACCGTGTCCTAGCGGTTATTATAAATCCGTCGCCGATGGCTCTGCTTGTTTACCATGCACTAGTAGCTGCCAAACGGGTTTTGAATTAAATCAACCCTGCACCACCACCGTAAATCCAATTTGTGTGACCTGTTCCAGCGGTTATTATAAAGATTTAGCCGATGGTTCTCCTTGCTTACCCTGTCTAAATGATTGTGAACCAGGGGCTTATTTAACCGCTTTATGCACGACCATAAACAATCCTTCTTGTGCACTTTGTCCACCCGATACAGCCAATCCGAATCATTTTTCAGTTTTCGTCTCGTCTTGTGCAACTTGTCCAGGTGGGGCTATTTCCGCCGCTGGTTCGGCCACTTGTTTACAGTGTCCAGTCGGTAAAGCCACTTTCAGTATGATTAATTGTTCAAATTGCGGTACAGGTACTTATGCTGATACGCTAGGTTCTATTACTTGTAAAGCATGTCCGGCCGGAACAGCCAATAATCAAATGGCTGCCGAAAATATTGATCAATGTCTTCCTTGTAATCCCGGATATTATTCCTTACTTGGAGCCACTAGTTGTTCAGCTTGTCCACTTGGTACATATAATGATAATGATAATAATTGTCTAGCTTGTCTCGCTGGCTCATATAATAATTTATCTGGCCAAATCATATGCACGCTATGTCCAGCTGGAACTTCCAATAGTAATACCAACTCAATTGACTCAAGTGCTTGTATAAAATGTTTACCGGGCTCATTTTCCTCAGAAGGCTCATCTACATGCACCTTATGTCCAGTTGGCACAAGTACGAATAAAAGTGGTAATAGTATATGTACACCTAATCCTCCCGGAACCTATACTAATTTATCTGGTTCTATAAATACCATACCATGTCCGCCAGGTTATTATAGCGAAAATAGTGGTACGGTAAATTGCGCAGCTTGTCAACCGGGTTTATACCATAATAAAACAGGCTCATTTAGTGCAACAAATTGTATAGTCTGTTCACCTGGTTCTTATACAGCTATCGCTGGCTCCTTTATTTGTTCTTTAACGAGACCTGGTTATTATCAAGACACTCCTGGTCAAACAACTTATATACCCTGCCCAAGCGGAACCGCCAATAGTAATATCGGTTCCTCCACCATTAATGCTTGTGTAGCTTGTGTTCCTGGCAAATATCAACCACAAACTGGTTCTAGCATCTGTCTCTCTTCTCCGCCTGGATATTTTCAAAATAATAGTGGACAAACTTCTCCTCAACCATGTCCTGCAGGCACCTATAATAATTATAGTGCTTCAACAAATATTCAAGCCTGTCAAGCATGTCCAGTAGGCACATATTCTTCTCTTATTGGTGCAAACAGTTCTACCACTTGTAAATTAGCACCTATTGGTACTTATATAAATACGACGGGTTCAGCGAATTATACTTTGTGCAATCCCGGAACTTATCAAGATAAAACGAATCAAACTGATTGTCTGCTTTGTCCGGCGGGTTCTTATAATTCTCTCTTTAGGTCAATCAATCAATCCTCTTGTCTCTCAGCGCCACCAGGCTTTTATACGCCTATAGCAGGCTCACCGATTAGTTTGCCATGTAAACCAGGTTCTTTTATAAACGCCAGAGGAAATACGGGTTGTCAGCTTTGTTCACCAGGAACTTTTACCTCGGCGAATGCTTCTACTAGTTGCTTACCGTGTCCGATGGGAATGTTTGCACTTGGTACGGGTTTTAATCTATGTCAGCCGATTGGCAAACCATCTATTAATTTTGACATTATTGAAACGAATGAAATTATACTCACTATACAGACCAATTTTACCGCTGCCTTTCCTCTATATTATACGTGTTCAGCTCTGTGCCAAATTTATATAAACAACGTATTAGTCGTAGAAAATACTAATATAAATATAAATATAAACAAGAGCTCATATATCGAGCTAAATATTAAACTCGGTATTGATACTCTGCGTATTGTATATAATGGTACTTTTAATAGTTCTTTAGTAAGTGAATTGACGTGTCAAATCATAAACGGTATTAATTATTGTTCTACCATACCTGCAAATAACGTAATACAGTCGCTAACTTTAATTACTACCAGAGACCTTATAAATCCATATGCCGACCCTTCTCCTGCTATATTTTCTTACTTCACGTTTAATGAATATTCACTCAGTCAAACTTATAATTTCTATTTAATGAATCTAGAAGCCGCTGTGACGTATTCGTTTAAAATTATCCTTGAAATTATTGGTCAGACGTTTACTTTTACGCCAATTGAATTAGGTAGCGTAACAACCAATCCATCTGTGCCAACCGCTCCTGTTCAAAATCTTGTGAAATATTTCATCGGGATAAATGCAATAGCCCAAGCCAATAATGAACAAGCGAATTTACAAATACATTGGGAACCACCGCCTATGGTAGAACAACACGGAAAAATTACGGGTTATAAAGTTGATTATGAGCAACAAGAGCGCTCTTTTATTACCTATGGACCGAATGTGAATGTTGTTGTAACGCCTTTTAAGAATTTATCGGTTTATACGAACGAAACTACACTTATTCTCTCGGCATTAGTTCCGGATACGATTTATAATATTAAAGTTTATCCTATGAATGAAGCTATAGGTTTATGTATAGGTCCAGGTGCAAGCATTCAGTTAAAAACTCAAGTAAGCGCTCCGACTAATCCGCCTGTATTAACTTTAGTAAGCCGAAAAGCGACGAATATAACAGTCAGTTGGTCTTCATTAACTAACGAAACGGGTATAATTACGAAAGTTTGGATTGTTGCCGAGCCTTATACTAGAGACAAAATTTCTTCTATGGTCGTGCATGTACCCGTGAATAATTCAAATTTAACTGAACTACCTTTTCCTCATGAAGGTATTAGAGGATTTTTCTCTAATTATAATGCATCAAATCCTTGTGGCGAACATATTAATGGTTATACTTTTCGCAGTCTTTTATCAGGAAATATTTGCGGTGGTATTTGTTCAGTGCCATGTGAATATGGTACGCCTATGTTAGACCCGACAACTATTTTACCTACCAATAACCAAAATTTAACCAATGATAATTTTCTGATGGAATTTATTGAGAGAGATGGAAATCTTTCTCTTAGAATGGTACCTTACTTATCCATGAAAAAACGATTTGCTATAAA
>Ga0114966_10004164_pt1 | contig 12468 bp, 6 predicted proteins | sample M_130207_XF_Meta_FD_87029 | JGI IMG/M metagenome (GOLD analysis project Ga0114966, IMG submission 87029) | Freshwater microbial communities from Lake Montjoie, Canada to study carbon cycling - M_130207_XF_MetaG | ecosystem: Environmental > Aquatic > Freshwater > Lake | place: Lake Montjoie...
AATTTTCCGTTCCTTCTGGCGGGCTGGGGACTCGCTCCTGCTCTTGCCGCGGGAAATACCTGTGTGCTGAAACCTGCGGAAGATACGCCACTCTCCTCCCTGTACCTGTGCCGCATCATTCAAGAACTGGACCTTTTGCCCGAGGGTGTTCTGAATGTTGTCACTGGGCTTGGAGAAACGGCCGGAGCCGCAATTTCTCAAAATCCGAAGTTTCGCCGAATGAGTTTCACGGGTTCCCCCGAGGTTGGCCGGATGGTGGCTGAGGCGGCCGGTCGAAATTTGATTCCTGTCAAATGCGAACTGGGAGGTAAAGGAGCTGCCGTTATTTTCAACGATGTTGATATTCAGCAAACGGCTGAGAAGCTTGTGCAAGCGATTACCTTTCACAGCGGGCAAGTCTGTTGTGATGCGACTCGCTGGCTGATTCAAAGCGACATCTACGACGATTTCGTGGGGGAGTGTGTGACTCGTATGAAGTCTGTGCAGGTGGGCTATCAAATGGACAGTAACGCGCAAATGGGTCCGGTGGTCAGTAGCAAGCAACGCACTCGAGTTTTGAGCTACCTGAAAAAGGGGGTAGCCGATGGTGCGGATCTGCTTCTGGAAGGCGGAGAGGCCCACGTTCCAGGCAAGAAGGGATTTTATGTGAAGCCAGCACTGTTGGCCGGCTCACTGAACAATGTGGCGGCTCGCGAAGAAATTTTTGGGCCGGTTGCATTTCTGGCACCGTTTTCGTCTGAAGAGGACGGTGTGCGACTGGCCAACGATACAGAATACGGACTCGGGAACAGTGTTTGGTCCAAAGACTTGCAACGCTGTGCCCGCGTGGCGGAAGCGTTCGTTGCCGGCAATGGCTGGATCAACGCTCACAACGTCGTCGTTCACGGAGTGCCGTACGGCGGTGTCGGCAAGAGTGGAATGGGTGGTGGGGTCGTCAGTCCAGATACGCTGAATGATTATCTTCGTCCGATCTCGGTCGTTCGCCCCCTGTAACAGGTTACCGGAAATTGGATTCGTGTTTCAGAAACACACTTCGTCGAAGCGGTTTCAAACGCCAACGAAACCCCGTTCGCAAAAATTTTGGCGGACACAGGGTCTGTCAGATCAAGGCGAGCCCGTGGAAGGGGAGCGGGATTTTGCCGTGGTGTTCCGCAGGATCAGTGTTGCCATCCGCGATGCGCGAAGGAACGTCCCCTGCATGTTTCTGAAATGGGTTGCTTCCGGCAGACGTGTCTTGGCAGGAGTCGCAGTTTCCTCTTCGGCTTGATGAGCCACTGGGCCGGGAACACGTTTTATGAGAGACTGGCGATGTTGATTCGCTCTCAATCAAGGTCAAGTTTCCGGCCTAGGCGTTGAGCATTGACGAGTTCTAGAAATCGGCGAACACCACGAAGAATTTGTGATGCGGAATTGTCTTGGGGGGCTGCGTCTCTTCAATCCGAGAAGTGACGTTTCCCGCGTGTTCAGACACAGCCGGTGTTGGCGAACGTTTCAGTCATCTCACGGTGACGTCAACGCGGATAGTCGCTCATGAAGATCCGTCAAAATTAACTTGATTGCTGAGTCTTTTCAGGTGGTCGTTCATGCGATTGGCAACACTTCAAACGGAAAATGGGCTTCGCGTTGTCGGATTGGCTCTGGATGGTCGATTTGTCGATCTGTGCGACGTGGATCCGAATCTTCCGCAGACGATGAAGGCGATTCTTGCCGCCGATCAAGGTCTGATGAGGGCCGCATCGGCTTTGGCCGTTGGCTTGGCAAAGGGCCCATTTGTGACGGGACGGTTACAAGCTCCCCTTTCCGATCCAGGAAAAGTGATCTGCATTGGTCTGAACTATCGTGATCATGCGATTGAAACCAACTCGCCCATTCCCTCCGAACCGGTGGTGTTCAACAAGTTTCCACAGGCCATCATCGGCCCAGAAGATGCCGTCGTCGTGCCACACGCGGCTCATGAAGTTGATTACGAGGCTGAACTTGTGGTTGTCATTGGCAAACGCGGAAAGAGAATTTGCAAGCAATCCGCCATGCAGTACGTCGCGGGTTATACTGTGGGCAACGATGTCTCCGCTCGTGACTGGCAAAAGGGACGACCGGGTGGGCAATGGTTGCTGGGAAAAACGCCGGACACGTTTGCACCGACGGGCCCCTATTTGGTCACCGCAGACGAAGTGGATCCCACCAACCTGAAAATTGGCTTGCGATTGAACGGTATCACGATGCAAGCCTCGACGACGCGAGAATGGATCTTCAGCATCGAAGAATTGATCGTCCATGTTTCAACGTTGGTCACGTTGCATCCTGGAGACCTCCTTTTTACAGGAACGCCGCCGGGAGTCGGGGCGGCCCGCAAGCCGCCGGTGTTCATCAAACCGGGTGACCGGATGGAGGTTGAGATTGAAGACGTTGGCATTCTCTCGAATCCTGTCGTGGCGGAGATGGACTGAACTCGCAACCACCATTGAATCTTCGCCGCGTTCGAAACGGAGTTGCAGGTTGCCTTTGGAGGCCGTCGTTCCTTCCTCCGTTGTTGAGGTGACGCAGTCGGTTCGAATCCGACGAAGCGGACAGAACCGAACAATCTGCCATCCTCGGTAGCCGCAGAGAGCCGATACTCGATGGCGGAAGCAGGGCGATGCACGCCCTTCAGTAAAATAACATCCGACGACAAAATATCGTGTGACAGAACCATGCTCCCAGTGAACAAAATCGCCATCGCACGGCTCGTCACACTCCCCGATCGACGTGAGCAACACCCGGACGCGTTCAGCCACCGATGATCGCGAAAAAATCGTGAGGACGCTCTCATTGACGCTGACGGTTGGTGTGAGTCCGGCAAACATGCGGGTGAACAACGGGCATCTTGGAAGGGTCTGCGGGACGGGGACAACGTCCACGGGGAATAATGTCAACTGGGAATTGATGGCCTTAAATGACCTCTCGGGATGCTGCCCGAAACGTTCCTCACCTCCGGTCACGGTTTTCAGAGAAGTGATCGCAGGGGAGTTTGAAGGGCGGAACGCGGCGGACCATTGCGCGATCGGCGGGATTTTCGACGCCCGCCAAGAGCCCCTTGAGCGGCGACCTTATCCCCGAGGATTTTCCGTATGTGATGCCTGCCGCGGGTTGGCCGAGCGACAGGACTCGCCGTCCACGGATTACCACGAGACTGCTTGCGTCGCAAAAGTGCGGATTGGAGGATACGTTTAACGCATCAAGAGGTCGTTTTGTAGGCCGGTTCTCAAGAATTCGGACGTCACACCCAGAAGTGGCCAAGAGCGTTGTCTCCTGCGGGCAGTCATTGTCGAGTTGTCTTTGGGGGAAACGTGCTTGCGGCCCTTCATCGGTGTGGTTCTTTAAGAACCCCTCTTCGAAATTCGTTTGGAGCGTCCGTTGTTTCTATTTCGAGGGAGCCACTAGAATGACTTTATGGCGACCAAGTTCAATGAATCCGAATCGGAAAGAACGTCTCCAACGCGAGTTTTGTTTGCGTGCGGAGTTGTCGTTGTGGGCGTCTTTCTGTGTTCGAGTACGCTGCAGTTTTGGTTGTCTTCCGCACACCTGTCAGCCAACTTTATCAGTCCAACCACTTGGCAATACCTTGTTCAAGTGCCACCCCACGCCGAGTCTCTCTCGAAAACACGCGAGATCCCGTTCGGTTTGATCGTGTTGGCTGTGGGCATCGCATCTGTCCTGACTGGGTTGCTCGGAACGATTTGGTTAGCACGGTCCACGCACGCTGGATTTGTCGCCACGTTTGTCCAGTGGGGTACCTATGGCTGGTGCTGGTTCTGCTTGATGGGTTGCTGGGAATGGGCGTGGATCGTGGCACATGCCCTCGACTGGACGAGCCTCTCGGATTTGATGGCAGCGACCCCGCAATTTTGGTTGGCCGGCTGCATGGCCGGTTGGTTCACGACATTTTTCAGCATGCGATCCATTGCAATCACCGCATCAACAACAGCGGCAGTGGTTTCCGGGAATGAGGCTTTGCCAAAGGCCGCAAAGGATCACGACAGTTCCCGCTCTAAAACGAGTACGAATTCCCAAGCGTTGCGTTGGCTGTGCCTTGCGAGTTGCCTGTATATCGTCATTTTTACGACGATGAATTGGCGTCTGTATTTCAATCTTCTGGTGCCGCATGGTGATTCGGTGATGTATGAAGAGCACCTTTGGAACATTCTTCATGGGAAGGGCTTCCGAAGTTATCTTGATCAAGGTCTGTTCTTCGGGGAGCACGTTCAGTTCATTCATCTGTTCTTATTGCCGTTCTATGTCATCTGGCCATCCCATCTTCTTCTCGAGCTCTGTGAATCGACCGCGTTGTCTCTCGGTGTTTTCCCCATCTTTTGGATGACAAAACGCTGTCTCGAGAGATATGCGGGGAGCGTGAATTCTCACCAGCCATTGGTTGCGAAGCAGCAAGCCACAACGCTGGCCCTGTCAGTGTCGATGGCCTACTTGATTTATGCGCCGATGCAGTTTCTTGACATTGAAATCGATTTGAAAACATTTCGCCCCGAGGCATTTGGAGTGCTATTACTCCTGATGACTCTTGATCAACTGGAACGCAGGCATTTCTGGGGAACTCTGTTGGGCTTGGCTTGGACGCTCACGGTCAAAGAAGACTATGCCATTGTCTTCGGACCGTTGGGCTTGTGGATTGCGTTGAGAGAACTCACCGTCACGAGCGGTGATCCCCTTGGCAAAGGAGGAGGTCACCGTCGTTCCGTCCTGTTAGCGGGAATTGCTCTCAGCGTATTCAGCGTGGTTTATCTTTGGTCGGCAACGCGCGTTGTGATGCCCTGGTTTCGCTCCGGCGACGAGGTTCACTACGCCCGATATTTTGCAAAATTTGGAGAGACTCCGGAAGCGATCGTCCGCACAATGGTTTCGCGACCAGGCCTGCTCTTCGGTGAACTGTGGACCATGTCAACCATGCTTTATGCACTGATGATGTTGGCACCCTTGGCATTTATCCCCTTACTTTCACCAGCTCGCATGGCTGTTGGCTTGCCGTTATTTGGAATTCTTTGCCTCAACGAATTGGCAAAAGACCCTCGGCATCAATTTCATGCTCCCTTGGTCGCCATCGCTTTCTGGTCCGTCGCGGGAGGAGTCCCTCGCGCAATTGTCCTGATGATCTGGAGTGCCGCATGGGTTCGTGCCGTTTGCGGTCCACGCCACAAACAGCGGCACCGTTCTGAGAAACAGCGGGCTCTGCAAAATTCCCATCAGAATCCGATACCGGGCGAGTGGAACGGCCGAATGGCAGGAGTCGTTTGCCAACATCTGATTTGGTCGATGGCATTGTGTTCCGGACTGTTTTTCAGTCTCAGCCCGCTTGGCTTGCCGTTTTGGGATTCGGGTTCCAATTGGTATTGGAAGTCACTCTACGGTCCCAACCGCCGTGGCGAATTATGGGCGCACGTGATCAAGTTAATACCCTCGGACAGTCGTGTTGCCTCAACCGATTTCGTCCACCCGCGACTGACTCACTTTGATCGATCCTACGACTACAGTCACTACCGTCGAAAAGTGGCTGACGGTCAATCAGGTGTCCCCGACGATACCGACTACATTATCATCGATACCCATCACCGCTATAGTGAGATCAAGTCTGCCGCAGAGATCCCTGAGTTCCGTGATCATCCCGATCAATGGGAATTGATCGCCAATGACTCTGCCGGGTTTTTCATCGTTCTCAAACGAAAGCGGTAAGAGCCTGTTTGATCAACCGAACCCATGCTAACACTTTGTTGAATCGGATCAGCGCGCCATCTCTGGTTTGACACCCGGTCTGTTTGGCAGACGGTCCCGTCATCTCTCTTGAGCGAGCGGCGTCAGAGAGCAATTGAAATCGGGTGTTGTGTAACGGCCTCCGACATGACACAGCCTACAGTGGTTTCCTTGTAGAACGTCCCTCCTTGCGAAGAACAGCCTCTTCAAAAACTCGCGGTCCCGGAGGCGGTTTCTGCTCGAGTCCTCGTCTGAACGGCAATTTGTCTTGCGATTTCGAGTGGAGACCCGCCGTCTGTTTCACGTTTTTTTGGACGTTGATTACGCTCCGTCCACTGCTGGCACCGGCATCGAATTTGGCGAAATCGGCGTGTTTGGATCGTGCGCCGTTACTGATGCAGAAGCCGGCGATCGTTGAGTCTTTTGCTGTGCCACGAGGGGCTCCTGAATGACGCGACTGTCCCCAGATCGGCATTCGTAAAACGATTCGAGCGAAACCTCGAGAACGTGTCGCCTCAAGACAGACCCTGCGAACCAGGTCGCACGTGAGTCTTGGCTTTGCCTGTTGGAAACGTGGATCGAGACGCCGTATCGCCTTCGCGAAGTCCTGCCGCTGATTCGTGACGTCCCTTGTCGCAAGAGGGACTCCAACGACGGTCTCCAGTAACCGAGTCCCCCCGATCTTGACTACTTCCCGCAATAAAATAAGGCCACTCTTGTCTTCCCGTAAAATATTTTCGAATCGCGGTTTATGCCTGAACTGACGTTGACCGATTGCGGTCTGGTTCGAGTCCCGGAATAGAAAGTTTCGCTGTCGGTGTCATCGCGGTCAGGGTGGCCTTGGTTGTTTTGATGGACAAGGCGGTCACGATCTCGGAGTGATCCAAGAGATCGAGGAAGGTCTCGGGATTTTTGATGGGCCGTCGTTGCTCGTAAGAGGTAGAGACTGAATTCCCACGCGGTCACGACGGAGTGATGCACGGTCCATCGACCAAAAAACAGCTACGACCTGAAAGCCGCCGCTGAAACAACGAATGAAAATACGAGAATTGAGCGATCATTGCTTGCCCAAGCCATCGCATTTGGTGATCATTCGGGTTGGCTTCAATTTTTGACCAAGATCAATCCGTTCTGAAAGACCGCACGATGCAGAGGTCGACGTTTGGCAAGCTGTTTGCAATGATGTTTCTCGAATTTTTTATTTGGGGCGCGTGGTTGCCGTTGATCTTCGGTTACTTACCCAGCCTGAAATTTGATCCCTTTCAACAGTCAATGATCTTGAATGCCTTTCCCGCCGCGGCCATTCTGGCGATGTTCTTCAGCAATCAATTTGCGGATCGTTTTTTTGCAGCGGAAAAGTTTTTGGCCGTGAGCCATTTGATTGGCGGACTGTCGATGATTGCGTTGACGTGGGTCACCGACTTTTGGCCGTTTTTTGGATTAATGCTGATTCATTGCATCGTCTACGTCCCCACAATTTCGATCACGAATTCCATTGCGTTTGCGAGTATGAAGGATGCAAAAAGTGAGTTTGGAATTGTCCGCATGGGAGGAACCATCGGATGGATTGCTGCGGCGTGGCCCCCCGTATTTATCCTCGTCGATTGGGCGAAGGTTTCTCAGACCAAAGCTCAGGGAGTCGGTGGGTGGCTCGACGCAGTGTTCGCCTCCGGGCTGAGCGGAAAATCGCTTCAAGACGCGACATCATGGACATTTTTGATAGCCGGTGTTGCGTCATTAGTTCTGGCGGCATTAAGTCTTTATCTGCCGCACACACCGCCACGGCCAACGACTGAAGCCGGTGCGGGATCGGCATGGCTGAAGTCGCTCAAGTTGTTAGCCAATCCCGTTGTGTTTGTGCTGTGGTTGGTGACCTTCGTCGATTCCTTCGTTCACAACTGTTATTTCAACTGGACCGGGCGTTTTCTGCCAACCGTTGGTATCCCCGGTAACTGGGTGACGCCGGTGATGAGCATCGGTCAAATCGCCGAAATTTTAACCATGGCCGTCTTGGGAACATGCCTCAAAACTCTCGGTTGGCGGACCACGATGATCATCGGAGTCCTCGGTCATGCCGTGCGGTTCGCGGTGTTTGCCTTCTGCGGAACACCGGACATGGCTTGGCTGATTGTGATCGTTAACCTCCTGCATGGTATTTGTTATGCCTTTTTCTTTGCGACGGTGTACATTTTTGTTGATGAGCACTTTCCGAAAGATGTTCGCACCAGCGCGCAAGGATTATTCAATCTGATGATTCTCGGATTGGGATCTCTTGCCGCCAACTTCGTTTGTCCGTGGCTGTTCGAAACTGTGTTTTCAAACCCATCAACACAAACGGTCGATTTTCGAGGTCTCTTTCTGGTTCCATGTCTGACCTCGATCGGCGCTGCATTCGTCCTAGCGGTCTTCTTTCACCCGAAAAAAAATTCCTAAAGTCTGTCCCGAAAGCAGCCCGAAACCTCGAAACTCTGTCTTCAACAGCCCGCCGTTGACGCAGCGAGTGGGGGCGAAGACAGGACTAGAAAACGGTGCCTCTATCGAGAGACCGTTGATCGGATCTTTCGGTGAAGTCAACAGAGAGTGGACCCACAGTCGTTGATGAACAACTTTCGCACGAAGTGAGAGCTGTTGTCCAAGCGGCGAGAATTGACGGAGGTGTGGGAACTCAGGGATACGAGAAACGGCGCGGCCGCCTGCTGCAAAGCCAATGGAGCTAAGGCCTCTTCGAAGAGTATTCCACGCGCGTCGTGAAGAATCTCCGACGACAGATTGTCCGGAAAAGCGGATAGCCGTTTCACGCTTTCAGCGAAAAATCAAATCGATGGAAACGTGGATTTCTGTGCGTGATTCGCACACATATTCCAAAGAAAGCGGCGTGGGGCGTGGGGCAATAAAGGAGGGGGTTGGAACACCCGCAAAGTGATCTTTTATGTCGTTTGGCGACACCACAGTGATCGAGCACAAAAGTCCGATCTGCGGAGCAAGCACTCCCTTTCTGAAAGTTCGTGAGGTTGCGGCAGTCAAGCGGAGCCGGTTTTGAAAGTCATCATGCGGGTGCCGCGATGCCGAAGTCTTCGATTGTCAGCAAGGATCGAAACGAGATATTGCGGGCTGCAAAATTTGCGGCCCCTCCCTCTTTTCTATCCACAATCCCGACAACGCAGACGACCTCACATCCGTATTCGACAATGCGATCCACCGCTTGGATCGCGCTCCCCCCGGTCGTGACCACGTCATCGATGACCACGACTTTCATCCCCGGCATGACGGGGCCCTCGATGTAGCGTTGAGTTCCATGCCCCTTTGCTTCTTTGCGAACCAAAAAACCATGGAGTGTTCGCTGATTCTCAGCGGCCGCCACAAGGACTCCGCCCACAATCGGATCCGCCCCAATCGTCATGCCGCCGATGGCGTCGAATTCGACGTCGCTTAACAGGTCAAGCAATCCATGACTGACCAACCGCAGTCCGACGGAATGAAGTGAAATTTGCTTTCCGTCGAGGTAATAGGTCGACGTTTTTCCGGAAGCCAGGGTGAAGTCGCCAAATTTTAATGCCCGCTCATGAAACAGGCGAATGAGTTGCGAGCGATCAGACATCGGTCAATCCTTAAGATGGGGGGAGTCAGTGGTAGGCCCTGTGTGTTCCAATGGGTACTCACGCAAATCTGGAAACAGACGGGCCGCGTCATAGCCCAGAGACAACCTGAGACAAGGAAGTTTTATCTTTGGGAGCGATGAACATCAAGAGTGCGTCGCCCGTAAATGAGTCGGTCGAATGCCGTTTTCTCTGGAGTGTTCCATCAGACGTTGCTGTGTCTTGGAGACGTTCCAAGCCCTGACGCGGCAGAAAATGAGGGATTGCCGCGGCGAACGATTTGATGAGAGCCGTGGGAATGCTTGCGGCTCGCAGACGCTTGCCAGAGAATGGCGGGCGGGAAATGAGCTCCAATCGTTTTCCAATCCGGGGACTCAAATCAGGAAAGTTGACGAACAGTCGTGAAGTTGCTCGCCGGTCTCGATAGACTCGGACCTGTTCCTCTGTTTAAAAATCGGTTGAAGGTGTGTTTGATGTCGAGTCGTACCGAATTCGATCCGTATTCGCTGCCGGCAGACGGGATTCAAGAGCCGCCGGCTTCGGTTTGGTCAGCGTTGCGAAAAATTGGTCCGGGGATCATCTTGGCCGGAACGATTGTCGGCTCCGGGGAATTGCTCGCCACAACTAAGTTAGGAGCGGAACATGGATTCTTGTTCCTGTGGTTGATTCTGTTCAGTTGCGTGATCAAGGTCTTTGTGCAGGTGGAACTCGGGCGGTACGCAATTTCGTCTGGAAAACCAACCTTAAGAGCCCTCGACGAATTGCCTGGCCTGCGGATGAACGCACACTGGCTCTCGTGGTGGTGGCTGACGATGATGCTGCTGACGATATTTCAACTTGGGGGAATGACAGGAGCTGTCGGGCAGGCTCTCGATCTGACCTTTCCGCGTGTGTCGATGATGATTGCCGCAGGATTCGACGGGACTGCTCCTTGGCTGACCAACACCATTCGAGAGAAACCGGAATTACCGTGGGCGGTGTTGACGTGCGTCACGGCTGTTGTGCTGTTGTGGAGCGGGGGGTATCGGCGAATCGAAATTGTCACCACCGTGCTGGTCGTGGGAGTGACAATTCTCACCGTCTCGGCGGCAATGGCGTTGCCATTCACGGCCTATCCGATTCATTGGCCAGATGTTCGGCAGGGGCTGGAATTTTCTATCCCGGCCTCTGGAGTCGCAACCGCATTCGCGGTGTTTGGGATTACCGGCGTTGGAGCGGCGGAACTCTTTTATTATCCCTATTGGTGTTTGGAAAAGGGCTATGCACGCTATGTCGGGAGGTGCGATGGGAGCGATGCGTGGGTCCGCCGGGCGCGCGGTTGGATCCGCGTGATGTACCTAGACGCATGGGTCAGCATGGTTGTCTTCACGGTTTCGACAGTCGCCTTCTATTTCATGGGAGCAGCGGTTCTTCATCCCCAAAAGCTGATTCCCGAAAAAGGACAAATGATTGCCAAACTGTCCCACATGTTTGTTGATTCGGTTGGACCATGGACGGAATTGGTATTCCTGATCGGTGCTGCTGCCGTTCTTTTCAAAACACTGTATTTGGCAAGTGCCGGCAATTCGCGACTGCTCGCGGACTTTCTCGGTTTGTCGGGCGCGGTGACGTATACAGCAGCGGATCAGCGAGACCGAGTCATTCGTCAGTTCTCGGTTTTGATTCCGTTCATGGCATTCCTGCTGTATCTGTGTTTTGGCGAGCCGGCGACCATGGTTGTCGTCGGCGGCTTCGCACAGGCACTGACACTCCCGATGATTTCTGCCGCAACGATTTACCTTCGCTACCGAAAGCTCGATCGCCGTATTATGCCCTCCCGAGCGTTGGATATTTGCTTGTGGGTAGCCTTTGTTTCAATCACCGCCGTGACGCTCTACGCCGTGAAAGATCGGATTGAAAAGTTGTTGTGGACCTGACCGCAGTGGCAGGGCCTGTGCGCAAGTGAGTCGAAAAAAACGTATCCGAGTTCGCTTCGGAGACGCCGTTGTTTTTGTCCAATCAGAGTGAATTCGATGTCCAAACGTGTTGTCTTGGCGATGAGTGGTGGTGTTGACAGTTCGGCGGCTGCCGTATTGCTCAAGCAACAGGGCTTTGAAGTGATCGGTCTGTTTATGCGTTCGGGGGAAACGGAGTCCGAAGAAACGTGTCAGCGGAATGCGCGACCTTTTCACCGTGAGACTCCCTCTGCAAACGACGTCTCGCCGACCACGCCGCTAGCGCTTCCGTTCCCCGAAAACAGGGATCCCGAGGCACGGCCACTCGAATCGACCGACGTTGTTTCAAGCTCTCAAGGCAGACCGTTGAAGCATCAATCGCTGCTGCCTCTTGTCGGCTTAAAGGCCAATAAGCAGGGCTGCTGCTCAGCCTCGGATGCTGCCGATGCCCGACGAGTTGCGGATGTGCTCGACATTCCATTTCACGCTCTTAATTTTTCCGATGCCTTTGGAAGAATCAAAGATTATTTTGTTGACGAATATTTGTCAGGACGGACTCCCAATCCGTGTGTGATGTGCAATAACTGGCTGAAGTTTGGCAAACTGTGGGATTTTGCGGTCACTGTCGGTGCGGATTACATTGCGACCGGGCACTACGCTCAGATTCAACAAATCGCCGGACAAACCGCGTTAGTCAGAGGTCGGGATCCTGCCAAGGATCAGTCCTACGTCTTAGCCGGAATCAATCGAGACATTTTAGACCGAGTCCTCTTTCCCGTTGGCGATTATCTGAAACCTGCGATTCGTGAACTGGCGGCCGAGGCAGGATTGCGAGTGGCAACGAAGCCAGATAGCCAAGAAATCTGCTTCATTCCAGACAACGACTATGTTGGGTTCATTGAACGTCATCGCGGCCGCCCCGATTTATCCGGCGAATTCGTGGATTCTCGCGGTCAGGTTCTTGGACAGCATGGCGGCTTTGATCAGTTTACGATTGGCCAGCGACGTGGGTTGGGCATCGCGTTTGGTGAGCCTCGGTTTGTGATTCGCATCGAACCGGAAACACATCGAGTTGTTCTGGGCACTCACTCAGATCTGGCTTGTTCGATTGTTGAAGCGGACGGAGTGAATTGGCTCGCCGAAGACGTCTGCTCAAATTTTGAATGTTCCGCCCAGATCCGATATTTGCACACGGCCGC
>Ga0114966_10004166_pt1 | contig 12462 bp, 12 predicted proteins | sample M_130207_XF_Meta_FD_87029 | JGI IMG/M metagenome (GOLD analysis project Ga0114966, IMG submission 87029) | Freshwater microbial communities from Lake Montjoie, Canada to study carbon cycling - M_130207_XF_MetaG | ecosystem: Environmental > Aquatic > Freshwater > Lake | place: Lake Montjoie...
AAGAAGAGCAAGAAGAGCAAGAAGAGCAAGAAGAGCAAGAAGAGAAAGTAGAAGAGAAAGTAGAAGAGAAAGAAGAAGAGCAAGAAGAGCAAGAAGAGAAAGTAGAAGAGAAAGTAGAAGAGAAAGTAGAAGAGCAAGAAGAGCAAGAAGAGCAAAAAGAGCAAGAAGAGCAAGAAGAGCAAGAAGAGAAAGTACAAGAGAAAGTACAAGAGAAAGTAGAAGAGAAAGTAGAAGAGAAAGTACAAGTAGAAGAGAAAGTAGAAGAGAAAGTAGAAGAGAAGGTTGAACAAAAAGTTGTAAAAGGTTGGTTTTCTTTGTTAAAGAATTTTTTTTATTATATAAAGAAGTTTAACATATAAAATCTAATTTAAATAATTAATATTTAAATATTAATTATGAATAGAATAATTTATTATAAGTTTTTTATATGTGTGTCAAGTATTGTTATATTTTATATTAATTATTTTATGTTATTTTATAAAAATGATAAGTATAATATAAAGTAATAAGATTTATATAATGCCCTTAACAAAAATTATAAACATAACAATAAAAACACAAGAAATCACACAAGATCTGTTTATTATGTATAATAATAAAATACATAGTATGTCTGAAGAAATTGAAGATCAAAAAAGGAGAATAAGGTCACTTGAAAATATTAATATACAAAATGACTTAATAATACAAGAGTTGAGAGTGCAGTTTTTAGAAGAAATAAAAAGGAAAAAATTTTAAAATGATTTATAGATAATTTTTAAAATTAATAAAAATGGACAATCTAATACAAATAACAAATAAGGATCTTAATATTCCAACATTATATACTTATTTGAGAACTGCTTGTTATGGTAAGAATGAGTCATCTAAAAAAGACATGGACATAAAAAATATATTTGTAATAGTATTTAATATGAGAGATAAATTTGGTAAAGGATATAGAAAATTGGGAAGATATGCATTTACATGGTTAATGATTAATTTTCCTGATCGTTTTAATAATATTTTTAAGTATATACCAGCGTTTGGAAGATGGGATGATTTATTATATTTATTTCCAGTCTTTTTAAATATCGATCCTGATAATGAAAAAGCTATAGAATTTTTTAAGGCTAATTATTATTCTGATATAAATGTAGAAAAACTTGGTAAAGTTAAGAATGTTCAAGAAAATATAATTAAATATTATACAGGTCAGTTAAAATACGATCAAACTCATATGAAAGAAGGAAAAACATGCACTCTTGCTGCAAAATGGGCTCCAACTGAGGGAGGATCTATGAATAAGTTGGTTGGTATTTTTTGTAAATATATGGAAATAACACCGAAGATATATAGAAAGGAGTTTATAACACCGCTTAGAAAGTATATAAATATAACAGAATCATATTGTTGTAGCAATAATTGGACCAAAATTAATTATTCTATTGTTCCGAAAGTCACACTTAATAAATTAGAGAATACGTTTTTTAAACATGATGGGTGTAGATTTTATAATTGGATGCTTAAGACTAAATATTCTAAAGAAATCAAGGAATCTAACTATTCTCAAAAATCAAAAGTATCTTTAAGTTATATAGACCCTGTATATCAAATTATAAAAGATAGTATATCTATTTAAAACAATAGATAAAATACAAATAAATGAATAGAATACTTGAACATAAACAAATAATTCATGTGTTATCTGAAGTAGTTATTATAGCATCTGTATCATACTTTTTTTATCAAAAGAACAAGAAACTATCACAAGAAATAGAAAATTTAACCCAACTTTTACAAGAACAACAAAATATGCTTGATAAACATGAAAATTTGATTAAAAAATTATTAGATAATCAAAGTTATCAACAAACTGTTATGCAACATAAACCAAAAGAGAAAGTAAAAGCTATTCGTAAAGAAGTCGTATTGCCTCCACCTCCTATAAAGGAAGAAGAAGATGAACCAAGAGTTGTAAGATTAGATGAACCAGAAGAAAGGAATGATAGTGATTTAGATGATGAAATTCAATCTGAATTAAATGAACTATCTTAAATTAATATATAAAAGGTAAAAATGTGTAATTAAAAGATGGATGAATGTACAAGATATAATTATGTTCCACATAAAACTGTAGATAACAACTTTTATGAATGGGAAAGTAAATATTTTGTTCATCTACTTAATATGTTTAATATTTTTCAAAGAATGGCTCCAATACACAAGAAAGTTGAATGGTCTGATCCAAATGTATTTAGAAAATTTTGTCGTATGATATATGAATCATCTTCTGGTTATATTATAGACAATCTTGAAGAGAAAAATGAAATACTATATAAACAATACATCTCTAATCTAAAATATGAGTGATACGGAAAGTAATAAAGATTATAATCATGATTATAATCACGAATATGAATATGGTAATGAATATGGTAATGAATACGGAAATGATTGTGAAAATGAATCACAGATTGATTATCAGAAATATATTGATCAAAAATATAATGAAAATCTGTTAAAAGTACAAATTAGCGAGACGTTAATTAATTATACTGTAGATTTATCAGTTCCATTATGTGAGTATCTAGATCCTCATATTATAGATGCATTTTTATCCGAAATATAAAAATATAAAAATCTAAATCTATTTTTTAATAAATGATTGTAATCATTTATTAAACTATTCCTAAGCATTTAAAAACTTGTTTTTGGATTTCGGTTAAATCTTTAGTATCAATTTGTTTCTTTGATTTTCTAACTTTTTTCAATTGCGATTCAATATCCTTTTTCTTTATTTGTTTTATTTCTTCTTGTGGTTGCTCTTGTGCTTCTTCTTGTGCTTGCTCTTGTGCTTCTTCTTGTGCTTCTTCTTGTGCTTCTTCTTGTGCTTGCTCTTGTGCTTCTTCTTGTGCTTCTTCTTGTTGCTCTTTTTCTTCCGATTGTACTTTTTCTTTCTTCTCTAATAATGTTTTTAGTCTATTTATAGCATCTTCTGAGCCTATAAATTTATGTCCTTTATAAGTTTCTTCTTTTAGTGTTCGATCAGCTACTAAATCTTCTTTCTGTCTGCATATACCAGGCCCTCCGTATTTGATATTTCTTATATCACATGTTTTATCATCAGAACACCATTCCTCGTTTTCAGGATTACATCTTTGGCTAAGAAATAATTCATCTACTAATTTTTCTTTTTCTTCATTTTTTATAAGATTAGAATAACCTCTTTTTATCTTTTGTTCTTCTAACTTTATTTTTAATTCTTGAATTGACTTTTCTAGTAAAAGTTCTCTTTCAGATTTTTTAATTTTCTTGATTTTCTTGGTCTTCTCGCCAGATGATTTCTCTGGTTTTTTTACTTTTTTTTTAGAAGATTTCTTCTTTGATTTCTCATCAGAAGTATGTTTTAGTTTTTCTATTATATATTCAATTAAATCTTTTTTTGGTTTACCGCTATATCCAGTTATATTATGATTTTTTGCATATTCTCTTATTTCAGTTACTTTCATTTTATTTAATTCGTCTTTTAAACCACCTTTAGGTGAGGACTTGGGTGAGGACTTGGGTGAGGACTTGGGTGAGGACTTGGGTGAGGACTTGGGTGAGGACTTGGGTGAGGACTTGGGTGAGGACTTGGGTGGTTCTACTTTATCACCCATTTGTTTTGCAGCTTTACCATCTTCTTTTATACATCTACCTGTTTTAGGATTTCTAATTTTACCTGGCTCACAGTCTTTTTTAGTTGACGACTTTCTTGACGATTTCTTCGATGTTTTTTCTTTTAGCTTGGATGTTAAAAATTTCTTTAAATCTTTTAAAAGTTGTTCTTCATCATCTTTAACTTCTTTATAATTCGGAAGTTCGTATTCTTTGGCTATTTCTTTGACTTTCTTATGTTTGTAATCATCAATATTGTCTAATAAGTTTTTTATCTTATCCATATTTTATTATTAAAATTATTTTTTATTTTTTAAATATTCTATTTAATAATATAACTTTTTTATAGATTTATCAAAAAATGCAGTATAATTACCATTAATATATAGGATAGTATCATTTGTAATATAGATATTCTTTTAGCAGTTTTATTAGTATCTACGAGAGAAGTTCCTGTGAATGTTTGGAAGCTTGTAGATATATAGAACGAGTCATATTCACTAAAATTACCATATTTGTTGTATAAAAATGCAAATGTAAAAATTAGTATGAAAAAAATACTTATTGCAGTTAAAATAGAATTTACTCTCTTCATTTATTTTTAAAAGTATTTTAAAATATTTTTATTTAAATTTGTTAAACTATTTTTTTACTCATATTTACTAAATTATATATATCTAAACCATTATCAAACATATTATTTGAGTAATTAGTTATATAACCATTTTTTTGAAAAAAATGAGCCACGCCTCCATAATGATTATCATAAGCTAATAAATTAATTTGATTTACATAATTATTTTTACTAATTATATCTTGTTCTGTTTTTTTAAGAATCGATGAACCTATATATTGATTTCTGTATCTTTCATTTACAAATAGATTATTTAATATTACTGTCTTATTATTAAATGAATAACATGTTTCACCTAATAATATCATTTTTGTATTATAAAAATATAATTTTGTAGCTTGATAATTAGCAATTTTAAGAATTTTTTGTATCATTATTAATTTATAATACTTAAATAATAAAAATGAATATTTTTGTGAATTTAAAATAATTTTATTATATACTATGATTCTATCAAACTCGGGTAAAACATATATTTTAACTTCTAAACTTGGAAAAGGAGCATTTGGTAATGTCTCTATCTGTGTTGAAAGTAAAACTGGAACTGAATACGCTTATAAAAATTTTGATATTGACGATGATGCTCCTGGATTAGAACCAGGTGGATTGAGAGAGCTAGGTTTTCTTAAAAAATTAGATCATCCTAATATTATAAAAATAATTGATTATACAATTAGAGATAAGGAATTAGGTATTGTTCTTCCTAAAGCATTATTTACACTGAAAGAGATAATCATTTATAATATTCTTAGTGAAGATAATAAGAAGAAGATAACAATACAACTTTTGAATGCAATTTCTTATATGCATTCAAAGGGAATAATGCATCGCGATATTAAGCCAGATAATATATTGATTTTTAGAGATGATAAAGATTTAAAATGTCCATATATGATAAAGCTTGCTGATTTTTCTTTATCAACATATTCAATTGGTTCGAGTGATAATAGTCATACACCAGGTGCTGGCACAAGTTGTTATAGAGCACCTGAAATTGTTACAAGTAAGAATGATGAAAGTTCTATATATAATATAAATTCTGATAACTGGTCTATTGGAGTAGTTTTACTAGAGTTGTTTAATGGTAAGATTAATGGTTTCACAGATAAAAAAACTCTAAAGAAGATTGAAAAAATAAAACATAATATTGATATTAGTGATAAAACGTTAGCTTTTAGTATTAGAGATTTACTTGATGTTAACCCAATTACCAGAATAACATGTGGCAATGCGTTAAGAGCAATTGAAGATGATAATAAGCACGAATTTGTTTCTATTGATTCTTTACCGGGAATAGAAGTTATTAAATCAATTAAAAAACTATCGAGCAAATTTTATACATACAACCCAATTACTTTAAGAATGGCGTCTTATTTTGTAAAGGAGACTAATTGTGAAGAAAAATGGGCACTTATTTTTGCTTCAAAATTGTTTGAAATTGAATACATAAATTATTTTGATGATGAAGAATATAACGATGAAAAAGAACAATATGAAGAAACAGAAATATCTATTATTAAAGATTTAAACGGTATTATTGTATAGATTCTTCCGAAACGTCATTTGAAATATACTTTCCTATAAAATCTCGAGTGACTATTTCATATTGTTTATTTTTAATCCATTCATAATTTTTATCGATAAGATTTTCGTAATCAGATTCTAAAACTTTAAAGACTTCATTTAAAGTTTTATCTCTCCAGTCTGGAGTTTCTGGATTTCCTGGTATACATATTCCACGATCTCCAACACTCTCTTCAAGTGCAGCTAAATTGTTAGTAATAGCTAAAGTTTTTGATGCTGCTGCTTCATATGCTGTTAAACAGCATGTTTCTCGAAATATACATGGGTATAACCAAATATGTGATTTTACCCAAAATTCTCTTAATACATTTTTAGCTACCCAACCGTGATTTGTTACATATCCTTTTTGTTCGTCTAACATAATATCAATTTCATCCATCATTTGTTTATTAACTTCTTGTGCAAAATGGTGTTTTGTGTTGCAAAAAACATTTAATTTTGCATCTGGGTATTTTTCTACTATCTTTGGGAACATTTTTAATAACCAATATAAGCCACGTGTTGGAAAAGAAGAGTATATAAAGGAATATTTTTGTTTAGACTCGGTAGGGAATGATTCTAAATCAATGCCATATGATATAGATCTTGTAATATTTTTAAAAGAAGGAAGTTTTTCAATAAAATAGTTTTTATGCCATTCTGAAATACATAATATACCTTTTAATTTTTGAGGGTTTGTTGGTACTATTATTTCATATTCTCTTAGCAAATCGTGTAATATACAATAAGTATCTATATTGAATAGTGTTGTAACAGGTATATATTCTAAATATCTATTAATAAAACAAATATCTACTTGATATGTTGATATAAACTTTATATATTCTGCAATATTTAAATATATAACATTATTATATGTTTTTGATTCACACTTTGTATTGCAAAAAACTATAACTGTATAATCAGTATTTTTTGCTATTTCTTCAACTGTTTTTATAATATATGATTCAGAACCTCCTAACCCTTCTTTATAATAAGTCTCACCGTCCCATTGTATCCATGTACTTGCTTCAAGAAAACATATAGTTTTAGGAGAATTTGTGTATTTTAATTTAGGACCTTTAGGTCCCGAAGGACTTAAAGACTCTGCATATATTAATGATTCTATAATTTTCAACCATGATTTTATTAATTCATCTGTTCTATGTTCTAATATCTTTTTAGCACAATCATAAGCAAGTTGAAAATCTCGAAGACTATATGCGAGTTCTAATAACATTTTTGGTATATGATATCTGTAGATATCAACTCTTAGATTCATGCAATAATTTCTAAGAATAGGATCTGGAGTTTCAAATGCTGTTTTAGCATATTTATATGCAGAAGATATATCACCTATTGTTTTAAAATACTCTGCAATAACAAATAAACTTTCAGGGCGATTTTTATCATATTCGTAACATTTTAATAATTCTTCTAGACATTGTTCCCAAGGATTTTGTAAATTATAATGACCTAATACTCCCATTTTATATAAAGAATCTTGAACTTCTTCAGAATGACCTGACTTTCCTACAAATTCAGCTCTCTTTTTATAATAATCATAAGCATTCTTGTGATCTTTTAAACATAAATATGTTTCAGCTGTATAGTATATATGTTTTGGATTTTCTGGATCGTTTTTCATTTCTTCAAAAAGCCATTCTAAATCTTTTAATTTTCTTGTATTTGTTCTATCTTCCATATATTTTGATGTTCTATCTTCTATGTATATTTCATTTAAGTTACTTGGTAATCCACGAATATCTGTAGTTGGTATTGAAACATTAAGGTTATCTTGTAGGACTTCATGTATTGTATATATATATTTCAAATTTCTCTCAGATCTTACTATTCTGTTAGATGTATAATACACATCAGCACCTCTTATAAAGATACTATAAGAATCTGCTATATTATCACATCTTGCTACACTTAAAAACTCTCTAAGATTCCCGTGCAATACATAAGTATCATCTAACATTATATTAAATACACAGCTTTTACCAGCCAATTCTATACATCTATTTCTACTTTCTCTGAAATTTATAAAAGGTTCTCTATATAAATTACCGGGTTTTTTATCGACTAAAACTTCATTTATTATATCTATTGTATTATCAGTTGATCCAGTGTCAAGAATAGTCCATCTGTCAAAATATGGCAGATTATCAATTAAAACTTGTCTAAAAGAGTCACCTGCATCTTTAACCATAATTAATAGATGTACAAGATTATCATAATTTAGTACAAGTTCGTCTCTAGTATTTTTAGCAATATAGATTTTGAATTTGTTACAAAAAATATTCCACATATCTAATCTTATATATAGATATTTATCCATAAATTCTATTCTATTAAAATGTTGGATATTTGTTTTATTATCAGCAGCACCTTTTGCAGGTGACATGTCATCTATGATGATAGCAACATTTGGTATACATTTTAATGTTGACAAAGAAACTGATTCATTACATATTTTAACTATCTTTTTTTGATCATTAAAAATAGGTGTAGAATATTCTAATACCTTTATTTGGGAATATTTTTGTTTTAGAGTTAGATTTGACATTATTTCTACTTTAATCTTAGAGTCAGTATAAAGATAGATATTAGATTTCTTAAAATTTCCGACTAAATTCATAGTTGTGTACAAGTCATGTTCTAAGGGTGCTTCATTATATTCTATATATACTAGATCATTTGAAAAGCATGAATTAAGTTCTTTTATAAATGATATTTCACGGTCATATTTTCCAATATCCTTTCGTATTTTTAAAGGTGATAATTCACTTCCAGATATTACTTTAAAAGTTTCCATTTTTAAAGTAGAATTTATTGTTTTAGATTTAGATAAATTTATTTTAAATTTATTTTAAATAATTCAAATCTCCTTGAAATTTAGTAAGATCAGTATATTCTGTTAATACACCTTTTCTATATAATTCATCTAATTCGTCTTTGTCTGGGCAATATGTTCTTGTCTGAGGACCATAACAGTTGCAAAATTGTTCTTGATTGGATTTATTACTATTACAATTGCATTTACATCTCATGTAATTATAGCAATATATATGTGTTCCTATCATTAACAAGACTGTGGCGAGTAAAGTATATCCTACCCATTCTTCGGGATAATTCTTGGTAATTATAGCCCAAGCAACGTATAAGAATAATAATGAAAATAGTATATGAAAAATAAGTATTAAAGTTTTATTACGCATAGAATAATGACAACTCATTTTTTATATGATAACAATAAAAAATTAAATTTTATATTTTATTTTATAAACTGATTTTTTTGTAAGAAAAAATATATCCATTCGTATCAATTTGACTTTTTCCTGTAAAATCAGTTACATTAGAATCATTAAATATATATTTCTCAGCACCATTTTCATCACACTCTATAAACATATAATGACCACATGCCCCAGAACCACTATACCATATATAACCATCTAATACGTATTTAACATCTTTTATAGTTTCATTTCCTTGATCATCTTTAGATTTAGATTTAAGAATAATAGTTTTATTTATAGTTATTTTATCTTTATTAAAAGTAACTACCCTTTTTTTATGTTTAAATTCAGTAGACATTCTTGCAAGATTTACAATAATATATTCAGGTTCTTTATCTTTTATAAACCCAATTCTTGTTCTTTTTTCACCTGGACCAAGTTTTTTACAAGGTTCTTTCTTATTTTTGCAACATGCTTCTAATAATTCTCCAGATTCTTTTGTAAACTTTGCAACTGATTCTAAACCTTCTTGAATACTCTTATTATCAAGTGTTATAGTTAGTTGTAGTGTTCCTGGATTTTCTGGAGTATAAGTTTCATCTATCCAATCAGATGGATTCTTATGTTTATCTACTCTATTATTTTCACAGTGTATCTGAATTTGTTGTTTGAATCCAAAATACGTATATAATAAATTTCTAACTTTATTTTGTCTTTCTGGTGATGCTAAATCCCCAATCCTGTTAAATAAATTATTTATAAAATCATTTGCATCTTGTTGTGTTGATTCTGACTGTTTTTCAAAGAAAACACTTAATAGAATATCAGTTGCATTTTCTAATTTAGTTTTTCCTGATTGTTTATATTCTATAGTTAATTTTTTTGGTTTTATATTTCCCTCTTTTTTATATAAATTTTCAAAGATAATTTTTAGTGCTTTTGCATGTTTATTTAAGTATTTATCATCTAATTTTATAAAAGATTTCCTAAAATTTTTCATGTTATATAAAAACTGTAAGGTTGAATTCATATAACATGTAGCTCCGTAGTTATAAATACCCGATTTAGTGTGTTTTGGTTTTAAAGGAGTTTCTTGTCTAATATGATTTGATGATTTAAATTTTTCATATAATGATTTTACAAGTTGATTTTGATTTTCTGGATTTATGTTTATTATAGTATCAAAAAATACATTATATAATTCTTTAAAATTGGGATTATTTTGTAATTTATCAAAAATATTAATATATTTATCTGATATATTTAATAATTTACATATCTTTTCAATGTTTTCTGGTAAATTTTTACTTTCATCAAGAACACCTATTTTTGATATTTTTAAAAGAAGTTCTTGTGTAAGTGGTGTGTTTATATCTTCCCAAATACTAAGGACGGTTGTTATAAAGTTTGCATTTGTTTTATCAGATCTGTGTCTAACTGGGACAAAATTATTTATGTTTGTATCAAATGTATATTCAATTATCATACCATCTTTAAAAGAATCTTTTATTTCGGGTTTAGAATCGAGACTTATTGAATTTATATAAGGAAATTCTACTGTTCCTGTGAATAAAGATTTTGGGTTATCTTTTGTGATTGTGTATATAGAGTATGTTGAATCAGGATTTTTATATGTTGAGAAATCTATAGTTAAATGTTCGACAGGTTTCCATTTGAAGATTATTGGGTCATCTATTCCCTCCGAATTTATAGGTTTTATTAATATTCCGTCGTTTTTTACATCAGGCATATCATCAAATGCATCTTGAATGTTTTCTAATAAAGATTTAGTATGGAATAGATTTAATACAATAACATTTAGATTTTGTATTTGTTGGTGAGATATTAAGTGTAGGACATTATATTTTTCAAAGATGGATTGGTTTCCATAGTAATTATTTTTATAAAGGATTACGTTGTATAGATAAAAATTAGGCTTCGCCGATATGTCCTTGACCGGCTTCGCCGATATGTCCTTGACCGGCGTTGCCGATATGTCATTGACCGGCTTCGCCGATATATATTCTCCGAGAACTATTGTTCCTATTAGTTCTTCTATTGGATTAATGCTAATTACTTTATAATCTGTGTCGGATAATAAGAATATACCTCTTTCTGTAAATATCATGTAGTAAGAAATACCGTCGGGTTTAATTGTTATAGCATAATTATTAAGAAATGGAATATCAATTGTTTTTAAGTTTATAGGCATTTTAGTTGGTTTTATGATTTCATAAACTTGTTTCTTTTGGTGTCTTTTTATACTATTTATGTAATAAACAAGTTCTTGAGCATGTTGAATGTCGTAGTTAATTTTACCAAAGTAATTAATTACACCGTGTAATTCATCTTGACTAGGTTTTCTTAAAAATTCTGCTTCAATTTGGTATACTATTCTTTTTGTTTTTATGTGAGTATCTCGAGTAGCGTCAATTTTAAGGAGACTTTGTTTATCATAAAAAGTTGTTCTTACTCTTTGTTTTACAGATATATCTTCAAAAGAAGTATATGGTATCGAATCTATCTCTTCTTCACTTGACAAATCTAGTCGTAGATTTAATGGTATAATATCTTGGCGTAGTTTTAATGTTTTTTTAATGTTAGTTATAGTTCCAGATTCGGTTTGAATCTTTTTTATTTTTATTCCAGCTTTTTGATTATACATATTTATTGTTTCGTATGATACTTCATGTCGTAATTTGGCTTCTTGAAACATATTTATAATAATATTATACATAAAGCTTGTTACTTCAGAAGTAAAGTAACCATTTTTAAAATATCCAAGTCTTATTTCTAATTCATCAGTTTTTTCATTAAAAGAATTTAAGTCCATTTTATTTATAAATTTTATTTTTATATTTATAATAAATTTTAACTTTTTTTTTATTTTATTTTTTATTAATAAAATAATGAGTTTTTCGATTAAAAATACTTTAAAATCCAATATACTCAATAGTGTCAGTGCTCGCGCTAGGATATATAACGCTGCTTATATTAATTCACTTCGAGTAGATCCTGATATAGCAGCAACTGTTAATCAAGGTTCTGTTTTAACATGGAATAGTGATGATAGCATGTGGCAAGCACTAATGCCAAGTACTAGAAATAATTATGGATCTGGATCTGGATCTGGATCTGGATCTGGAGCGCAAGGAGCCGCTGGTGCTCAAGGAGCTGCTGGTAGTGCTGGTACTCAAGGAGCCGCTGGATCACAAGGAGCCGCTGGTAGTGCTGGTACTCAAGGATCTGCAGGTGTCCAAGGAGCTGCTGGATCACAAGGAGCAGTGGGTGCACAAGGAGCTGCAGGAGCAGGTGCCCAAGGTGCTGCGGGTGCCCAAGGAGCTGCTGGTTCTCAAGGAGCCGCTGGATCACAAGGAGCTG
>Ga0114966_10004168_pt1 | contig 12461 bp, 12 predicted proteins | sample M_130207_XF_Meta_FD_87029 | JGI IMG/M metagenome (GOLD analysis project Ga0114966, IMG submission 87029) | Freshwater microbial communities from Lake Montjoie, Canada to study carbon cycling - M_130207_XF_MetaG | ecosystem: Environmental > Aquatic > Freshwater > Lake | place: Lake Montjoie...
CCGAACGGGGCGACTTCATTGGAGATGATGCCGACGTTGATGCCGACGATGCCGTACTCGAGCGCTTCGGCCACGCGCCAGATGCGGCCAATGTCGCGGCTGTAGAAATACGACGCCAGCCCGTATTCGGTGTCGTTCGCGAGCTTGATCAGCTCCTGCTCGGTCTTGAAGCGGAACAACGGCGCGACCGGGCCGAACGTTTCTTCGTGCGTGATCTTCATGTTGGTCTTGACGTCGGCGAGCACGGTCGGTTCGAAGAACGTGCTGCCCTTGGCGTGGCGCTTGCCGCCGGTGACGACGCGCGCGCCCTTGCCGAGCGCATCGGCGATATGCTCTTCGACTTTTTCGACGGCTTTCATGTCGATCAGCGGGCCCTGCATGACGCCGTCCTCCAACCCATTGCCGACTTTCATCGCCGCGACTTTCTCGCCCAGCTTCTTGGCAAAATTTTCATACACGCCTTCCTGCACGAACAGGCGGTTGGCGCACACGCAGGTCTGGCCGGTATTGCGGAACTTGGACAGCATCGCGCCTTCGACTGCCGCGTCGATATCGGCATCGTCGAACACGATGAAGGGCGCGTTGCCGCCCAACTCGAGCGACACTTTCTTGACGGTCCCCGCACACTGCGCCATCAGCAGCTTGCCGACTTCGGTCGAGCCGGTGAACGTAAACTTGCGCACGATAGGATTAGTGGTCAGCTCATTGCCGATCGGCCCCGACGAACCGGTGATCACGTTAATCACACCCTTGGGGATGCCCGCGCGTTCCGCGAGTTCGCACAGGGCGAGCGCCGAATACGGGGTATAGGTCGCCGGCTTGATCACCATGGTGCAGCCGGCCGCCAGAGCGGGACCGGCCTTGCGCGTGATCATCGCGTTCGGGAAATTCCACGGCGTCACCGCCGCGCACACGCCTATCGGCTGCTTGATGACGACGATGCGCTTGTCGGCCTGGTGCTGCGGAATGACATCGCCGTAAATGCGCTTGCCTTCCTCCGCAAACCATTCGATGAACGACGCGCCGTAGGCGATTTCGCCTTTCGACTCGGACAGCGGCTTGCCCTGCTCGGTCGTCATCAACACCGCGAGATCGTCCTGGTTCGCCATCATGAGGTCGAACCACTTGCGCAGCACCGTGGCGCGCTCTTTGGCGGTCTTGGCGCGCCATGCCGGCCACGCCGCGTTGGCAGCCTCGATCGCCCGTTTGGTTTCCGCCGCACCCATTTTCGGAATGGTGCCGATTTCGCCGCCGTCCGCCGGATTGTTGACGGGGAGCGTGCTCTTGTCGTCGGCGTCCACCCATTTACCGTCGATATAGCATTGCTGGCGGAACAGGGTCATGTCTTTCAACTGCAGCGCGGGTTTGACTTTGGTCAGCATGGCGGGAAATCCTTACGAAATGAATGCGCCCGGATGGCGCCGAAATGAGCCTTGAAGTATAGCACCGGCTCTGAGCGCCGGACGCGTCCGGGCAGGCCCGCCCGCGCCGCCGTCACGCCGCGTCCGAAGTGGCAAAAATCCAACAAAAATAACGTTAAACCGGTGCCAGGGCACGGAATTCTTGACGCTGGCATTTAGCAGGATATATAAGGGATATGAGCGCCGGGGAGCCAATGCGCTTACGCAATCTTATTCATTATTTATTAGGGGGTTCCAATGAAATTTTTATCCAAACTGATAAGTCAGCTGCTGATCGCAAGCATGATCTTTTTGCCGTTCTCGGCGCAGGCCGGAATGATCGCCACCGACCAAGTCGTCGCCAGCGCGGCGGCCCAGGCCAACCGCGCCAAGATTGCCGACTTTGTCGCGCGCGCCGACGTGCAAAAACAGATGGAAACGCTGGGCCTCACGACGGCGAACGCCCAGGACCGCGTCGCCGCCCTGACCGACGAAGAAGTGCAGCGCATCGCCGGCAAGATCGACTCCGCACCGGCCGGCGCCAGCAGCACCGGCACCGCGTGGGTTGTCGCAGCCGTTATCGCAATAGCAATCCTGGTTTACATCTACTGGAAATGATGCCGTAACCCGCGCATGCTGCACGCGTAAAAAGCCCGCCTTTCGGCGGGCTTTTTGCTGGGCGCCCGCCGGCAGAAAATATGACGGCGGACTTGCGCGCAACCCGGCCCCGGCAGGCATTTCATTGCGGAGTTCAGCTATTTATATTCCGTGCGCCGCCGGCATTCAGGGCGCTGCGCCGGCGCCCGCCTTCGACATATCCACAGCCACCGTCAATACAACCCTTGACGTTGATGTTTGCCTGGATATATAAGGGAGTCTGGGCGCTGCGATGACGCTTTGCCGGCGCTTGCGGATGCAGATTACATTCATAACTTACTGGAGCCTAAAGATGAAATCATTCTACAGACTGATATGCCAATTATTGATCCTCAGCATGGTGTGGTTGCCTTATTCGGCTCAGGCCGGAATGATCGCCACCGACCAGGTCCTCGCCAGTGCCGCCAATGAAGCCAATCGCGACAAAGTGCGCGACTTCGTCAGCCGCACCGACGTGCAGAAGCAGTTCGAAGCGCTGGGCTTGACTGCAGCGAACGCCGGCGACCGCGTCAACGCCATGACGCAGGATGAAATCAACCGCATCGCAGGCCAGATCGACACGCTGCCGGCAGGCGCTGGTTCGAACGGATGGTGGTGGGCGGCAGGCGTTCTGATCATCGCTGGCATCGTCTGGTATTTCTGGAAATAACTGACCAAGACTCAATATGCACAGCTTTAAAGCCCGCTTAACCGCGGGCTTTATTTTTTTGAGCGCGCTGCTTCCGGGCTGCGCGTTCATCGCGCCGCAAACCTATGCGCTGAAAGAGCAGCGGCCGGCCGGCCTGCCGCCGCGCGTGGAACTGACCGAGGTCCCGTTCTACCCGCAGGATGATTATTACTGCGGCCCGTCGGCGCTGGCCATGGCGCTGAATGCCGCGGGTGTCGCGGTTACACCCGAGCAACTGGTCGAGCAGGTCTATCTGCCCGGACGCAAAGGCAGCCTGCAGGTCGAAATGATCGCAGCCGCGCGCCGCAATGGCCTCATCGCCTACGAACTCGCCCCCATGGTGACCGATCTCTTGCGCGAACTCGCCGCGGGTTCGCCGGCGATCGTGCTCGAAAACTACGGCCCCTTCAAATGGTATCCGATATGGCATTACTCGGTCGTCGTCGGTTACGACCTTGACCGCCTGGAAGTAATCAGGCGCTCCGGCAAAAGACCGCGCCTGCCGACGCCGCTGCCGGTGTTCGAAAAAATATGGCGGGAGGAAGACTACTGGGCGATGATCGCGGTGCCACCCGACCGCGTGCCCGTAACGGCCACCGAAACGCGCTACGCCGCGGCGGTCGTTGCTCTCGAAAGAAGCGGGCACCTGAAAAACGCCTTGATTGCATATACCGCAATGCTCAAACGCTGGCCGGGCAGCCTCGCCGGCCACATGGGCCGCGGCAACACGGCTTACGCGCTGCATGATCTCGATACGGCCGAAACCGCGTTCAAGCAAGCGACATTGGACAATCCCGAAGCGGCCGCCGCGTTCAACAATCTCGCGAACGTGCTCGCCGAGCGCGGCAAATTCGGCGACGCCGTGACTGCGGCGGAAAAAGCGGTAAGCCTCGGCGGGCCTTTGCAGGCCGCGACCCAGGCGACGCTGGACGAAGTTCGGCAGAAAGCCGCGGCGGCGCGCGTAGAAACGGCACCGGCGGCCGTCGCAGCGCCCGCGCAGGCCGCGCCGCCGGCGCCCGCCGAGAATCCCAAGCCCAGGAAATCGAAACCGCGCAAAAAAGCGCCAGCAACGACCAGCTAGCTCGCCTTGGCGCTGGGCGGCCTGACACCTGTCAATACGGACAGCGCAGGCCGAAAAAACGCCCTTCCTGACGACCGCCCACAGCGGAGCGCAGGCACCCGGGCAGCGCCCGGAAACAGGGCCGTTTTATGCCTTTGGTTTTGCCTGAAATCATTGTTATAATGAAAAACGCCGTAACCAGACCAAATGCTGGAATCATGCTCATGACTTTGTTTACCGCCCGGCTCCGTAGTTCCTGCGTGCTGGGGCTGTTGTCGCTGGCTCTGCTGGGAGGTTGCGCGAGCACCAAGAACCCGCGCGATCCGCTCGAACCGCTTAACCGCGCCGTCTACCAGCTGAACGACGGGCTCGACAAGGTCGTCCTGAAGCCGGTCGCAACGGTTTACAAAACGGTACTGCCGCAGTTTGTGCGCACCGGTATCACGAACTTCTACAACAACCTCTACGACGTGCTGACCGCGCTCAACAACCTGCTGCAGGGCAAGGTCGGCGACGCGGTTTCCGACGTCGGACGCATCGTGGTCAATACGACGGTGGGCCTCGCCGGCTTTATCGACGTGGCGACTGAAGTCGGGCTTGAAAAACACAAGGAAGATTTCGGCCAGACGCTCGGCCGCTGGGGCATCAGTTCCGGCCCTTACCTGCAAATTCCGTTTTTCGGCCCGAGTTCGTTTCGCGACGGTGTCGGTTCGGCAGTCGACTTCAAACTCGACCCGATCTACCTGATCTGGCGCAATCACATGCGCACGCGCAACTCGGTATGGGGGCTGCACATCATCAACCTGCGCGCCAACCTGCTCGATTCGACCAAGATCCTCGACGAAGCGGCGCTCGATCCCTATGAGTTCCAGCGTGACGCCTATCTGCAGCGCCGCCGCAACCTCGTTTACGACGGCAACCCGCCGCCGGAAAAAGACGAGGAAGACATTCCAGAGCTGAAAATCAAGCCACGCGCCGAAGGCGACGAACCGGCAAAACCGACGGGCGCGGGCATCAACGCGCCGCAAGCCTCGGCGCCTGCCGAGACCATGCCGGTCAGCAATGTGCAACCGGCAACGCCGGTAACAGCGCCTTCCATCTAACGCGGTTCAGGTTTCAGGCCTGCTTGGGCGCGGGCGCCGACCCTTCGGCGTGCCTGGTGCCGCTGACGATAGACATCGCCGACCCCACCAGCGTCGCCATATCCGCCAAATTGCCCGGCACGATCAGCGTATTGCCGGTCTTCGCGAGATTGGCGAAGGCGTGCACATACATTTCGGCGACCTTCAGATTGGCCGCATTCATGCCGCCCGGCTCGTTCATCGATGACGCCACGACACGCACTGCGGCGGCATTGGCCGCGGCGATGGTCGTGATGGCTTTGGCCTCGCCGTCAGCCCGGTTGATCGCCGCGATTTTCTGACCTTCGGATTGCAGCACCGCGGCCTGCCTCTCGCCATCCGCGAGGTTTATTTCCTGCTGGCGTTGCCCTTCCGACTTGGCGATCAGCGCGCGCTTTTCGCGTTCCGCCGTAATCTGCGCCTGCATCGAACGCAGGATGGCTTCCGGCGGCGTCAGGTTCTTGATTTCGTAGCGCAGCACCTTCACGCCCCAGGTGCGCCCCGCCTCGTCTAGCACGGCCACCACCTGGCGGTTGATCTCGTCGCGGCTCTCGAACGTCTTGTCGAGCTCCATCTTGCCGATTTCGGAGCGCAGCGTGGTCTGCGCAAGCTGCGTGATCGCCGCGATGTAGTTCGACGAACCGTACGACGCAAGCTGCGGATCGGTCACCTGATAATAAATAATACCGTCCACGCCCAGCTGCGTATTGTCCTTGGTGATGCAAACCTGCTCCGACACGTCGAGCGGCACCTCCTTGAGCGAATGCTTGTAGGCGACGCGGTCAAAAAACGGCCAGATGCCGTTGAGGCCCGGCTCCAGCACGCTGTCAAATTTTCCGAAGCGCTCGACCACCCACGCCTGCTGCTGCGGGACGACCTTGAGTGACTCGATGGCGAGGACGATACCGAAGCCGATGATGAAGAACGGCACCGCGTAGCCGGGCTGGCCGCTGGCGATCAGCGCCGCCGTGACGACGAATACGACGATCAGTTTTGCAAACATGGTTGCCTCCCCTGCGGTTAAAGTGGAACGGGATTGCTACGCCGGGCGTGTCGCCGCGACATGCAAAGTACTGCCCTCGACGCGCGTGATGTAGAGCGTGCTGCCCGCCTCTGCCCCCTGCTCGTCGAGCACCCGGGCGTCCCACAACGCATTGCGGTAGCGCACCCGCGCGTGCCGGCCTTTCTCGTTGACCCACGCATCGAGCACCACGCTTTGCCCGACGTCGAGCGAAATCCCCGGCGAGGATAGGTGGGTTTTGCGCAAGCGCGTCACGAAAACGACGCCAATTATCGCAATCGCAGCGGCGACCACTGCCTGCGTCCAGAACGAAAAATGCGCGTAGGCCACCGCAGCGCCTGCCAGCGCGGCAATGCCGATGACCAGCAGATAAAAAGTGCCGGTGATCAGTTCGGCGATGATCAGCGCGATGCCGCCGATCGCCCACCACCAGTAATGGTCCATTCCGCCCTCCGGTTTACGCCCGTCTCATGCGGCAACAAAACCAGTGTGCCACAAAAATGCTGCTGCATTGACCGCCGCGCAAATCCGGTCAGGCATTACACCTGGATGCCGTCCAGCCAGCCGATAATACGGTCGGCCACGCGTTGCCACTCCGGTTCCAGCATCATCGCGTGCGCCATGTCCGGGAATATCTCGGCCTTGACACCGTAAACGCGCGCCGTCGATTCGATCATGGCAGGGGGGAAAAACGCATCCTCCCCGCCGCCCAGCACCAGCGCCGGCACGCCCCTGGCGTGCCCGATGAAAAACTGCTGCGGCCACGACAGGTCAAAGAGCGCGCGTTCCGATTCCGGCTGCACGCGCGCGAGGTGTTTGCCGATTTCTTCGTCCGGAATATGGTCGGAAAAAATCGCGCGACGCAACGCCTGCAGCGCCGTCAGGCCCGGATGCGCGTGCTGTATCAGGTTAATCTCGCTGAACAGCGCCGGGTCGCGCGCCGCGAGCAGCATCGATGAACCGAGCAGGCCTTCCGGCGGCACCGACGCCATCAGTACCGCGGCCGCGGCATTTAACTTGTGCAGGCAGCGCTGCACTACCATGCCGCCCATGGAATGGCCGACGACCACCAGCGGAGCACCGATGTGCCGCGCGACGCGTTGCACATCGTTCTCGTAGTCGTCGATGCTGGTTGCGACCAGCATCTCGTGGCCGGCGCTGCCGCCATGGCCGCGCAGGCTCACGGCGTGCGCTGCATAACCCTGCGATGCGAAATAAGGCAGGAAATGCTCGCCCCAGCACCATGCAGCGACGAACGCGCCGTGGACAAAGAGCAGCTGCGCCGTCTTCGTCGGCGTCGCCGGCACGTGGCTGATGACTTCGAGGCCGCCGATGTCCACGGTCTGCTTCATGTCAGTTGAGCCGCGACGCGACGGCCTGCAGCTCGATGACCTTCCGGCGCACCGTATCGGCGTCGCGCGCGACCGGCAGCATCTTCAGGTAAGCCTGAAAATCAAACAGCGCCGCGCGAAAGCACTCGAGATTCAGGTAAATCATGCCGCGATCGCGGTACTCCTCGGCCATGTCCGGCATCACGTTGATGATGCGGTCAGTGGTAGCCAGCGCCTTCATCCACTCCTTGTGATGCGAATAGACGCCCTTGAGGTTGCGCAATACGCGCATCAGGATTTCCTTGTTGCCCGCCGCGACCAGCATGCCTGCCACCATCGACCTGGTCGGCTCACTGCCGTTGCGCAGCGCCTTCACGCGCTGGCGCAGCTCGTCGAAACTGAGAGACACGCCCTTGGCGTAGGGATCGAGCACTACCGTGCCTTCGCGCAGCGGGCACTTGACCAGAAAATGCGCGGGAAACGAAACGCCCTGCACCGGCAGCCCGATGCGGCGGCCGATTTCAATGTAAACCAGCGCGAGCGTGATCGGAATGCCGCGCTTGCGGTCGAGCACCTCATTCAGGAAACTGTTGCGCGCGTCGTAGTAATTGGCGGCATCGCCGGCAAAACCGAGTTCTTCGAACAGATAGCGGTTGAGCGCAATAATTTTGTCGGCCGGGCTGATGTCGGCGCGCAGGCGGCGTTTGAGCGTCGCTGCCAGATCGTCGAGTTGGGCCAGATACGCGGGGATGTCCAGATCGCGGTATTCCTCGGCCGCGATCACCAGGGCCGCTTCGGCGAGATTAATCTCTTCGTCCGCGCCGGCAACCATCCGGCCGAACCGTTCGGCGTGCGGCGTCACGCGCGCCTCGCCAGCGGCAGGTTCATCAGCAGGTTCTGCGGTTTCATGCGCAAATGGCCGTCCGCCGTCGCCGCCAGGCCGAGAAATACCGGCTTTCCGGAAATTTCGGCGCGCATGTCCGACGGATTGCCGAAATCGAGCCGGTAGAGTCCGATGATGCTCCGCATGCGTTCTTCGTCCACATCGCCGCCATTATAAATCTCGTTCAGCATGGCGGTGGATTCGGCGTCGAGGCCGACGTGCCACACCCAGTCGTCGTCCGGGATCTCGCGCACCGGGCTGACCGTCACCGGCGTCTCATGAAAATGCATGACCCACGCCTCGATGACGCGGCACAGTGCGCCGCAACCCGCATGCGCGCTGTTCAACTGCAGCACCGTGTCGTAGCGCTCGTCGCGCTTCCAGTATTCGTCGTGGGTTTTGGCATCCAGCACGTCGAGCTCAATGGTGCGCAGCGGTATCTGCGCCTCGAGTATCAGCTTGCCGAGGCTGCCCAGCCCGCCGCCACTTGCGTGCACGGCAACGGTCTGGTCGTCGGCCAAGCGGATCGCGCCGTTTTCCACGTTGACGCGCTGGCGCCGGAAAAACAGTTCCGCCGCGCGCGCCTTGAGACCATCGCCGTCGCCGTCGAGTATGCCGCGCAGTATCGCCTGCACCGTCTGGTCGATGAACAGCGGCGGCACGGCGACGTCGCGCTGAAACAGTCCGGAATAAAACGCCTCGAGCGACGGCGCCGCCAGCAACTGGTCGCGGAAGCGCAGCATGACCCGATAATTTTCCCGCGCGTCATCGTCGCGGATTTCCGCGATCCTGCGCTCATCAACCGCAAGCCGCGGTTGCTTCAGCAGCGCCGCGTGCAGCGCATGCTCGGCCTCGCATGACGCCGCTACCGGCGCCAACTCGGGCCGCGTGTAATAGGCCCGCAGATAATCGTCGGTGACCTTGAGCTTTGCGCCGCTACGCTCCAGCAAGTGGTAACCGCAGCTGTGCCAGAAATCAGCCATGCGCAATCCGCAATGGGTGACGGGCAATGGGTGAAAGGCAAATGCCCAACCCAATGCGACTACGCGCTACCACTGACTCATGACCCATAACCCATCGCCCATTACCAGACTTCCGTCATTTTACGGGCGCGGGCGTCCCCGTGCTGCGGCTTTCGAGCTGCTCCCAACTGGCAAAAGCTGCCGCCAGATCGGTATCGATTTTCGCGAGCCCGGCCTGCAGGGCCTTGGCCTGCGCCGGATCGTCGCGATACAGGGTGCCATCGGCGAGACGCTGGGAGATCGATGCCTGCTCACGCTCGAGCGTGGCAATCCTTTCCGGCAGGGCTTCGAGTTCACGCGTCTCCTTGAAGCTCATTTTAACTTTGGGTGTTGCGCGTGCCGCCGGTTTCGGAGCAGGTTTGTGCGCGGCGACACTGGTTTTAGTCGCATCGCGCTGCGCAGCCGCATGAAACTCCCTGGCGCGCCGCCAATCCGCATAGCCGCCAACGTATTCGACGAGCTTGCCTTCACCTTCGAACGCAATGACCTGGGTCACCAGGTTATCGAGGAAGGTGCGGTCGTGGCTGACGAGGAACAGCGTGCCCGTATATTCCTGCAGCAATGCCTCGAGCAGCTCCAGTGTTTCAATATCGAGATCGTTGGTCGGCTCGTCGAGCACCAGTACATTGGCCGGCTGTGCAAAGAGGCGCGCGAGAAGCAGGCGGTTGCGCTCCCCACCCGACAGGCTAGCCACCTTGGCACGTGCGCGCTCGGGTGGAAACAGGAAATCACCGAGGTAGGAAATCACGTGCTTGCGCGTGCCGCCGATTTCGATGAAGTCGGAGCCCGGGCTGATGACTTCCGCCAGCGTCGATTCATCATTGAGCTGCGCGCGGAACTGGTCGAAATAAGCGATCGACAACTTGGTGCCGCGCCGCACCTTGCCGCTGTCCGGCTCAAGTTCGCCCAGCAATAACTTCAACAGCGTGGTCTTGCCGCAACCGTTGGGTCCCAACAAGCCGACTTTGTCGCCGCGCTGGATCACGCACGTAAAATCCGCGATGACTGGCTTGTCGCCGAAACGTTTACTGACGGCCTGCATTTCGGCCACCAATTTTCCCGAGCGCTCTCCGGCGGCGACGTCAAGGTTGACCTGGCCGAGGCGGTCGCGGCGCGCGGCGCGCTCGCGGCGCAATTGCTCCAGCCGCAATACCCTGCCCTCGTTGCGCGTGCGTCGCGCCTGTACGCCTTTGCGTATCCAGACCTCTTCCTGCGCCAGCATTTTATCGAACTTGGCGTTCTGCTGAGCTTCGGCATTGAGCAGCTCCTCTTTGCGCCGCTGGTACTCTTCATAGCTGCCGGGAAAACTCGCCAGCCGTCCGCGATCGAGTTCGATGACGCGCGTGGTCACGTTGTCAAGAAAGCGCCGGTCATGGGTCACGAACAGCACGCTGCCGCCGAAGCCGGTCAGCAATTCTTCGAGCCACTCGATGCCGGCAACGTCCAAATGGTTGGTCGGCTCGTCGAGCAACAGCAATTCCGGCTCGGTGACCAGCGCGCGTCCCAGCGCGACTCTTTTCTTGAGGCCGCCGGACAACGTGCCCACCCGCGCATCGGGATCGAGCCCCAGCTTCGCCAGCGTCGTCTCGACGCGCGAGTTGGCGCTCCAGCCGTCGTTGTGCTCGAATTCGGTCTGCAATTCCTGCATGCGTTCGAGCAATGCCGTGTGGTCGCTGTTTTCATCGGCAAGTTTGCGCGTGAGCTCGTGGTACTCGTGCAGCAGCGCGGTCTGCGCGCCGAGACCGGCGGCAACGGTATCGAATACCGTAGTGTCCGCATCGAGTTCCGGCTCCTGCGCCACCAGCGCGAACTTCAGTTCAGGCTCGCGCCAGACCTTGCCGTCGTCGAGCGGAATTTCACCGCCGATGATTTTGAGCAGGCTCGACTTGCCCGTGCCGTTGCGGCCGATCAGGCCGATGCGCTCGCCGCGCTCGATCACCAGATCGGCATGGTCGAGCAGCGCGACGTGGCCGAATGCGAGGCAGGCGCTATCGAGAGTTGCTAGAGGCATAATGACCGTGATGAGCTATGAGCAATGCGTGATGAGTAAAGCGGCAACCACAAAACTGGCCAACCCATTCCCCATTGTCCATCACTCATTACACGCTTTCTGATCTACCGGCACGGAGATTTCGACCAGGTTGTCATCCGGATCGCGCACGTACACTGAGCGTATCGGGAACCGCGCGCCGGTACGCACGGACGGACCTTCTTCGATCGGGATGCCGTCCTGCGTCAACCGCGCGATCACGTCTTCCAAAGGGCAATCGGCCAAGAAACACAAATCGAGCGAGCCCGGCGTCGGCGTGCGCGCCTTGATGCTGGCGTCGAAACCGGGCGGATGCACGTTGAATTTCTGCTCGCCGAACCTGAATGCGATGCGGCCCTTGCCGTAGTTCTCGAGCTGCATGCCCAGCGTCTTGACGTAAAACGCGATGCATTTATCGAGGTCGCGCGTGGTGAGAACGATATGGTCTATGCTTTTGATCATGATTTGGCGAGCTGCCTCAAGTCGTTGGTCACATCAGCGGTGTTGCGAGCCGGATTCACGCCCAGATACACCTTCACCACCTTGCCCGCGGGGTCGATCAGAAAAGTGTTGCGCTTGGCGAACTTGATGAAACCGAAATCGCGCAATGATCCATAACGAGTCGCAACTTCACCGCGACGGTCAGCCAGCAGCGCGAAAGGCAGATTGTATTTGCGCGCAAATTCCGCATGGCTTTCACTGTCGTCGACGCTGACGCCGCACACCACCGCACCCACCGCCTCGATTTCAAGCATTGCGTCGCGAAACTGCGCGGCCTGCTCCGTGCAGCCCGGCGTATCGTCGCGCGGATAGAAATACAGCGCCAGCCATTTGCCGCGGAATTCATCGCGCGCCCGCACCTTGCCGTTCTGGTCCGGCAAGCTGAAATCCGGCGCCGCATCGCCGGCCTTCGGCAGATTGCGATTGGCGTGGGCGGTGAGCCGCCACAGCAGCAGCGCAACGCCGACCACGAACGCGATCAGCAACCACTTAACCATTGATTTTCTTTCAGGATTAACGAACAGGCCGGCGCGGATTTTACGCTAAAATGCCCCCGCACGCCCCGGTAGCTCAGTGGATAGAGCAGTCCCCTCCTAAGGGACAGGTCGGACGTTCGATTCGTCTTCGGGGCGCCAGATTTTTCATGCGGTTAGCTTCACAGCGCATTCCAGTTTTTGCTTCGCCATCGCACTTCCATCGCAATTGGAGGCGAAACATGGCGTATGCCAGAGAACTGGAAAGTGGCAAGCAGTTGTCCGTCGCAGCGGCA